>Ga0123355_10000079_pt1 | contig 103143 bp, 88 predicted proteins | sample TergutEmb28metaG_3_FD_89872 | JGI IMG/M metagenome (GOLD analysis project Ga0123355, IMG submission 89872) | Embiratermes neotenicus P1 segment gut microbial communities from Petit-Saut dam, French Guiana - Emb289 P1 | ecosystem: Host-associated > Arthropoda: Insects > Digestive system > Gut ... | reverse complement strand
TTTTAGCAAACATCATAGCTGTTTGAATGTTTTCTAAAGCTGTTAAATTATCCAACAGATTGAACGACTGGAACACAAATCCTATTTTTTCACCCCGAAGCTCTGACAATTTATTATCACTTAGTGATGAAATATCAGTATTGTCTATAAATACACACCCACCCGTGGGCTTATCCAATCCTCCGATAAGTTGCAAAAGAGTGCTTTTACCATGTCCAGATGGTCCTGTTATACAACTAAATGAACCTCTCGGAATTTTTAAACTAACACCTTTAAGTGCATGGGTTTTTACTTTATCACCATATGTTTTTTCCAGGTTCTCCGCTCGAATTATCCAATCAGACATTTCTAATCGCCTCCATCGGGGTTAATTTTGAGGCTTTCCATGCAGGGTATAACCCTGACAAAATCGAGATTAAAATAGAAAGTCCAATCACAGTGAACCCTAGAGATACAGAAAGCGTAACCGCTGTATCAGGGCTGCCAAGAACGGCTACAAATTCATTTTGCTCAATAAGTGGTGCTGCAAGTCGTGAAACTATAAAACCAACTATAAAGCCAAGTACGCCACCCAACAGACCATATAAACCAGATTCTAAAATAAATATTTTAAAAATCATTCCTCGCTTACTGCCAATTGCCCGCAATATACCAATTTCACGCCTTCGCTCATAAATTGCGGTCATCATGGTATTGATTATACCAAATGCAGCAGCAACTAAAGCAACACTAGCAATCAGCCGTAGCGTAATATCTAAAGACCCCAGTATTAACAAAACAGAACTTAGAAGCTCTTCATTTGTTGATACAGAAAGGTTTGCAATATCCATAATCGCAGCTATATATCGTTCTGTATTAGTTACATCATCAACGGTAACAGCTATAAAAGACACATAGTCATCTAACCCAAAAACCTCTTGTGCTACATTAAGGGGCATAAAAACAGATATATCATCATTGCTATCTGTTTCCTGCAAAATTGCTACAATAGGGAAGTCTTGCCCTCGAAAAGTCAGCATATTGTCTATTTCTAAATCAAACCTTGCAGCAATGCCAGAGCCAATCACTACAGATTGCTCATTCTCACCAGCAAAAAATGTTCCAGCTTCTATATTCCACCCTCTATGTATCTTCATCTCATTTGGCAAAATACCTACAAGTGTGATAGGAGTTTGCTGTATTGATGAACCAAGTGTAAGATACGGAATAGCAGCTGTAATGCCGTCAATTGCAGAGATTTGACTAACAACCTCACGAGGAACTGATTCAGGCAGCTGTTCTCCTGCTAAAACAGCACGATGAATAAAAGGACAATCAACCCGGCCCATGACAATTATGTCTGCCCCTAAATCATCAGCTTGTCGGGCTACTTCTGATCGTAGACTATCACCCATAGACAAAATGATTACAAGTGATGCTATACCAATGGTTATACCCAAAAGTGTAAAAATAAAACGCCCTTTGCGACGCAATAAGTTCTTAGAAACAAGCTTGAAAATATTCATAAATTACTATTCCACCAACTCAAATTGTGTAGATGTTATTGTAAATCCCGGACCACAACATGGGCGATTTTCCCTAAGTGTGCCTTCAACTATAATCCTATCCCCTAATTGTGGAATTGCTTGGCTTCCACGATAATCAACAAGAATTTCAAAAGTTCTATCCTCATTTTGCAAGACAAAATCCTGTGTACCAGAATCACCCACAATGCCTATAAGGGTGATCGTGCCAACATAATTAGCCGGATTATCTTGGATTTCCTCAATGGTAAAAGTGCCACCATGAGTATAATTTCCCTCTTGCACAGCATCTCCATTACCTCCACAAGCAGATAGGACAAATAGAAGTAGCATGGTAATACATACAAAAATACTTTTTTTTGCTTTTTTCATAGCAATATCTCCTTTATCTTTCCTTTAATTCATTGGTATCATGCAAAAATTGACTTGTTTTGCTAATTCGTATCTACTTTTTTGGCTATTCCTTTACTCCATATTGAGATCCCGATTTTTGTCCATAACGTGCGGCCATATCCTCTTGTCCCTCTTTTATTACATCCTCTGCTAATATGATTGGCTTACCGATCATATTAGCATAAATGTATGTCTTTGCACTGGCTTCCAATAGCTCACATATATCAAATGCCTCTGATAGGCTTTTACCTACCCCAACTGCACCGTGATTTGCCAGCAAAGCAGCCGGTCTTTTACCCAAAGCCTCTACTACATTTACAGCAAGCTCCTTGGTTCCAATTCTGGCATAAGCGGCTGTTTTAACCGCTCCTTCAAAAACTATAGCCATTGTATCAATTACCGGAGGAAAGTCTTGTCTGGTAACAGCAATAGCCGTTGCATACACTGAATGGGTATGTATAACTGCATTAATGTCCGGTCTCGCTTTTAAAATAGCCCTATGCATATTAACTTCGATTGATGGTCTTCTGCTTCCCTCTACAGTGTTACCTTCCATATCCAATATAACTAAATCATCCGGAGTTAATTGATTATAAGCCATGCCACTGGGAGTAATCATCATCAAGTTTTTACTCAACCTGACACTAATATTTCCGCCCGTCCCTGTGACTAAACCTTTTTCGATTAACAGGCTGCCATATTTAATAATTTCTTTTTTTAAATGCTCCTGCTCAATGGACATTTGTTAACCTCCAGGTATGCTAAACTTGCCTATTATTTTCATCCACAAAAACCACATTAGGTTCATGGTTTTCAGCTTCTTCTGAATTCATATAACAATAAGCCATAATAATCACTATATCTCCCTGCTGCACCAATCTTGCCGCCGCTCCATTTAAACAAATTATTCCTGAGCCTGCTTCACCTTTTATTACATAGGTTTCAAGCCTGGCACCATTATTATTATTCACAACTTGTACCCTTTCATGAGGCAAAATACCTGCTGCCTTCATAAGGTCTTCATCAATGGTAATACTACCTATATAGTTCAAGTTTGCGTCTGTAACAGTCGCTCCATGTATTTTTCCTTTGAGCATATTTAAAAACAATATAATCCCTCTCCTTTAATCTTCTTGTTTAAAATATCCAGTGTAAATTGTCAAAAATACGGCTTAATCTAATACAAATATAAGTGATATTATAACAAAATAAACATATATATCCAAGTCTTCTTGACAATTTTTATCAATTATGCTATATTTTCCAAAAGGGGGTTTCTGGCATGACAACGAAAAATGTAAGCATACGCATGGATGAAATTTTAAAAAAACAAGCTGAAAAGGTTTTTGATGAAATGGGCATGAATATGACTACAGCATTTACTATATTCACAAAAGCAGTTGTAAGGCAAGGGAAGATTCCCTTTGAAATCTCAATCGAACCATTCTATTCAGAAACCAATCAAAGAAAACCGGAAAATGTATAAGTCAACTTTCTTTATATAAATAAAGATAGCAAGGAACATTTAAGATAGTGTATAGCCTTACTTTTCTAAACATCAGTATCTTTCTTTTTAGCATCCTCCCTAGCTTCTTTACGCTTGCGAGCATTCTGCCTTTGATTCAACATAAACCAAAAAATAGAATACATAATTGTTCCCGCAATAAGGGCATTAACAAATCCCCCTATAAAAAATTCAGTTGTAAAATCTTGAAGCCTATCCAGCTGAAAAAACCTGGTAGGTTGTTCAACTATCTCCTCTATTGCAATAATTGTTTCCTGTAGGGATTCATACAGGGCTTCTTCTATTTCAGTAACTTCTATCCTATCGCCCATTATAAATCTACCCATCATCATATTCATACTATAGTAAACAGGAATGAAAATCCCCGTACCTAAATTGCCTCCAAGTGCCGCTACTACATTACAACGAAGCACCTTTGCTGTCCCTGCTGCTAAAAAAGGCCCAATACCCAGAGAAGGAATAAAATTCCAAGCAAAACCTGTGGAAACACCCAATGCAATTGAATGGGGCGAACCATTAAGGCTTAAAATTTCTTTAAATTTGGCACGTGCTTTTTCAAAATGTTTTTGTAGCAATTATATCACCATTTTTGCAGATTTAAATTTAGTTTCACAAAGTAAATTATAACGTGTTTTAATAAGTATGTATAGGGTTCATTACGTCATAATTCGACACATTTTTTGGAATGAGTCTATGCCTCATATTTATGGATTGATGACTTCCATATGAGGTATATTTATATATTATATGCTAGAACTAAACTACATATTAGCTTGCCATAATTAATTCTGATTAAAGCAATTCGAGGCATGTATACACACGTGCCCCGAATTGCTTTAATATTTTTTAGGATATATATAATCTTTACCTATCATCGTAATGACCTTTGCATGAAATGATAACTAAATTTTGCTCTTTATCTCCGATATACACAAGTCTATTGAATTCATCAATACGCCGGCTATACTCTTTTCGCCCTTTTAAAGGTTCCGGCTTACCTATGCCTTTCATAAAACCATTACGTTGGATATCTTTGATTAATTCATTGATACGTTGCAAAGTTTTTTTATCTTCACGCTGCCAATCCATATATTGTTTTAAAGCTGTTTCCTCGAATGTGACCTTCATGGTTTTTGTTTCTCTTGTATTTGTGTAACAAAGGCCTGCGCTTCTACCGGGGTCATGTCTTCCATTGCTTCAAGTTCATCTATCGTAAATGAAATAACTTTACCTTCAGCAACATTTTGTATTGATTTATCAATCCCATCAAGATACTCTGCATTACGCCGTGCTCTTTCATTATCCAATTGAATTTTAAAAGGTATAGCTCGTTCATTTACCATCTGGCGTACAAAAATATTAATTGCCGTTGATAGGGTCATTCCCATAGCATTAGCAACGGTATCAGCTTGCTTCTTTATATCACGGTCAATCTTAACATTTAAACTTGCTAAGTTAGACATATAATACACCTGCCTTTCTTCACTACTAATAAATATAGCACGATATTCGCCTATCGTCAATATAATAGGCGAATATCGTGCTATTTATTCATGCAAATCATGTAAAATATATCACATTTTCTATTCTTAATTTATCTTTTTTATCAATTTTGCCACATTATCGGAAAATCTTTTTACCGTTTCTACTCCTTCTTTATCCTCCATAGCCTCACCGGGAGCTTTTCCAAAAACTATATTCCAATAATTGGACCCTGGCACAATCATTTCATTTATAAAATAAAACATCAGCATCTCTTGATATGTAGTAGATAAACCTCCACGACGTCCTACACTAATAGGCCCTCCTACCTTCCATGATAAAAATCTATCACTACGATAGGAAACCATGCCAATCCTTTGGATAGCATTCATTAAATCTCCTCTGGCAGTGCCAAAATATACAGGTGCACCGATAATGAAGCCTTCCGCTGTTCTCACCTTTTCCAGTATTTCATTTAAATCATCATTTAGGGCACATTTTTTCAGCTCCGGACATTTTCCACATGCTATACAGGCATCAATTTTCTTGCCTGCCAAAGATATGATTTCTGTTTCAAGTCCATTTTCTTGAATCGTTTTTTCACATTCCGCCATTATCTGCATAGTGTTGCCATTCTTCTTTGGGCTTCCTGATAGTAATATTACTTTAGCCATATTCAACCTCCAAATTTTTTTGTATATAACATTATATCACCCTACAACTAAGATTAGAAGTCGTAAGTCAGAGGTCAGAGATCGTATTTAAAAACAATTAGTATTAGCACGATATCAGGAAAATACCCTGCTTTATTTACGTAAGTAATGCGGTATTTTAATATAGATACGTACTGCTACAGTTAGTATAATTGCAGCATATATCCCCACAATATGTTGGCCAAATATTATCATACATACAGGCATTATGGTTGTTATAAGACCTATAACAACCAGCCATTTGCCTAGAAAACCACTCAAACCTTTCTTGTCTTTAATAAATTTCTCTTTTTTACCTGCAATGAGTACAAGATTTTGCTTGATCCATACTAAATAGCCCAGTAAACAAACCAGCAAACCTATAAATATGAGAATCATATCGTCTCCAGCAAGCACAATTGGTCTTTCAATATCCAAACAAAACACCTGCCTAACTTTACATTTATTGGATATAGTTGCCAGTTAACTATAGTTCTAGTATAATGAAATATATATCATTAGTATAGGAAAATCTTATACATTACATTGAACAATGCATCTGACAAATATTTCATACAATTTGACTTGCAACAGACTCCAAAAAATATATTAAATAATAACCCCATCAACTATACTATGGGTTATTCAATAAAGGAGGCGTCAATAATGAAGAATATTTTAGTTGCTGTAGATGGTTCAGAATCTGCCCAAAGGGCCGCTGAAAAAGCCTTGGAACTGGCAAAAGCTCTTTCAGCAAAAGTAACTGTAGTTACTGTATCAGCACCAGCTCTAGCTCCACTTCGTATAAGAGGTCTAGGTCCTCACTATGATGAACTGTTGGAATTGCAAAGAAAGCAAGCTGAAGAAATTGCAGAAAAGTACAAAGAGCTTTTCGAAAAAGAAAACTTAGAGGTTTCACTAATCGCTAAGCAAGGTGATCCTGCAGCAGAAATTATTCAGGTTGCCGGCTCTGGTGATTATTACATGTTAGTAGTTGGAAACAGAGGTTTAACTGGTATCAAGAGAGCTGTCATAGGTAGTGTAGCCAACTATGTAATTCAAGGATGTAAAATTCCCGTACTTGTTGTAGCGTAAATTACTTATATTAAATAAAAAGCAGGAGCATAGGTACAGTATAAGTACAAGCTCCTGCTTTATTTATTGAATTTTTATCTTTCTTCCCTCCAAAACTCTTTCAAATCTGTTGCTGCCAGCAAAAGCTGTTTTGTATAATCACACTTTGGATTGCTGCTTATATCTAAACAATTCCCTTCCTCAACTACCTTCCCGCCCTTCATTACTCCAATATAGTCACAGATATGAGCTGCCATGGCAAGATCATGTGTAACCAGCAACACCGCCATATCCATTTCTTTAATAAGAGCTTTTAGCAAATCAATCATACCTCTTTTTGTTGACGCATCAAGCATAGATGCCGGTTCATCAAGAGCCAGCAGAGCAGGTTTCAACATTAATGCCCTCCCGAGAGCAATCCTCTGTCTTTCTCCCCCGCTCAATTCATGTGGATATCTATCATAATATTTTAAAGGAATTTCGAGCCTATTCAGCATATCATGTACCTGGCTTTTCCCTTGGGTAGTCGATGATATCTGACCATTAATAACAAGAGGTTCTGCCAATATCTCACTAACCGTGTAACGAGGACACAGGGAGTTATATGGATCCTGTAAAACCAATCCCATTTTTCTTAACAACTTACGCTGCTCCCAAGCTGTGCCTCCGGTCAATGTTTTATTTCCCAGCAAAATTTGTCCTTTATCAGCTTGTATAATGGAAAAAATGATTTTTAAGGTAGTTGTTTTCCCGCTGCCACTTTCCCCAATCAGCCCAAAAACCTGCCCGGGATCAATCTTAAAGCTAATATCATCTACAGCTTTAATAATTTCTTTGTTTCCGGTTCCCGGTTTGAAAAACTGTTTTTCTATATTTATTACCCTTAAAACAGGGTCAGCTTTTTTAAACATGTACCTTATCACCTTTGGGAAGTATCCAATACGAATCATCCAATAATTCTTTAAAATACCCATCTGTATCAGCAACTCTTTGACCATCTTTCAGCACTACCTTACTATCACAAAGAGACCTGATAAGCCTCATATCATGGCTGATAAACATTATAGACATATTTTCTTCTCTTTGTATCCTTCGCACAACCTTAAGCAGATTAGCCTCTGTTAGAACATCTAAACCAGTAGTTGCTTCATCCAAGATCAAAAGTTCCGGTTTACATGCAAGAGCTTTTGCCAATGCTGCTCTTTGTTTCATTCCACCACTCATTTGATGAGGATAGTATAAAAGAACTTCTTCAGGAAGCTGAACGTTCTCTGTAAGTTCTTTGCATCTGGCACGCCTCTCTTCGCTACTTAATTCCGGCCAATGATACTTTAAAATTTCTCTGATGCTACATCCGATTTTCATTACGGGATTAAAGGAGTTCATGGCTGCTTGAGGTACTATGGCCATCTTTTTCCATAGAATATCAATATAATTGTCGGGCTGATTTAATAAACTAATCCCCTGAAAAGAGATTTGTCCAGTACACTCCCCGCCCATATGCTCCAGCATACCCATTATTGACCAAGCAATGGTGCTTTTACCGCTGCCTGATTTGCCAACCAGCCCCAGGGTTTCACCCTCGGCAATCTCCATTGATACATTATCAATTGCCAAAGTAGATGTATAGTAAACCTTTAGATTTTCTACTACAAGCATATCTTCACCTCACTGGAGAATCAATCGTCAATGTGCGGGCGGTTAATAACCGCCCCTACAACCCCAAATTATGTACGCTCCTCGTAGGGGACGCATTATTAATGCGTCCCGCTCAACTTTATGATATTTTTATCAATAGCCTGTTTAACTTAATGGCATTGATTTCCGATCACTAATGACTTACTACTGACGACCGATTACTGACGACCGTATCAGTCGGGGATTAATACGTGATTCCACATAAAATCCTAAAAGCAGAAAACTTACAGATAAAAGGGCAATACATAAACCAGCCGGAATAATCCACCACAACCATGCATCAGTGAGCATTGCATTTCTGGCTTGAGCATAAAATAAAATGTTCCCCCAGCTTTTGCTCAATGGTGTACCCAATCCCAGAAAGCTTAATGAGGCTTCAATCAATATAGCATAACTGGCTGTCAGCATAAAACGATATATCAAAAAGGGCATTATTTCCCAAACCATATGTTTTCTTAATATATATATAGTGCTGGCCCCCATAGCTCGCAAAGCCATAATATATTCTTTTTGATTAACTTTTATAACTTGCGACCTTATAATCCGAGCAGTAGCAGGCCACATCACAAGACCCATGATAATAATTAAATTAAAAAAACCTGAGCCCAGATATGCTGCCACTACTATAATCAAAGGCAAAAAGGGAATAACTAAAATCAAATCAGTAAACCTCATGAGAAGCCCCTCGCTTCTCCCTCTAAAGTATCCTGCAATAATCCCTACTATACACCCTATACTTACAGCTATACTCGCAGTGAGTATACCAATGATAATAGATATCCTGCTCCCAAAAACCACCTCACTGAAAATATCCTGACCCAGGTCATTGGTACCGAGCAAGTGACTTACACTTGGTGAACTAAAAGGAACTCCAACTCTTTCATGGGGATCATAGGGAGCGATTATAGGTGCAAATAGTGCCATAAATACAAAAAAGACAAGTATAATAGACCCTATCACAAATAATTTTTTCTCCGCTCCCATGGTGGCTTTATCAAGAATCTGCATTATCTTCCACCACCCTGGGGTCTAGCATCGGGTAAAGCAAATCAGCAACATAGTTAGCCAATATAACCATCAATGATATAACTAAAAAGCTATACTGGAGCAAAGGATAATCTCTGGCAATCACTGCTTCAAACATGATACGACCTATCCCTGGATAGGAAAAAACTGTTTCCACAATAATTGCACCACTGAAAATATAGCCTATATTCATCATGAAAATCGTAAAAACAGGCAATAGAGCATTTCTCATAATATAGCGATACTTGATTATTCTATCTGATAGGCCTTTAGCTCTCGCCATTAACACAAAATCGTCACCTAAAACCTCTAGGAGAGAATAACGCATTGTTAAAAAGAAACCCGATAAGGACAATACAACCAGAGTTGTCAAAGGCAAAAATAAGTGCCATAAAATATCATATATCCTTGCCAAGCCTGTATAGTCAGCCCAAAGGGAGTAAGCACCGTAAACAGGAAATAAACCTAAGTTTACTGCAAAAACAGATATAAGAATCATACCTATCCAAAAAGAAGGCATTGAGCTAATAAATGAAACTATCAAGAGCAGGTTAATATCCGTCTTGCTTTTCCTCTTCAATGCCGCCATTGCTCCTAAAAATGAACCCAGTACTGAAGCTATCAATAAATTGCTAAAAGCTAAAAGCAATGTCCAAGGAGCAGCCGCCCATAAAATTTCGGTTATGGGCTGTCTTTTCATATAAGAGTATCCCCAATCAAAAGTCACAAGATCTCTTAAATAGTACATATATTGAACTATTAACGGTTCATTTAAATGATACCTTGCCAAAGCTGCTTCTCTTTCCGCATATGTTAACGACCAAACTTCCTCTCCTACAAGAAAGACCAAAGGATCTCCCGGTAAAAGACGAGGAAAAAGAAAATTCATAGTTATAATTAGGATAATAAGGACAAGATACTGTGTTAGTTTTCTACTTTTTCGCATCTTTTTTTGGCCACAACCAATTGAAGCCTTTGGCCCCTATAAACATTAACAATATAATTACTACACCCCACCACCAGGGTATATCTAACCCATCTTCCTCAGCAGCCTCAGTTCCAACACCTGTTGCCTGGCCACCACCCTGTAATCTGTCACCCGGCAAAAACGAAAGCTTGTTTATTATCCCAATGCCCGTTTGCATTATATATCCATCATAAGCATCCCTGTTATAAGCTACTGCTACCTGGGGATAGTATAAGGTTATAAAAGGGACCTCATCTGCTACTATATGCTGCATCTCTTTAATAATCTCCAATCTAGCTTCTGAATCGAGAGTATTCTGGAGTTCCAGAACTAACTCATCAAAATTGCTGCTTCTATATCCGCCTATATTTATATTGCCAAGTCCTGTATCAGAAGCCAAGAGCTCAACCAATGCATCTTGTCTCAACTGTGTTGGTGCCGACCAACCCCACATGGTCATTTGATAGTTCCTGCCTCGAGCCACATCAAAACCCGGCCATACCAAATCATCCAGAGTGCCAGCCTCCAAAGAAACAACTCTAACTCCTATTCCCACTTCCCTTAAATGCTCAGCTACTATCTCAGCTGTCCTGATTCTAATAGGATCATTAGCACCCACCAATAATTCAAACTCCAGGGCATTTCCATAACTATCTAAACGAATACCTTGTTGATTTCTCTCGGTAAAACCAAGTCCACCTAAAAGCTCATTGCTTCTGGCAACATTTCTGTCAAACACAAGCTCTTCCATCCCATAAGATAAATTTGGATGAAAAAATCCCAAACTTCCTCTATCACCGTAACCCAAAAGTACTGTCTGTACCAAATCATCTGTATCTATTGCATAGGCAATTGCCTGTCTAAATTCCTTAATATTAAAGGGAAAGATTTCATTGTTTAACTGCAAAAGAGTAGTTGTTAAACCCATACCAATATTAACATTTATCTCATTGTTATTACTGAAAACACCTACAAGCTCCGGTGCCAAATGGGCTGTTGCTGCATCAATTTGTCCCGCTCTCAATGCTTGGAAAATGGAAGTTGTATCAGTCATAATAGGCATAATAATATTTTTTACTTTTGGAGTACCCATAAAGTAATCTTCTACCCTTGTAAGTCTATAGTACTGACCGAGCCTGTATTCCACCAGCCGATAAGGCCCGCTGCCAATGGTTGGTGCCTCTTCGGCTCTGGCAAGATCCTGATAAATATGCTTTGGGTAGATTGGAAAATCAGCCAATGCTTGGACTATAAAGTTTGGACTGGATTCCTTCAGTATTATTTCAAAACTTAGCTCATCATGAACGACTATTTCTTCAACTTGATTAGCGATTCTAATCCATCTGGAGTTAGATTGACTCAAGGCATAGGTAAAGGCAAATTGAACATCCTCTGACGTTACTTTCACCCCGTCATGCCATTGCAAATTATCGTGCAATGTTATTGAAAACACCCTAAACTCAGAATCCACAGCATACTCCCTTGCCATCCAAGGGATTGGTTCATTGTTTTTATCCATTGCAAATAAACTGTCATAGATTAATCTCATTACTTCAATACCCGGATATCCCCTTACATATGTAAAAGGGGTCAAAGTACTTTCATCGGTATGAATTGCGATAATCAAACTTTCTCTGTTAACTTCTGTTTCAACATCCTGCTGAGCCAGCATAACACCGGCAAATATAAGCAGACCTGCTATTACTAACGCTATTGTATTCGTGTTTAAAAATTTTTTCAAAAATATTCCTCCAAATCAGGCAAAACTACATTACCCTAAGTCCATAGACTACCATCGGTTTTGATTGCCATTGTATGAAAAAACCCCGCTGACACAGCAACTACATCATCCATTATCCTAATGGGATTCGTATGTTCTGTAGTTGTGCCATCCCCTCTTCCACCGATAAATATAAATAATATCAAGACAACTAGCAAAATGAGTATAAACCAAATATAAGCTGCACTATTATATTTATTTTCTCTAACCTTCCAAGCCTGACTATTTCCATACCACAAACTCAAATCTTCTCTATTATCCTTCTTTTCTTTATCCCTAATTACACCCACGCTAATCCCCCTTATTTATTACTCCATAGCCTCTCTTGGGTTATAGCTATTTATTTCCTGTAATTTTTTATAGAGATTATTTTCTTCTTCTGTCAAACTCGCTGGAAGAGTTATATTTAACGTTACTAAAAAACTTCCTTTCTTTTCTCCACTGCCAAGTCCCAAGTCTTTTAATCTAAAAATTTTACCAGAGCTGGTTCCCGGAGGAACTGTCAAGTTGATTTTACCCTTAGGGGTAGGAACTTGAATTTTTGCTCCTAAAGCAGCTTCACTTGGGGTAATGGGTACAGTTATTTTTATATTTATACCATCCATTTTAAATAGCTTATGCTCATTAATCTTTACTACAAGATAAAGGTCGCCACTTTTGCCGCCCCTGATACCCGGCTGACCTCTCCCTGCTATCCTGATTCTTTGTCCATCTTTTACCCCTGCAGGAATTTTTACTTTCAATTTACCTTTACCAACATTTACTTGAGCAGCAATCCCGGCATATGCATCTTCAACAGAAAGTCTTATCTCAGATTCAACATCATTACCTGCCGAAGCCATATTCATGCTACTCCCATAAGCATTGCCAAACCCAGAATTGCCATACCCGGAGGAACCACGTCCATGGGTATCCATCCCATCAAATCCGCCAAAAAAAGTATTGAAAAAGTCACTAAAATCAGCATCTTGACCTTGGCCACCCATATTCGTATAATACTGCTGACCTCCGCCGTGTCTGCCACCTGAAAAACCACGAGCATTAGTATTAGCTCTCTGCCAATTTTCATTTTGACCAGCTCTATTCCAGTCAGTACCTAATTCATCATATTTTTTGCGTTTGTCGGTATCACTCAAAACCTCATAAGCCTCTGATATTTCCTTGAACTTATCTTCAAGCTTCTTATCTCCCTTAGTCTTATCAGGGTGATATTTCTTTACAAGCTTTCGATAAGCATTTTTTATTTCTTTTTCATCAGCTTTTTTACTGACACCTAGGGTTTTATAATAGTCTTTGTATTGCATTGTCATCTCTCCCGTAATTAAACTTTTCTATTTAAGAACGCTCCATGTTGCTTACTGCAAGGATTAGTTATCTTATCTAAGATCTATTGTACCATAAGAAATGACAGTAAATAACAGCATTTTCATTACTTTTCTATACAGTGTACTTTAAAAAGAACTTGTTTAGTACATCATCTTAGATTAGTTATTGGGATATATTATCTCGCCTTTTAAAAGCAAAACCCATTTTAAAGTCATCATATATGGGACTCTTTACATGGCTTTCCATAAACTCAAAGTAACCGTTAGCACCAGCCTTTTCAGTCCAATATTGTACGGAATCCTCCACTCGCACAATACATTTTATAGGAATAGCAAAGTAATCATATAGATCTTTTTGGAAATCTAGGTCATATTCTTGCTTCAATAGTTCATGTAATTCTTTATTAGTGAATGGATCTATTGCCATTAATACAGCTTTAACAAAGTCCTGATTTTCAGTGGTAAGATATTCACCAAAATCATATTTCCAGTCATTTAAATAGCCATTAATAGTAAAAAGTGCTATTCTAAGTGCTTCCACAGCACGCCATCCATTATTAAGCCCGGTTTTTCTGTTTATTTTTATCAAGTTGCTTTCTATGGAAAACATAAGTTCAGCATACTCTTCCTCATCTCCAATTTTTATTTTGCCAAATTCTTTGGACATATGGGAAGAAATTTTTTCAAATGTATAGTAGTTTTTAATTGTTTTCATATAATTTTCCTTTCCTGCTTGTTTTATTTATTGATATATAAAGAATGTGGAGTATCAATTTCCTATTGCAATTGATAGAGTTTGTAATACATACCCTTTTCTTTAAGAAGCTCTTGGTGGTTACCACTCTCTACTATCCGCCCTTTATGGAATACCAAAATTTTATCTGCATTTTGAATTGTGGATAGCCTATGAGCAACAACGACAGTAGTTCTGCCCTTAGAAAGCTTTTCCATAGCTTCTTGAATGAGAACTTCCGATTGGGAATCGATGTTGGCAGTTGCTTCGTCCAACATTAGAATCTTTGGATCAAAAGCAAGAGCCCTTGCAAAAGCAATCAACTGCCTTTGTCCTGTAGAAAGGGTAACACCTCGCTCTTTCACCTGGTAATCATAACCACCAGGAAGCTTACTGATAAAATCATCTGCACCAACATAACCGGCAGCCTTTTTAACTGCTTGTTCGCTAACCTTGTCAGTATCAAGGTTAATGTTGGCCATAATATCATCAGAAAAAAGAAACACATCTTGCATTACAGTGGCAATATTACTTCGCAAATCAGCTTGTGCAATTTTCTTGATAGGTATATCATCAATAAGAATTTCACCCTTTTGGATATCATATAACCTGTCAATCAAATTTATAACAGTCGTCTTCCCTGAACCTGTTGGACCTATTAAGGCTACCTTTTCTCCGGGTTTTATCTCAAAGCTCACATCTTTTAAAATCCAATCCTGATCATTATAAGCAAACCAGACATTTTTGAAACTTATTTTTCCCTGGACTTCTTTTAAAGGAATTGGGTTTTCTATATCTTTTACAGTTGCTTCTTCATCCAAGAGCATGAAAATACGTTCAGATGCCACTACTGAACTCTGTAATTGGGTATATTTTTGGGCTATTTCATTTATAGGTTGAAATAACCTGTCTATATATACCAAAAACGCATATAATACTCCCAACTGGATAACACCTTGAATTACCTCTGCTCCTCCCTGCCAAATAAGTAATACCAACACGAAAAAAAAGATAATATCTATGGCAGGCCTGTATATAGCATGAGCTTTAATTGTCTTCATCTCAGCATCATAATGCTCCTGGTTAATAGATTCATAATCTTCAAACCTGCCATCTTGTCGGTTAAATATCTGAACTATCTTCATCCCTGTAATATTTTCCTGAATAGATGAATTCAGTGCAGCAAGCTTAACCCTGGCTTGTTGAAAAGCTTTTTGAGATGCTCTTTTGTAAATATTTGTTGCCAGCAAAAGTAAAGGTATTGAGATAAGACTAATTAAGGCAAGACGCCAATTCAACTGAAACATAACAATCACAATAGCAATTATAAGGATAAAATCTCTAATAAAGCCTACTAATACTTCGGTAAACATTTCGTTAAGATTGGCTGTATCGTTAGAAACTCTAGTAACAAGTCTGCCTACCGGATTTTTATCAAAAAAAGACAGGGATAAGCTTTGGAGATGGGTAAAGACTGCATCCCTAATATCATAAACAATTCTTTGACTGGCATAATTCAAAATATAATTTTGCAGATAATTGGCTGCAAAACCAACAGTTATAATGACAAAATAAATAACCGCCAAATGGATAACATTATTAAAATCACCATCACCTAAAATATGATTATCAATGGCGATCTTTACAATATAAGGCCTTGCTACAATCACCCCTGAAACAATTCCAATCAGGATTAGTGAAATCACCATGTACAGCCAGTATGGTCGGACATACTTTAAAAGCCTTTTTGTTAACTGCCAATCATACACTTTACCTGAGACGGTCTCTTCAGCAAAAGTATCTTTACGCATGAGTATCCCCCTCATCTATTCTTTCTTCCTCTAAGAGCTGCATCTGATACATCTTATAGTAAATACTCCGCACATCTCTTATAAGCTCATCATGTCGTCCCTGTTGTACGATTCTACCCTCATCCAGGACAACTATCTTATCCACATTTTTTACAGCAGATATTCTGTGAGAAATTATGATAGTACTACGATTTTGTCTGTAACCATTTAAAAAGTCTAATATCTTTTCTTCTGTTACTGTATCTACTGCAGACAGACTATCATCAAGTATCAAGATTGAGGGATTTACCAGCAGTGCTCTGGCTATAGTAATTCTTTGCTTCTGACCTCCTGAAAGGGTTATGCCTCTTTCTCCTACTACTGTTTCAAATTTATCAGGAAAATCCATAATATCATCATATATAGAAGCAGCTTTAGCCACCTCGACTATCTTCTCCATGGATGCATCAGGATACCCAAAAGCTATGTTCTCTCGTATTGTTTGAGAAAATAAAAAGCTATCTTGTGGAACATAACCAATATTCCTTCTTAATGTCTCAACTGGGATGGTATGTATTTCTTTGTTATCTATGAATAGCTTATCTTTATCAGTACTATAAAGTCGCAAAATCAAATCTGCAATTGTAGATTTTCCACTACCGGTTCTCCCAAATATAGCCACAGTTTCACCCTGGTCAATTGATAAAGAAAAGTCTTTTAATACTTTTTTCGAGGTGCCGGGATAAGCAAAATCAAGATTTTTAAACTCAATATTGCCTTTAATAGTTTTTATAGAACTATCCACCATTTCATCATCAATAATCTCAGGTTCTGCTGCCAATAATTCATTAATTCTTGCCATGGAAGCAGTCCCCCGCTGCATTAGATTTATAACATAACCAATAGCCATCATAGGCCAAGTAAGAATCAGTACATATGAATTAAAGGCAATAAAATCGCCAATGGATATTCTCTCAATTATCACAAGATACCCTCCATATCCTAATACTATGAGGGTACTTATGCTTGCCAAATACTGAATAAAGGGATACAAAAACCCGGAGACTTTGACAAGTCTCATATTGGTTCCAATAACCTCTGTACTGGCTTTATTAAATTTTTCTATCTGGATTTTTTCAAGGACAAAAGTTTTTACAACCCTGACAGCAGATATATTTTCCTGCACTTTATCAGTTACATTGGCAAAGGCACCTTGAACAACCTTAAACCTATCATGAATCATCTTGCTAAATCTGGCAACTGAAAGGGCTATGATAGGCAGTGGTAAAAGAGCAATCAAAGTTAAAATTGGATCAATGGTAATAGCCATAACTGCAACTGCAAAGCTTGTAATAATTATAGCATCAGCAACTAAAACCACTCCACCAGCAAAAGCCATCCTAACAGCGACAACATCATTGGATGATAAAGCCATCAAGTCCCCTGTTTTACTGTTGTTATAAAATCTTGGGTCTAATAGAAGTAAATGCTTAAAAATCCTATTTCGAAGATAATATTCAAGCTTGCGAGAAACTCCCACCATATATATTCTCCAAAAATAACGCGAAACAGCTAAACCTATAGCAATGATACCAATTAAAGTAATATATTGAATTAGCGGCTCTGTGGAAGAAGCCGCCGCAATGACATCAATAGTCAGACCTAAAATCCTTGGAATTGCCACCTGCAGTACATTAGTAACAATCAGCCAGCAAAGACCAATGAGATATATTGTCCTGTTTTCCAGAAAAAAATCTTTTAATGTGATGAAATGCTTCATATATACTTTCTCCTTAAACTCCTTGAGTTTTGACAGCTACTGCTATATTTTTTCCGAAATTTAATTGTTTACTAATTATGCTAAAGTGGTATAATATAATTAAAGGTAATCGGATCCGCAAAGATGCGGTTGCCACACAGATAGATTTTTTAATTAATCACACTGCGGGCGAAGGCAGGGTGATTATTTTTTTGTCCTAAAACTCAGGACAGCAATGATGAGTAATCCGAACATTATCAATAAAGATAATACCTCGTATGTATCCATCATAATACCACACCCGCACATCCGACTACCTTACCCATATTTTAACATATGAAGCAACATTTATACAAGAAAAATTTACGAACATTTGTTCTTCGCTTTGTATTTCTTCTAACTTTTAGTTTACATGATATATTATTGTATCATTTAGCTTTTTTTGATCTTTTGCTGTCTTACTAACAGTCTTTCGTATATCGACCTTATGCTTAACTCTTTTTTTCCTTGCAAGAAATTAGTTAGATATTGCAAGCTGCTTTGGTTATAAACCTTGTCAAGTGCAACTGTTAGTGCTTTCTCTTTTTCGTCATATAAAACAAGGGAATAATCGCTATAATTAACAACCATTTCTACAATATCCATTATTGGAACTTCTTTTTCTCCTTCATTGTATACCAGTTTTCCATTAACAAGTTTAAGCTGCTCACCAAAACTTAAGCGAACGCTGTTTATGTCTTCTCTTTTAATGTCTTTGAGAAGATAATAAGTATAGACTATATCTAAAATCTCCGAAAGCTCATAAAAATTACTAAGTTTGAAAGGAACGATCTCAATTGCATTATCTGCACCACTCTTTGGTATTATAATTAAATTCCTTGTTTTCGCAAAAGAAATCGGTTTACCACGATATTGTATACTACTACCCAGATAAGCTATGCCCTCCAACTCAGAAAAACCAAGACTAATGATTTCTTGATCACGTCTTATTACAAATCCATTTTCAAAAACATCAACATCATACTGCCTGCCTATACGCCTGCCCCATATTACTAAAGATGTGATACCTATTCCCAATATAACAAATATATACGCCCATATAATATTGACATCACCAAAAACATAAGGCTCAAACAGCAAAACGATTCCCATGACCAGCAAAAAAAGTGCCGGCAATAAAACAAACAGCATCTTTGGCTGGACTTTAAGTTTTTCTGCTCTACTTTGGCTTATCAATTGCCCATATTGACTTCCGGCATTTTGATTTATTAATTCCATTAAATTCCCTCCAGGCTTTCTTATGAATGAAACTTCACTAAAAAACTCTTTCCGATTTCTGATTCCCGACCTCAGACTTCTAAAAGATGTGCAAGCTCTTTTACTACGCTAGGAGGCTTTTCTCTGGTACATGCAGCTACCAAGTTTTTTGCAGCAAGGGCAAACATGGCATTATGGGTTTTGGCTGTTGAAGAACCGATATGAGGAACTGTTACCACGTTCTCCATTTTAAGCAGAGGATTATTTACGTCTATCGGCTCTTGTTCAAATACATCCAAGCCTGCCGCATAGATTTTACCTTCCTCTAAAGCTTTGATAAGTGCTTTTTCATTGACAGTTTTACCTCGAGATATATTAACAAAAACAGCTGTCTCCTTCATCAAGGAGAATTCTCTTTCACCCATTAGCTGTTCTGTTTCAGGAGTTAGGGGAGTCAGTAACACAACAAAATCTGATTCTTTTAAAAGCTCTTCCAGTGGTCTATATTCTATCCCAAGTTTGGCCTCCACATCAGGCTTAGGAGAACGACTATTGTAAAGAACATCCATATTAAACCCAAGCTTGGCTCTTCTTGCAACTGCTTCACCAATCCTGCCCATGCCTATAATTCCAAGAACAGTCCCATGAACATCATATCCACAAAAAAGCTTGTCCGACCCTTTCTTCCATTTCCCTGCTTTCACATACCTATCAAGCTCAACAATCCTCCTTGATGCTGCAAGCATCAAAGCAAAGGTTGTATCTGCCACAGTTTCATCAAGGACATAAGGGGTGTGGGTTCCAATAATCCCTTTTTCTTTCATAAGCTCAATATCAAAGTTATCATATCCCACTGAAACATTACTGATAACCCTTACATTGGGAATTAGTTCAAGCAATTCTCTATCTATTTTATGAAATGTAAGCATTAGCCCTTCAATATCGGTATTCTCAGCTAATATTCTCAGTAAATCTTCTCGGGAAATAGACTCCTCACCTTCCCATTTTATATATCTGCAATGCTCACCTATGTATTTTTCCACTTCTGCCGGAATAGATGTTGCTATAAATACCTTCGGCTTCATTTTATTCCTCCTTCATTTGACTTGGGCTTATATTATAATTGTAAATAAAAAACAGCAAGACCAATTTGCTGTTTTTTGCTTCGTTTAATTTAGTCCTTGTAGTAAAAAAGTCCCCATGCTCCCGGACCTGTATGGGTTCCAACAGTACAGCCTATTTCTGCAACTACTATTTCCTTGGGATTCAATTCAGCTATAATCTCCTGCTTTAATGCTTCTATTCTTTCTAGAGTAGGAGCAGCAATAGCAAGACCAATAGTCTTATTGGAAAAATCCCCTCCCCTTTGCTTTGCAAGTTCTATTATCTTATGAGTGATTTTTTTACTTCCTCTTGCCTTATCAAGGGTTTCTACAAGTCCATCAACTATAGTCAGGATTGGTCTAATATTAAGGATATTTGCAATCATTGCTTTCATCGGTTTTAAGCGTCCACCCTTTTTTAAATACTCCAAAGTATCCACCGTAAATATAGCATCTGCTTTTGGTCTTAAAGTGTTCAAACGCTCAAGTATTTCCTCCATTGCTGCTCCGGCTTCAACCATTTTTGCTGCTTCATAAACAAATATCCCTCCACCAAAGCATAAGTTCATAGTATCAAAGACCTCTACCTTTTCATCACTTAATTCGCTCTTTGCTATAACAGCTGATTGATGTGTTCCACTAGCTCGAGAAGATCCGTTAATACACAATATTTCTTTACCTTCAGCCAGTCCCTGCTTAAACGCTTCTAAAAATTCCGGTGGAGTTATTTGTGAAGTTTTAGGTAAATCTTTAGCTTCAGAAAGCTTTTTATAAAACTCAGAGGATGTAAGATCTACACTATCCCTATATTCTTCTTCTCCAAAATTCACTTTCAAAGGTATTACTTTGATTTGATATTTATCTACTATGTCCTTTGGCACATCTGTTATGCTATCTGTAATGATTTGAATTTTACTAGCCATTTCATACCTCCTGCTTTTAACCTTCTACTATAAGTTTTCTACAAGTAAAAGGAAAGTCCTACTAAATATTTGAAATTTTTTTAAGATTGGTAAGGCTTTATCTTTTAGCTATGGTTGCTCAATTTTTTAAAATTTAAATATTTGGCAATAGAATATATTGCTATTGCTATCCAAATGAAAATAAAACTAATCAAATGAGTTCTGGTAAAATCCTCTTGAAATACAAATACTCCTAAAAGTAAGGTTATTGTGGGAGCAATATATTCCATAAAACCAATAGTTGACAGCTCAATCCTTTTTGCACTTTCAGCAAACCAAAGCAATGGCATGGCAGTAGCTAAACCAGCACCAATCAACAGTAAAGTTACTGTCAAAGACCCTGCTCCCAAACCCCATGTCCCAGCACCCTGCAATTGTATAAATATAATATATCCTATTGCAATGGGTGTTATTATTGCAGTTTCCAAAGCCAAGCCTGAAAGAGGCTCTGCTTTCAAAAGTTTTTTAGCCAATCCATATAGACCAAAAGTTATTGCCAACACAAGAGCAATCCATGGCACTCTTCCATACTCAACAGTTATTATCAAAATACCTATCAATGCCATACCTACTGCTAAATACTGCCATAGTGTAATTTTTTCCTTTAAAAAAACAACTCCCAAAAAAACTGATACCAGGGGTAAAATATAATATCCCATACTTACTTCAATAACTTGGTTAGAATTTACTGCCCAGATAAAGACAAACCAGTTGATTGAAATAAGTACTGAACATATAGCAATTATCATCAGCTTTTTCTTGTCTAACAAATATTGCTTTAAAGAACCCAGCTTTTTTAGTGCTAAGATAATACCTGTCACCAGAACAAAAGACCATAGCACACGATGAGCCAGAGTTTCATCGGCAGGAACTTGGCTTAACATTTTCCAGTATAAAGGTAAAAACCCCCACGTAATAAATGCAAGAAGGCCATAAATAAATCCTTTTGTCTTTTCACCAATTTTTAAGCCTTCCATTACCACTGCTCCCTGCTCTTTTAAATAATACTCCGTTAATCATATGCAAAAAAGGTCAGTTTTTCAATATATTCTTATTAAACATAGCCCATTTTTTACTTCTAATGAAAAAACAGCCGATGAAAAATCTCACCGACTGCTCTCTTCCTATTGGTTATACCGAGCATCAAGCCCTGTTCCTAAAATCCTTGTCCATATTTCATTTATACCATCAGCCTTTCTTTCAAACTCATGAGTATGTGTAGCCTCTATAAATGCTGTATATGACCAATGTGTACGATCTAAGTCCGAGAAGTTGAGCACATTATCCGGAACATCTTCAAGCAAAATATGACGGTTAAGTATACGATTCACAGCTGTTACAAGTTCGGCTCGGGTGAGATGTGCTTCCGGTCTGAACAAGTTGTTATAGCCTATAAACCAACCTTTTCTGGTTGCTGAAAGAATATATTCATACGCCCAATCATTTGAGCTGACATCTCTATATGGATTTTCGCCAGTTGCAAGCAGATGGTCAAAGCGTGACACAACTGCTGCCAACTCACGCCTTGTAATGGGTGAGTTTGGACGGAATTCACCATTCTCATAACCTGTTAATATTTCATGATGTACAAGTATACCAACAGCAGTCCCAAACCATTCATCACCCCTCACATCAACAAAAGGAATATCAATGGTAAAATCCTTCATTTCAGGCCTTAACAGGCGATAGAATATCATTGCTACCTCAGCCCTGGTAACGTTATTATTCGGTCTTATTTCCATATTCTCGTATCCTCGGATATACCAAATATGTTCGTCCACGAAAAATTCATTTACTGTATGAGATGGACCATCGTGATCAGTGGTTCCATTACCATTATTGCCTTCCTGAGGAGGTGTCGGCCTGGAAGTATTTCCGCCGCCTCCACCGCCACCGGAACCTCCCAAAGGCTGCCACTGGGCGTAAAAGATTACGTTCATGGCAGGCATCATAAATGTATCACCCGGCTGATACCAATCGCCACTGCCATCACTTTCTGTATTCCAGCCCATGAAGCTATATCCGCTTCTGGCCAAATTTCCCTGATCTTGGATCACAACGAGTTCACCTTCTTGATATTCTTGAGTATCAACAGGTGCAGCACCACTTGTGTTACCATTACCATCATACGCTACCTTGAAAAAAGTCTGTTCTGTCAAAAAGTGATTTATTATAGTTGATCCTAATACATCTCCGGACCACATGATTCCTAAAGGATCACTTTCCGAAGTATAGTTGCCGGGGATCTCCTCAACCACATACACACGACCTGACCACAAGTTGTTTAAGATAGCCGGAGTATTAACACTAAACGGAATTTCGTATTGGATAAGGGTCGGATCCGGCACATTTTCACTTGCCCCGGCAAAATCATTACCCACACAACGCCAAGTATTTGGTGTTAAAGCCTCAGCGTCCGGAATAAACATTAGATAATTTTCATCAGTAGCATCTCTCACTCTCGCATAAAATACAGTATCAGCATTCACATAAGAAGGTGGATTAACTAATACTTTTTCAATTTGAAGAATTCCAACACCGTGTTCAAATCTATTGGTAACAGTTGCTATCATATTTCCACCAGCAGCAAAAGCAGTTCGATCATAGCTGACTGTCACTTCAAATCCGGTAGTAAATATATTAGAAATTTCGTTCCCATTAACATCAAGTTCAACAACTTCATAAATTACATGGGGATTAAGTCCGGTTAAAATAGCAGATTCTGATGCACTAAAAGGAATGAGCCATACCACATCACCCGTATAGTTTGCAACATCAGCTATATAACTATAACTGCCATCCGGTTGTAAGGCAAAGTTTAAGTATGTACTCGTACCTACTTCCCTCACACCTGCAAAAAATTGAGTAAATTCATCTACATTCCACTCTCCAGGAAAACCGTCTAATTCTTTAACAATAACGACACTGCCATCACCGGCTGCATATTCATTTTGTATACGCACAATAAGACTGATATCCTCTTCAGCATTGATAAATATTCCATCGGGCAAAGTAGATTCAACGTTATTAAATACATACGTTGTGGTAATGTTGCCGGTAAATACCCTTAGTCCAAAAAATTCTTCAATGAAGTAATATTGGTCAACTCCTACAGGTAAATCAGTCAGCACTGCCGATGAGTTCACACTAAAAGGAACCATGTATAAAAACGCAATATTTTCATCACCGGAATAGTAAAACATAGGAGTACCCGTTACGTTGTCTATATATCCTATATTCCGATAGATATAACCACCCTGGGCTCCGAGAATTTCCTCGAATATCAAGGCATTTCTATTACCCGGATTTGCCATATCCGGAACATCCCATACTTTTGCATGAAATACCGTGTTGTCATTTACACCCCAATCGACGGGATATCCGGCCAGGTCTTTAACAATAGTCATATTTCCTGAGATATATTTATATAAATTGGTCACGGTTATAAGGATATTTTCATCAAACTGCAGTTCCCTTACACCATTATTATCAGAGTACACAACGCCCCATGTCCAAATATCATCCACATTCCAACTACTTACATCTGTTACTTCCGCTATATCTTCCCACAACCCCAACCAAGTTTCTGCTATCCAAGTGCCATCTGTCCAAACGCCACCAGGTCGATTTTGAAATGTTGGATCTCTGTCAAGATTAACATTATTCCAAAAAGCTGCCCATTGACTTTCTATTGGCATAGTAGTTGCTTGGCGAACCTCACGAACTTCATATTTACCCCAAGTCCATAAATTGGAAAGTATAACAGGCTGATTAACACTAATGGGAATTTCCAACATAGGCAGACCCAGATAGCTTTCTGTCAGTCCATAAGTATGGTTACCAATACATCGGAAAGTGCCATCCGCTTCTTGATAGTTTTTAAAAAGCAGGTAGTTATCGTTGTCAACATCCCAGATCCGTACATAAAACACAGTATTTTCATCTACACCCCAATCCAAGGGGAAGCCATCCAGCCATTTTTGAATTCCCAAATACCCTGCAGCGTGCAAATATGTATTGGTTACAGTCACCTGTGTGGTTTCACCCTGCACAATTTGAAAACCACCTGCACCAAAACTATATGTTACCTGAATCATGTCAGTTTGAACATCAAAAATTTCCTCTATAAAATATATTACAGGGGCTGCTGTTGGCAAAGCAGATTCTTGGGTAGGTATACCTAGAATTAAAGCAGGCATATCTTCCGAAAATGTAATTACTGTTGCCAATTCCCTTGAAGCAACCAACCCTGAATATACGTATTGATATCCATATAATCTCTCTTCTCTCAACATTACATAAAGTCCGTCTTGGGTCATGAGTATTGCAGAAAAAGTTGTAGCAGAGCCCACACCCCAATCCAGGTCAAACCAACCTTCTAAATCCTTATTAACCTGTAAAGATCCCATTGGCATTGGAGGAGACTGCAATAGAATTTGAGCAACAACATCCAAAGTGTAAACAATGGCATCTCCATTCCAGTTGAAAGGTACGCTTGGATTGTTTTCCTCAAATCCCCTGTGGAAATATTCTTCACTTACAATGGTTCTACCTCCGGAAATGGATGTACTTCCTCCTGCACCCGGAAAAATCACTTCATAGACAATATCTACCCCCGGACTTTCCAAGTCACGAACTGTGAAAAAAACTGAATGAGCAGCAGATGTTTTTGTCCATTCAAGATGCCAATAGTAGAGTTGAGTACCAACTCTGGCATTATAAGCCCAGTTATTCGGAAACGTTGGCATGGCAGCCGTTTGGTTTGCAGGGCTGTTGTTCGAACCAAAGGAAATTGTTATATTGAGTATATTATCAACAATCATTGCACTGTTAATCCCGGTACCGTTATTCCAGTTCACATTCGCTGTGAATGCATCAATCATGACTTCTTCCATTGTCCAGTAAAAAGGATTACCTTGAACCGGATAAAATTCCACTTCAGCCGTTCCTGTTGAATACCAATAACCCGTTCTCCAAGTAACCTCGTCCAAATAGACGGCATAAGAAACCGAAGTCGGTGCCGCTCCTAAAATCTCACTTTGATTGATTTGCCAAACTACTGTATTGTTAGGTCCGGCAGTAACTCCGCCGGGCAACAAAGTGGGATCAAAGTGAAATTCGCCTATATCATCGGTAATGGTTACAAAGGGTTCATTGCTGTCAAGGGGCATGTTTTGAACACCGAGGTTACTCGCATCTTCCCATGTGTTTCCCCACGCTGAAAGTGTTATGGTGGCTGTTCCATCACTATTATAACTTACAGACTTACCTGTCCAAATTTGACCAGGATATAAAGTTGTCGGCGGTACGCTTTGCACAGGTATACCATTTATAATGGTATAGTCGGTAATACCGGTAGGCATTATGGCAGCTATTTCGTTACTATAGTATTCCATAAGCTTGCCCTCTCCCCAAATCTCACCATCCTCTAAATATATAAACGGTACATTTTCCACAGACATGTCGTCTATAATTTCGTAGCCATTAATATTGGAATAGGAGGTTAATGAAAATGACCCAAAAACAAGGGTTAAAACTATTAAAAATATCAGCATCTTTTTCATACTTTTCATAAATAACACACTCCTGTTTAAGAAAAATTTTGCACATTTGCATATATTATACCATTTTGTACGTTAAAAGGAATATATGAATAGGTAAATTAAAAAGAAGCTGATGCAAAAGAGATAAACCCTCACACCAGCTTCTTTTCTTTGCTATGTTATCTAACCTTTAGGTTCTTATAAAATATCCTGAGGTCTGGAATTAGGCCTCTCTAATACTGTCCAGTCTCTCGGTTCTCTTAACTCAGTCCATCTCTCATGTACTCCATCTGCTTTCATCTCGTGGTCATGGGAGTTGGTTGCTTCTTGGATGTATAGGTAGAACCATGCATTTGTGTTCATGTTATCTGACCAGGTCACCATTCCCGGCAGTAAGTCTGCTGAGGTTTCTGGCAATCTATTGAGCATACGGTTGACTATTGCTGCCGCTTCTGCTCTGGTTATACTCTGGTTCGGTCTAAAGTCTCCTCCTGCAAAACCTCTTATCCAGTCATAGTGTCCTACTGAGTTGATATATTCTCTTGCCCAGTGTCCACTTATATCATTAAACAAATCTGACCCTGTATGAGATGATTCTTCTATAAAGCGGGATACTATTGTTACAAATTCTGCTCTGGTTATTGCTTGATTTCCTCTGAATGTTCCATCTGGGAAACCTTCTATGATATCTGCATTGGTCAATGTCGATACTGCATTGTTGAACCAATTGGTTGATACTACATCATCAAATGGATTACTCTGTCTCCAGATTTGTGTACGATAGTTGTCATCTAGTAATCGGAAGATGATTGTTGCTACTTCTGCTCTTGTGATTGTGCTGTTTGGTCTGATGGTACCATCCGGATATCCTACCAGATATGCTTCATGGTATGGTGAAAATACATCTGGCGGTATCGGTCTTTCAGGACCATCTGTATCTACTGGTGGACCTGGTCTGGTACCGCCGCCACCACCGCCGGAACTTCCTTCAAATCGCCACTGAGCATAAAATGTTACGTTTTCTCTGAGCATAGTAAATGTATCGCCCGGTTGATACCAGTCACCACTACCATCACGCTCTGTATTCCAGCCTATGAAGCTATACCTGCTTCTGGTTAGATTTCCTCTGTCTTGAATTATAACAGATTCACCTTCCAAATATCCCTGAGGATCAATAGGTGCAGAACCACCTGTGTGACCATTACCATCATATGTCACCGTAAAAGCAGTAGGCTCTCCGTCAGAGTCCCACTGAGCATAAAATGTTACATTCTCACCAAGCATCGTAAATGTATCGCCCGGCTGATACCAATCACCACTACCATTACGCTCTGTATTCCAACCTATGAAACTATGTCCATTTCTGACTAGGTTCCCATAGCCTTGAATTACAACAGATCCGCCTTCCAGATATTCCTGAGCATCAATAGGTACAGAACCACCTGTATGACCATTACCGTCATATGTCACTGTAAAAACAGCAGGCTCAGGATCCCATTGAGCATGGAGATCTACATCTGCAGCAGGCATTATGAAGGTAGAATATATTGGTGTATCAGCTGGTACAGCAAATGCATAATCAAACACAGCGGCAAATACAACAGCCACAGGATTCACAGGTCCATCGGCATGATGCGATGTACCACTACCATTTGCTTCTGTATTCCAATGCAGGAAGGTGTGTCCTGTTCTGACCAAATTACCATGACTTAAAACTGTAACTGTTTCGCCTGCAAGATAAAGTGACGAATCCACAGGCACATCACCACCTGTGTGGTTGTTGCCATGGTAGGTAACCACAAACCCTCTCTCCCACTGTGCATACAATCTGATATTACGAGGTAGCATCTCAAATGTTTCGTATGGGAAGCACCATGTAATAGCAGGATTACCATAGCCGCCTCTGTTTGTACTCCAACCCATAAATCTATAGCCTTCTCTGACTAATGTGCCCACATCTTCTACTATCACCGTGTCTCCCGGAGAGTAGACTTCGTGCTCCGAGATAGGTGCAGTACCACCGGTGCTTCCGTTACCGTGATAAGTAACTGTGAAATACTCATATACATTCGGTGGAGGTCCCCACATTGCGTAAAGGGTTACATTCGCAGCAGGCATCGTGAAGGTATCACCGGGATCAAAGAAATCATCTATCGGTTGTCCGGCAATCCAACCCAAGAAAATATGTCCGTCTTTGCTCAAGTCACCACGACCCAATACCGTAACCGTTTCAGTTCCATTTCCAAGATATCGCTCCGAGTCAACAGGCGGTGTACCACCTGTATTGCCATTGCCGTCATAAGTGACCGTATACGCCACTTGCCACTGTGCGTAAAGCCTTACATTATTGCTAGGCATTGTAAATGTAGTACCTGGTTGATGCCATGTACCACCACCGTTACTTTGCGTATTCCAGCCCATGAATCTGTATCCGGGAATATCCAAATCTCCCAGGCTAAGTACTGTGACCGTATCTCCTGCTGTGTAAGGGCTATTTGCATCAACAGGATCACTACCAGTTGTGCTTAAACTAACTGAACTCCCATTTCCATGATATGTTACTGTATACATATCCGGCGGAAGTGGCTCCCATATTGCATATAAGGTTACATCTTCATCAGGCATTGTAAATGTAGTACCTGGTTGATGCCACGTACCGCTGCCATCTGCTTCTGTATTCCAACCTTCGAAAGTGTGTCCATCATTGGTCAGATCTCCCTGTCCCAACACTGTGACCATTTCGCCCTCATAGTGTGGATTATTATCCGCAACTGAACCGCCTGTATTCCCATTGCCATCATAGATGACAAAAAATGCAGGGACAAAAGTATTTTGTATCGTCAGGTATGTGATAGATTCATTCGGTACAAGAAATCCGCCAGCTGGTACTGGTATTCTGCTACTACCATCCACGATAAAATACTCCCTGCTCGTGAAACCACTAGGCTCCCCGCCAGGAAAAACTTCTGTAATAGTGTAGTAAAAATTATACCCATAGGGATATGACGGCACCTCAATGAGAACCGTGGGTGTCAAAGGATTTGCATTAAAAGGTATTTGTGTCAAAGAGTTACTCGGTGGTACAGGTGAACCTACAGGACATAAAACGGTATATGTACCAGTCCCACCTTCGGCTATAAACCCAACAACTCGATATTCCGTACCATCCGGGACAAACACTACAAGATCACCATCATGGTTAAATAAACTCACGTAAAACGTAGTATTGTCAGATATGCCCCAGTCCTCGGCATTATCACACAGTTCTTTGGAAAGTATCAACGTACCACCATGAAATTTGTAACGATTGGTCACAGTTACCGTAACAGTGTCACCCAGATAAAGAATATGTTTTCCATCATTTTCAGGGGAATAAATAACGCCCCAATACCAATCCTTATCTTCATGCCAAACCGGGTCAGTTACAACTGGTCTAACATATTCCCAATGAGCTCCTGTTGGGTTTGTCCAACTGTATGGATTCGTGAGCCAAGCTGGATTCCAGGGATCACCAAGCCAAACGTTGTCTATCCAAGTTGAATTCCAATTACCACTAAAGGGCACACGGTCAGCAGTACTCCAAAAAGTTGCCCAAGCAGCATCTGCAGCAGCTATACCAGCCGGTGTATCATCAATTCTACGAACCTCACGTACTTCATATGCACCCCATGTCCATAGGTTAGCAAGATGAGCAAACTCACGACCAGTAACCGGGATTTCCAATACAGGTATCATGGTCAAAGGATAGTCGCTAGTTATCCCAAGCTCTTGGTTACCAACACACCAAAAGTTGCTGGCTCCTTCTACATAAAGCGGCATACCCGGCTGCATATCCGCCTTTCCATCCCAAAAAAACAAGTAATTTTCTGCTTCAACATCCCAAATTCGCACGTAAAACACGTCATCCTTCGTAATGCCCCAATCATCCGGGAAACCATCCATAGTCTTGAAAACTTCCAAAAACCCAATACCATGTGCAAAATAGTTTTGTACAATTACATCCGTTCGCTCACCATCCAAGACTTGAATAGCTGCTGTCGTAAGAGTATTGTCTACATAAATGGTTGTTGTAATCAAGTTATACCTATAAATCAGGTCTAATATTCTCTGGCTATAGGGATTACCATTATTGTCAATAAAACGCTCTTCCAAGAAATATCCCATTCCGGCGGGTATATTTCTAATAACTGCAGTCACATCTTCCGAAAATGTGATCGGCACTATTAACACATCTGAATTAGTAAATCCTGAAAAATCATACACACGGGCCCCTGCTATGACTACATCTGGTCGGGGAACAAGCACAACGAATTCGCCGTATACGTTTGTCAATACTGCTTGAAATGAGCTTGTTGAATCTAGATTCCAGTCATTATCATGATAGAAAGGTCCTGCCAATTCCTTAGTAACTGCCAATGTACCAACAGGCGGGGGGACATCAGTTAACATAACTTGTGCAATAACATCTGTTCTGTAAATCAACGAGCCATCCGGACACCATTCAAATTCATAATCCGTGCCCTCTTCAAACTGCCTTCTAAAAAATTCCTCACTAATAATAGTTCTGCCTCCGGGAGAGCCTGAAACATTTCCTCCCATACCGCTTACATTTACTTGATAAACTAGATTACGCCAATTGCCATCCAGATCTTGATCAAAATTGCGAATTGTGAAGTAATATGTTCGATTCGCCTCACCCTTGACCCATTGCAAATGCCAATAATAGGTTACACCTAAGGAGATACAATTATTTGCCCAATCTCCTGCAGCTGCCTGAGATTGGGTTTGACCATCTGGGCTACTATTTTTTCCAAAGGAGAAAGTTTGCTCCAAGATATTGTCTGTAATAGTTCCACCAGTGATACCCGTTCCATTGTTCCAGCTCATGTTTAAGGTAAAAGCATTATGCCGAGTTTCTTCTTTTGTCCAATAAAAGGGGTTATCACTTCCGGGTGTAAAGTGTATCTCAACACGAGCACCGGCTGTGGTATACCAAAAATCTGTTCTCCATTCAACCTCATCTAAATATAGATGATATTCAATGATGAGCGGTCCGGAAGGATTTACAATCTCATCTTCGAGGACGACCCAGCTTATTATACCCGCAGTAGAATCATAATCACTGTATGGACGAGAGAGGGACAGAAAATCTATCTGAAAATCACCTCTAGGTGCCGAAATTGTCAGTGTTTGGTCTCCACCGAGCAATTTTTTCTCATCCCCAATGATATAGTATTGTCCCCATACATATAACCTTACAATAGCCGTCCCATCAGGATTACCAGGATGTCCCGGATAGTAGACAGACTTGCCTGTCCGAATCTCACCCGGCAGCATATTATCAAAGAAATCAGCAGGCAAAGTAGAGGGTGTGCCTACATGAATATCATAAACTGATGACGGAATAGTCGAAGCCATTGGAGCAATAGTAGCTATTTCGCCACTATAAAATTCTCCATAGTCATAATCGTCAATATTGGAATAAATGGCTAACGAAAATGATCCAAAAATAAGGATTAATGCCACTAAAAATATAAGCATTTTCTTCGTGTTTTTCATACTCTTCATAAATAATGCACTCCAGTCTAAGAAGAATTTTGTATAGTTGTCTATATTATATCATTTTGTACATATTATACCATTATTATTTCAAAAGTGAAGTATATAAATAGCCCACTTGTATCAGTTCACTATATAACATTCTTGTCTGCTCACTATCATGAAAACTTATATAAACATTTGAACCGTTAATGCGTTCAATCCTTATTGTCGGCGATATATTTGCTTGCACAAAAAGCAATCCGGATGTAAAATGCCCTTTTAGTGAACCCCCGGCATTATACCCATTAGTTCTTCTGCCAACTCCTATTTCTCTCATACTCTGCTCCAAAAGTGATATATCACGTATTTCGGAAAAACCAACTGTTAGTCCATACATAGCTCTAATTTGTATACCATCATCAAGAACGTTAACTGTTGGCTCCCTTTCCCCTTGATAAATCAACACACTAAGACCTATGATCAACATTATAGTAATAACACCTACTGTAATCATTGATACTTTGTTTTTTCTTGTAATACCAGCAACTACTTCTAAATCAGCATCTTTCTTCAAAAATCGCTTACCTGTATTAGTATAAACAGCACAAGCTAAAGCAAAGACAAAAGTAAAGACAATTCCTGTATATGTGATCCATGGTATCCCAAGATGCACTCCAATAAAAATAAAAACCATACAAATACAGATTACAATCAAGGTTTTCCCCATAAAGCGACATAGAGCTTCTTTATCATACTGTTCCTGTTCGGCTTTTCCCATAGTGTTATATCCTGCAATTAAGAAAGCTCCTTTACCATTCAACAGAAATATTGCCATTATAAGCATGGGTATAATTACTATAGCAGCAATGGTAATAAACATCTTTCACTTCCTCCTCTATCTATTGTAAATCCAATTTTTTTCATTTTATCTAAAATACGCCATTTGCTACAATTAATCCTGCAAATCCCATCTATAATAAATAGAATGACTGTTTGTACATTAACAACCCCCCCCAATGGAATATATTTCCATCTGAGGGGGTTGTATTATTTTTCCGTATAAATCCACCCAATGAATTCTACTGAACTCAAATGAGTTTGCACACTATAATTATTACCAGCCTATAGACTCAATCCACAGTCGCATTACTGTTGCTACCTCTGCACGTGTAACAGAAGCTTGCGGCTGGAAACGATTAGCCGAATCACGCGGCCAGTCACGGAATACACCTTGCATATCCAACTTATTGACTGCACTTCTGGCATATGAACTTACTTGATTAACGTCACTAAACTGGTGATCCATTAAAATATCCATTGTCTCACTGCCAAGTACATTTTGGTAACGATATAGAACTGCAGCAAATTGCTCGCGAGTCATTAGATCATTCGGTGCAAATCGCCCATCCTCATGACCTGTCACTATTCCATTAGCCGCAGCCCAGATTACTGCATTTGTATAATATTGACCTGAGGCAGCATCAGGGAATGGGTTTCTAAATCCGCTTACGCTCGGTTCACCGGCATATCTATAAAGAAGTGTTACCACCATGCCACGTGTCATATATGCATAGGGATCAAATCGAGTATTGCTGACACCAAGAAGCAATTCGCTGGCATTCATCGCTTCTACTCCTTTATAGAACCAGTCACTGCTGCTAACATCATTGAAAGTATTTGTATATCTTGTCACACTGAACTCTGTGGTAGCATACACATCACCTCTGAAATTAACTTTAAGTGTGTGAGTACCAACAGCCAAAGTATTCAGATATGATGCTTTAAGATGGATTGCGGTTGTTCCGGCTGAGGTACCGGTTGTTGCTACATAGTGGGTACCGGATCTCAGTGTAGAACCATCAATTTCAACACTTACAAGACCCACAATATGACGCTCTGCATAATATATCAATGGCATATGGCTAAATTGCATAAATGTATTGCGATTATTTATAAAGTGTCCCTGCACGAAATCATAAATAGGTGGTTCGACGGGAATCATTCCAGTGTCATCACTACGTGTCCAACGTGCATTTACAGTAATATTTTGCTGTACATTATTAAATGACCTATCCCATTCAAGGAATATATACCCCTCTCGGAATACATACGGTTCAATTGCCGTTCCCCCAATAGGTATGGCTTGTACAAGTGCACCACCACCAACTCGAGCACCACCATTAAGATTAAATGTCACAGTTGCTACCTGAATCTCAGGTGGTGTAGGTGGTACAGGTGGCGTAACATTGACAACTTGAAGTATGACATTAGCCTGCTCATTTGGACTTGTCGGCATATCTGCTCCTGTAGGCTGCAAATACAATTCTGCACGGGCAGTTAATATACCGGCAGTAACGGAGCTAACATCTGCAATGACACGAAGCTGTGCCGGTCCGGCTGTCACAGCATTGTTATCAAAATTGACAACAACCGATGTTCCTGCCGATATGGATATAGGAGTAGTTGTCATTACAGCCGGAACTCCCCCAATATAGACAACACTACTTGCATAATCCAACCCAGCCGGCAACAAGACAACAACCTGCGTTGCATTGTAACCGCTGATAGCACCTGATAACAAGTTGAAGTTGGTTGTTAGAGTAACAGTATCTCCTTGAGTTATCGAATTCTTGTCAGCAGCCATGGTAAGAGAAACTCCCGCTGGCGGCTCAACAGTGGACGGTTCTGCTGCCAAGACAGCTGCCGACCCAAGTACCAACAATAACAGTAAAACTAGTGCGATTGAAATACCCTTACGTGTACAATATTTCATAAAAAGCCCTCCCTTATGTTGGTAAAAATGTATTCTCTTAAGATATAACAAAAAATTCGGATAATGTCAATGATAATGTCGAATTTTGTCAGCTACATTAAAAAAGCACAAGAGCGGCAGTAAACTGCCGCTCTTGTGCTTTTAATTTTATTATTGAGGAATTCACCTCTAATTACATGCTTTTTCCGCCATCCATTGGTGTTGGTCTACCTTCGATGTTAGTTCCCATTTCTTCTTCCTTTTTAACACCATAGTAGTAAACATTAAAGTTCTCTACAATCAATAGATACATTAACGCTATCATTGCCAGTAATCCGATACTGCTACCCCATTCCACAATGTTAGCTACATATCCCGATGGTACTGAGTCATACATTCCGGTATAGACCACGTTAAAGCGGTTCATTATTATACCGAATAAACATAAGATTCCAAAGGCAAACATTCCTGATTTTGAGTTGATAAGTGGAGTAAGACAGATAATTGCAGGCAGCAAAACACCTAAGCCCATCTCTATCAAGAATAAGTTTGCCTGCCAAGTCCCGGCAAACATGTTCATAAATACTCCCATGACTTGTAAATCAACCAGTCTCCAGACAAAGTATATGGCCATTAAGACCCCGCCTATACGAACTAAACGTACCAAAGATTTCATATTTATTGTATGCTTATATGCACGACTTGACCAGAGAACATCAAGTGCAATCACAGCCGAACCTGCAAAGAACGAGGTTATCAAGAAAAACCATGGTAAGTTGAACGTCCACCATAATGCATCCAACTGACTTGGCATCATCAGGTAAACTGCACCCAAGGAAGCTTGATGTCCAAAAGGTATAAGTGCACCTAATATAAAGACAACAGGTAAAACTTTCTTGAGTAATTTATTCCAGCGTGGTGAAGTCTTTTCAGTTACAACCTCCCCAAACTCAAAAGCTTGGATTATCATGTAAAGGGTTATTGCTATAAATACTTCCCATAAGGGAGAAAGAAAACCCCAGGAATAAAGCGGTGTATACCAATTATCCCAACGTCCAATTTCTATAATTAGTGTTAGCATAACAAATACATACAAAAGTAAAGATATAAGCATACCTCTACGTGCTAACGGTCCGAAGTCCTTAATGTGTAAAACGTGAGCCAATAAAGCCATACTATAACCGGCACCGGCTATGGCAACTGCTGACAAATCCAAGATTATCCAAAGACCCCATGGCCAATCATCACTTAGATTTGTGGAGAATCCTAGACCTGTTGCAAAACGAAATATCATGAGCAATATGCCTACTAAGGCCACTGCAGCAAGTATCCAGCGTATAGGTGTCATTTTGAGCACCCATGATCCAACTCTGAGCTCCATACTCTATTTCCTCCTCCATTCATTTTTGCATATAAAGCTGCAATTATGCCTTGTCTTTGCTGTCTTTGTTATTTTTGCTGCTCTTATTGCTTTCTTTTTCTTCAAGAACTTTATTTCTACGACTTGTATACATATAGAGACCGGACATTACGAATATTCCGCCTCCAAGTATAAACTTCACTGCTGTATGGAAATCCTTTAAATAATGCATAATTGGATTTTTAGAAACGTTCATCTTAAAACCAAGTTGCTCAAAAGGCACGTCTGAAATATACATCCAGCTCGTACCACCCAACTCATGCTCACCATAAATGTGGTCTATATAGTTGCTGTCTGTAGCAATTATATCCTTTGCTTGTGCCAATACATTCTCTCTGGTGTCAAAAGTCATTACCTTGGTGGGACATACAGCAATACAGGCCGGAACATCACCATTTTCCATCCTCTGATGACACATTTGACATTTAGTCACATTTGGCAAAATTCTATGCCATTCATAACGAGGAATTCGCAATGCACATGCCAACATACAATAACGACATCCTACACAAAGTCTGGGAATGTATTTTACTGCACCATCCTCTGTTATTTGAAAAGCTTTAGCAAAACATGACACTAGACAAGCAGGCTCAAGACAGTGCAGACATTGCATCTTAACAAAGCGTAATGCTTCTACACCATTTTTTTCTACCCTTCTTATATCTACTGTCGTCCAGTTTTCACTACACATAACCGGTTCTTCAGCAAAAGCCGGGTTTTTTTCATTAAATTCTCTGTTATTCCACAGCTTACAAGCAACAATACAACTTCCACATCCTATACACTTAGGAACGTCAACGAGAACTCCTTTGCTCATGAAATCAATCCTCCTTATTTAATAGTTTAAGAAAACCTTCCTAATGAAAACTAACTACGCAGCTTAGGATTTACCAAGTGATCTCTTGGGGTATATTTAGTATGCAGCAGCTCATAAGCTTTGGCACTCATAGGATATCCCAAGAAGTCTTCATAAAGTTTAAGAATCTCTTGGTTTTCATGGCTTAATCTTTGCTCCATTAATTCATCTTTTTGGATTATTTTCTCTATCCTTGCAGTACGAACTGCATCAGAAGGGGGTACTGCTGTACGTGGCTGACCACCACCACCTATACAACCACCTTCACAGGTCATTACTTCAATAAAGTGATATGGAACTGTTCCATTGCGTATACCGTCCATAACTATGCGAGCATTTTTAAGACCATGAACAACTGCTATATTCACAGTGCCAACACCAGGTATTGGTATGCTTGCTTCCTTGATACCTTCTAAATCTCCATGTATCTCTCTCATTTGAAAAGCACCCGGCGGACAATCTTCGCCGGTCAAAAGGAAGTATACAGAACGAATAGCAGCCTGCATAACTCCACCGGTATTTCCAAAGATCAAACCTGCTCCGGAACCCTCACCCATCAAAGAATCATAGTTTTCTGCAGGAAGATCATTAATATTAATACGCTCTTCTTTTATTAAACGAGACAATTCACGAGTAGTCAAAACATAATCTACATCTTTGATGCCTTCAGTATTCCAGAATTCTCCCGCATCATTAAGTTCTTCACGATCAGCTTCAAACTTTTTAGCAGTACATGGCATAATTGATACAGACACAATTTTCTTAGGATCAATGTCTCTAACATCTGCATAATATGTCTTTGCCATTGTGCCAAGCATTTGCTGTGGACTCTTGCAAGTAGATAAATTACCTAGCAAGTCAGGGTAAAAATATTCACAGAATTTAACCCAACCAGGACAACAGGAAGTAATCATAGGTATATTACCATCAATTTCTCCGGTGAACCTTTTGATAAATTCCGTTCCTTCTTCCATAATGGTTAGATCAGCTGTAAAGTTTGTGTCAAATACTCTATCAAAACCTAATGCTTTTAAAGCAGCAACTTGCTGACCTTCTACCCAGGAACCTGCTGACAAACCAAATTCCTCTCCTAAAGCAACCCTGGTTGCCGGTGCTGTTTGTGCAATAACAAATGTATTAGGGTCTTCTAAAGCCTCTTTTACTTTCTCAATATCAAACTTCTCAGTGATTGATGCCGTAGGACACCATAAGCTGCATTGTCCACAATGCACACAAATAAAATCACCTTTTTTCGGTAATTCAAAGTAACCAAATACACTTTGTGATTCACGACATACCTCAATACACTGTGCACAAAGTATACACTTACGGTCAACTCTGTCTATTGAAGGATTTTTAGGATCAATAGCAATCCTTCCTCTTGCCTGCACAGGGAAATTCCCTACTCCAATGTACTGCTTAGGTAACCATCCGTCCTCGCCAATTGTCCTGTCTTGAATAAGACAGCCAGAAGTTGCCATGGCAGCACCAGTTATACCAGCTGCCGAAGCCATTTTCAAAAAACCTCGACGAGTTAGAGCTTTGCTTTTTTCTGAGCTTCCATTTGAACTCATATTAGTAACCCCCCCCGATTTTGTAATATTTAAAAACAGGTACCATATATTCAGAATTTGCTAAATATATGAACCTAACCAAACTTGCAGACTTTTCATAAAATAAGGTCAATTCTCAACTCCACTTTTCAACAGAACTCAACATGATTTTACCATATATTCAACAAAAATATCAAGTCAAATATGGCATTGAGAATATCTTCACTAATAGCATGCTCTAGGATTTTACCAGTATTTTATGAATAAAGCAGCTTCTTTGGTATATCTTTTCACTTATTATGGATATTTCTTCCCTTTATATAGATTAAACGCCAAAACGGCATAGCTATGCTATGCCGTTTTGATCAAAATAATCTTGTATCTTTTATTACTTTTCGGAATCCAATCCCGGATATTTAGAACGTTTTTTATAATGTGTGTGCAGCCATTTGTGTGATTTATCTCCACCAGCTTCACCAAGAACTTCCTTATAAAGTGCCTGTACAACAGGATTTTCATGAGATTTACGCAAAGGACGTGTATCAACTTCCCCCTGATATAATGCAGCAGTACGAAGTTCTCTAACATTGTTAAAGTTCTCAACATATCCACTTTGGATAGGTTGACCACCGCCGCCTATACAACCACCAGGGCAAGCCATAACTTCAATTGCATGATATTGTACCTCGCCTGCTTTGACTTTATCTAAAAGTCTGCCTGCATTTTTAAGACCGGATACAACAGCAATTTTGACTTTTGTTCCATTTAGGTCATATTCCGCTTCTTTAACTCCTTGTAAACCACGAAGTTCTGTAAAATCAAGTCTTTCCAACGGTTTTTCAGTCACTATCTCCACTACTGTACGAAGAGCTGCTTCCATTACACCACCGGATACACCAAAGATATAACCTGCACCTGTGGAAACTCCAAAAGCTGGATCAAAATCTTCATCCGGCAAGTTTTGGAACATGATTCCTGCATTTTTAATCATACGGCCAAGCTCTCTCGTTGTGATTACAGCATCAATATCATATAGACCCGGTACTGCTTGCTGATCAGGACGGCGAATTTCATCTTTCTTCGCTGTACAAGGCATAACCGATACTACAAACATATCTTTCGGATCTACACCAATCTTCTGTGCATAATGTGCTTTCATTACAGCTCCATACATTTGCTGTGGTGATTTACAAGTGGAAAGGTTAGCTAAATATTCCGGATAATGCTGCTCACAGTAATTAATCCAGCCAGGGCTGCAGGAAGTGATAATAGGCAGATTTTCACCGGACTTTATACGGCCAAGAAGCTCTGTACCCTCTTCCATAATGGTAAGATCCGCAGTAAAGTTTACATCAAACACATTATCAAAGCCCAGACGATGTAACGCAGCTATCATCTTTCCTTCTACGTTAGATCCGATTGGCATACCAAAACATTCACCCAAAGCAACACGAACAGCAGGTGCCGGAGCAACTACAACATACTTTGTTTCATCCGCCAATGCTTCGAACACTTTCTCTGTATCATCCACTTCTGTCAAAGCCGCAGTAGGACAAGCGACAATACACTGACCACATAAAGCACAAGCTGTTTCACCTAAGCCTCTGTCAAACGGAGAGCCTATATTTGTCTCAAACCCACGCTCTTTTGCCCCGATAACTGCAACATTCTGGTTTTCCTTACAAACTGCCGTACAACGTCGGCAAAGTATACATTTAGAATTGTCACGTACTACACTTAGGGTTGAACATTCAATTTGAGGCTCTAAATTATCATCAGCAAAGCGAATTTTTTCAACTCCCAAATCAATTGAAAGCTTTTGAAGCTCACAATTTTGGTTACGCAAACAAGTTACACAGTCTTTTCTATGGTTAGACAAAATCAACTCTAAAGTTAATCGTCTTGCATTACGCACCTTTGGCGTGTTGGTAAATATCTCCATCCCATCATTAACCGGATAGACGCATGCAGTAACTAATGTTCTTGCACCCTTGACCTCTACCATACAGATACGGCAAGCTCCTATTGCATTAATTTTTTTAAGATAACAAAGGGTCGGGATCTCAATTCCAGCAATATTTGCCGCTTCTAACACTGTGGAAGTGGAAGGACATTCGATTTCCTGACCATTGATTTTTACTTTTACTGTACTCATCGTCTTCACCTCCGCACTTATTTTTTAATAATGGCCTTTGGCTTACATTTGTCAATACAAGCACCGCACTTAATACATTTATCAAGCAAAATTACATGTGGTTGTTTAACTTCACCAACAATTGCATCTGCCGGACAAACACGTTTACAAGCTGTACAGCCGATACATTTCTCAGCAACAACATAGTAGTTAAGCAAGTCCTTACAAACTCCAGCCGGACAACGCTTTTCAAGCACGTGTGCCTCATATTCATCACGGAAATGATGAAGTGTTGATCGCACCGGATTTGGAGCAGTTTGACCAAGACCACAGAGAGAGTTTGCTATGATATGATCAGAAAGCTCCTCCAATGCATCTAAGTCCTCCATAGTTCCATTGCCGTGTGTGATTTTTTCTAAAATATCCAACATACGTTTTGTTCCAATTCGGCAAGGGGTACATTTACCGCAGCTTTCTTCCACAGTAAAGTCAAGGAAGAATTTTGCAATATCTACCATACAGTTATCCTCATCCATAACAATGAGACCACCTGAACCCATCATAGAACCAACGTTCATTAAGTTGTCGTAATCAATTTCAATATCAATCATATGAGCAGGAATACAACCACCGGAAGGACCGCCGGTTTGTGCAGCCTTATACTTTTTGCCATTTGGCACTCCGCCGCCTATCTCCTCAACAATTTCACGCATAGTGATACCCATAGGCACTTCTACAAGTCCTGTATTTGTGATGTTTCCACCAAGAGCAAATACTTTGGTACCTTTGGATTTTTCTGTACCTATTTTGGCAAAAGCATCAGCACCATGCAACATAATCCATGTGATATTGGTAAAAGTCTCCACATTGTTAAGCACTGTAGGTTTTCCGAAAAGACCTTTTACTGCCGGGAATGGCGGTCTTGGTTTCGGCTCACCACGCTGCCCTTCTATACTTATCATTAGAGCAGTTTCTTCACCACAGACGAATGCACCGGCACCTAATCGTATTTCAAGGTCAAAGGAAAAGCCTGTTCCAAAGATATTATCCCCTAAAAATCCATATTCTCTAGCCTGCTTAATAGCAACCTCCATACGCTCAACAGCAATAGGATATTCTGCTCGAACGTATATATAGCCCTTGTTGGCTCCAATTGCATAACCGGCAATAGCCATAGATTCGATAACATTATGGGGATCTCCCTCTAGTACAGAACGATCCATAAATGCTCCCGGATCTCCTTCGTCAGCGTTACAACAGACGTATTTAACCGGATTATTTTCTTTCGCAGCAAATTGCCATTTCAGTCCTGTGGGGAATCCACCGCCACCCCTGCCTCGCAGACCGGACTTTAATATTTCATCAATAACTTTCTCAGGTGTAAGTTCTGTAAGACATTTAGCCAATGCCTCATATCCATCAAAAGCAATATATTCATCAATATTTTCTGGGTCAATAACCCCACAGTTTCTAAGTGAAATACGATGCTGTTTTTTATAAAAAGCAGTATCATTTAAAGAAGCAATAGAGTCCTCTTTCACAGTTTCGTGATAAAGATACTTTTCTACTATGCGACCCTTAAGGATATGCTCTTCCACAATTTCAGCCACATTTTCTACTTTCATCTCAGAGTAGAAAGCACCTTCTGGATATACCAATACAATAGGGCCAAGTGCACAAAGACCAAAACATCCGGTTAATACAACTTTGACCTCATTTTCGAGTCCATGTTTATTCAACTGTTTATTAAATTCATCTATAATTTCTTTACTCTTTGCAGCCACACAACCGGTTCCGCCGCAGACAAGAACGTGACTCCTTACAAAATTCATGTTTCTTCTACTCCCTTCTTAGTTAGAATGGTCAGCATACTACAACACCAAAATCAAGCCATGAGTCTTATTTCAAAGTATCTACAGACCCAACTGTATACTCATCGACTATTTTACGATTTACCAGGTGTTCTAATACAACACGTGCCGTTTTTTCAGGATCCATTTTGATATAAGTGACTTTCTCTTTACCTGGCTCAAAAATTTCAACCATAGGTTCGTGCTGACAAAGCCCTATACAACCCGTTTGACCTACAGTAACATTAGTCAGTTTTCTTTTTCTCACTTCTTCAGTAAATGCATTTAATACAGCTCTGGCTCCAGCAGCAATACCACAAGTAGCCATACCAACCACTACGCGAATATTGTTCTCATCTTTTTGCCTTAAATCAATCTGATCTCGCATTTTCTCTCGTATTGCACGAAGCTCTTCGATGGATTTTGCCATAGTAACGCCTCCCTGTTTCAATTATTTTCTATAGAAAGCTTAAGCTCTTTTAGGTAGTCTCGAATCCAGACCAGTACGTCCGGTGTATTTAAAGGTATGTCCTCTAGAATTTCTCTGATTTCTCTTGTATCAAATATCACTGTTTGTGAATCTGTCTCATAGCAATAAAAGAAATCCACATCCGGTGCACCTTGTACTAAAGTAAGCAACGTTTCTGCCATATCTCCCAAGGGTGGAGTATCTACATGAGAACGGATAAATACACCTTGCAGTTTAGTCCCATGTCCCAGGGTACTATCTATCTGAAACGTTCCACCTGTCAACTGTGCAGCCATTTGAAAAAGAGGAATGCCCATACCGATTTTTCTTGTAGTCCGCGTGCTAACAAAAGGGCTTGTAACTTTCGCTAGGAATTCCGAATCCATTCCGTGACCATTATCTTCTATAATGATTTCAAGTCGATCTTTGGATATGCTGTCTTTAACCGAAATGGAAATGTGTTTTGCTTCTGCCCTAAGAGAATTTTGAACTAAATCCAAAATATATAGAGACAGCTCTTTCATCCTCTGTATTACGCCTCTTCTTTACTTGCAGCTTCAATATATTTATCAATGATAGGCTCAATTTCGCCTCTGTTTAATTTTCCATAAACATCGTCATTGATTGTCAAAACAGGAGCTAAACCACAAGCACCAATACATCTGGTAGCCTCTACGGAGATTTTACCATCCGCTGTAATTCCGTTAGTAGCACAGTTGGTGTGCTTGCAAATATCATCTAAAATATCTCCTGCACCTCTTACATAGCAAGCTGTACCCATACAAACGGCAATTCTAACCTTACCTTTGGGGTTCAAAGTAAGCTGAGAATAAAAAGTTACAACCCCATAAACCTCGGAAAGTGGAATGTTTAATCCTTCTGCCACTATAACCTGAACTTCCTCAGGCAAGTAGCCGTAAATCTCCTGAGCACCCTGCAAAACCGGAATTGCAGCTCCTTGCATATCTTTATGAGTCTCAATTAAAGCTCTTAGTTCAGCTTCTTGTTTTGCAATTCCAGTAAATGGCACTGATGTTTTCTTGTTTGGCATGTCATGCCCCTCCTTCGCTATTTTTTCAAACACTTTTTTATTGTAGCATAAGTCCATTGAAAAACACTTGTTTTTTATTTCACAATCACCTACTTTAGCTAAAGAATTTCCTTTTCATCTCTGCTTCTTTCTATAGCTCGAATTACCTCTAGTGCACAAAAGCAGCTAACCCGAATTTTGTTGCTTGGGTCAGGAAGCTGCTCCAGAGCATGGGCATCGGAATTTACAATATGGGGCAGCCATATATTGTGGGTCTGTTTAAAAGCTTGGCTATCACAATTTGCTGTAAGTTCTATTGCAGGAAACCCCATTGCTGTATCATAAAGTCCCAAGTTTGAAATCAGAGAAAAAGATGGACGATCTATATGGGCGGGAATTGCAGTTCCACCATAAGATTTCATCAAATTGTATACCTCATAAATACCAATATCCGTGGCAGAGATAAGAAGCTTGTCTTCCTCTCCCGTAATACGCCCCTCGGCATCCATACAAAGCTGATGACCAAAAACATTCGCTCTATTTTGGATATTTGGCAGCTTACCATAAACATATTTATCAAAATCCTCAGCTGTATCTAAATCCGGAAAAAGGCAAAGTACATGAACCTCTTCCTTGGTAGTTAGCTCCATAGCTGGGATAGTCAAAATCCCGGACTCTTTAGCTGCCTCTGCAACAGCTTTGCAATTGCGAGTAGAATTATGATCTGCTACTGCAATGACATTATAGCCTGCCAATGCTGCCATGCCCACAATATTTTGGGGTGTCATATCATCAGCTCCACAAGGAGATAAGCAGGAGTGGATATGAAAATCATAATACAATTCCAGCATTAGGCTATTTACCTATCCGCCAAAAATGTATTCAAGCGACAAGAAAATTCATAGGTGGATAGCGGACTTGTAAACAAAGGAAGCCCTTGAGTTTTTGCCTGTGCAACTAAAGCTTCATCCGGCTCTACATTTTCTGTTAGTACTACACAAGCCACACCCGCCATTAGTGCAACAGCTGCCACATTCTGATTGGACATTATAGTTATCCAAACAGAACCTTCCTGTGCTCGGCTCATTACCCAACTAAGCATATCCCCAGAATATGCACCTGTGATAGGAACTTCAAGGCTTACTTCCGGATTCCAGTTCTTCAAAGACATTTGATTTGCTAAATCTTTCACTGTCATATTGAACACCATCCTTTGCACTATTTTTTAAAGCAAGTGGTTATTCATAAATTGGGGTGTAGGGGCGGTTATTAACCGCCCGCACCATTCCACAAAAAAGGATCTATTCATTACACTTGCGAAATGGTGGAGGCAGATATTCATCGGCATCCCCGGTGCCTGTAATCTTTTGCATACGCTCTCGTACACGGAATATACAATCATCTTCTGAAGCAAGCCCCAGTACTACATCCTCCGCCAATGCCCTACAACTGGGGGTACCACATGATCCACAATCCAGTCCGGGTAAAAGCTCTTTCAAAGCACTGATTTTCTGGTATCGCTCCATAGCTACCATACGATCTTCAGCCAGCTGCCAAACAGCATTTTCCTCCAACAATTTGTCGGACAAAAACTTTTCCTTTTGCAAATCTTGAGGCTGCATATATTGTATCGGCAATTCCTTTTCAGTTGCCTGCATTTGATCTGTTAGTTTCTTAATTCGTGCCTTAGCCACATACGGATTCTCAACAGCTAAGCACCCTCCCACACATCCCTGATTACAAGCACCAAGCTCTAAAAATCGTACATGAGAAAGCTTTCCATCTTCAACATCTTCCAATACAGCAATGACATGCTCAATACCATCAACTGCCAGACTATCCGTCATGGTACCGGCTGACAATTCTCCACCGGATATAGCCCAACCTATACCTGTGCTGCTGCTTTTTATAAGATTTGGCACATTCTTTCGCGGCATCTTATGCAAGAGTTCTCGATATATATCTGTCATGGAAAAGGCTCCATCAATAAGAGGCTGATGCAAATGCTCGGGTGATTGGATAGCTGTTACTTTAGCAGGACAAGGAGTTATAAAGAAAACCCCAATTTGGTCACTGGTAAGCCCTGTTTGTGTCATTGCTTCTTCTCTGGCACAAATTGCCGCAATTTCCATAGGTGCCTTGTATTGCACAACATTATCAATAAGTTTTGGAAAACGCATACAAATCAGACGTACAACAGCAGGACAGGCCGATGATATAAATGGTCCCTCAGAAGGCTTATTCGTTGCATTTTGATGCATAAAATTCGAAAGCATCTCTGCTCCCACAGAAACTTCGTATACATGATCGAACCCGATCTTTAAGAGACCTGCAAGTATCTGATTGATATTGTCCAGGTTATTAAATTGCCCATACAGGGATGGTGCAGGAAGGGCAATGGTATATTGAAAGTCATTTAAACGATCCAATGAATCATGAACTGCCTTTTTGGCGTAGTATGGACAAACCCGAATACATTGTCCGCAATCGATACATCGCTCATCCATAATGATTGCCCTGCCACGGCGAACCCGGATGGCCTCCGTAGGGCACTGTTTAATACACTTTGTACATCCTTTGCATTTATCTTTAATCAAGGTCACTGAGTGCTGCATCTCGTTCCCACCTATTCTCCTCTTATGTCAATCCGTATAGTCAATGTAGTACCTTTGCCTACTTGAGATGATATATCTAATTTATCTGAATATCTTTTTATATTTGGCAAGCCCATACCTGCCCCAAAACCAAGTTCTCTAATTCTCTGGGTGGCAGTGGAGTATCCTTCTCGCATTGCCTGCTCAATATTTTCAATACCGGGTCCTGTATCTGCCAATACAATTTCAATACTGGATTCTTCTATATAAACATCTGCACTACCACCATTTGCATGGATCATCATGTTAATCTCGCCTTCGTACATACATATGGTAGCTCTGCGGACTGTGTCACTGTCGAAATTCAATTGCTTTAATGCTCGCTTCACATCGCTGGAGGCTTCTCCCGCCGCCATAAAATCATCTCCATCTATATCGTAATGAAGATGGATTCTGTTCGTCGTATCTTCGTTTTTATTCTCATCCTCGTCTTGGTAGAGGCCTCTGCTGTACAGTTTACCACATGCCCTATACATATCATGATTTGATACCATTAAGACAATATCCTTATCTTTAGCCAGCTTCACCAATAACTCATCCGGCGTTTTTCCTCGTAAGATAATTACACAACACATATCCATCATCTCTGCTGTACGTATTACCTGTGGATTTATAAGTCCTGTCAGTAAAACAGAGTGATTTTTCACAAATGCCAGCACATCACTCATAAGGTCTGAGCCACAAACTGCGTGAACTTCTTGTTCCAAAAATTCTTCCCCACAAAGAACTGTGGCATTTAAAATATCTTTTATCTCATGTAACTTCATAAGGCACTCCTTTCTAATGAAAGCTCGCCAGTCAATTTGTCACTGATATTATAGCAAAGAAAAAAAAAAAAATCATTAGCTTTTTAGCGGATTCCACATTTTTCTCAATTTTTCGATATTGTGCTAGTTTTCACTTTCTCTTTTGGCGATTTTGCTGTGTGATATACCTTTGCCCTGCTTAGTTTTTCATGTTTGCATCTTGTTTCTTTTTTGCTATACAAGTGCAAAAGTTCACGAGGTCATTATGATCTAAAATCCTTTCATCTTTACCTTATCTGCTCAAAACAAGTAATAATATCCTTTTTTATGCAAAAACAGGGCATTTTCTCCGTACTTCCCGGGAAAATGCCCTGTTTATATCATAAAAAGCGTGCGGGGTTATGTGCGGGCGGGCTGTGTGCGGGCGGTTAATAACCGCCCCTACAATCCGAACTATGCAAAATCCCGTAGGGGCGATTATTAATGCGTCCCGCTCATCTTAATGACTAGTGTAAATACGGATGCTCTCCTCTGGAGACATAGGTGGTATGAAGATATTTTTTGGCAACCTCTGATAAAGGTTTTTCCAAAAACTCATCATAAATCTGCTGAATTCGTGGGTTTTGGTGAGATTGTCTGATTTTGCTGCCTCTATCAATATTGTATAATGCATCAGCTCGATTATGCCTATAGTCCAGAGATATGGCTTTGTGATCCCTTCCTCCCAGAATCGGCTGGCCGCCACCTCCCACACAGCCACCGGGGCAAGCCATTACTTCCATATAGTCAACTGTCTTTTCGCCACTTTTATGCATGTCCAATGCCTTTTTAGCATTACCTGTTCCATGAGCAACAGCAATAGTAATGGTCTTTTCTCCTAAAGTAACCTTGCCATACTTTAATCCCCTTTGGCCTCTAGCATCATTAAAATCCGGTACTTTCATCTCTTTGCCGCTAACAAAATAATAAGCGGTACGTACTGCAGCCTCAAGGACTCCTCCTGTTGCTCCAAAGATAACTCCTGCACCACTGTACTGGTCAAAAGGCTCATCATATTCCATATCCTCCAGCTTGGCAAAATTAATGCCTGCACTACGTATCATCCTTGCTAACTCTCGGGTAGTTAGCACAAAGTCAACATATTGATACTCTTCAACCCCCATTTCCGGTCTGGCTGCTTCATATTTTTTTGCTGTACAAGGCATGATAGCTACATTTATGACTTTATCCGGATTGATGCCATATTTTTGAGCATACCAAGACTTCGTTAGAGAACCAAACATTCCCATAGGTGACTTGCAAGAAGAGAGATTTGGCAAAAACTCCGGGTAAAAGTGTTCTGCAAACTTTATCCACCCCGGACAGCATGATGATAGTAAAGGAAGTTTCTCAGGCTTATGGAAAATTCTTTCTAGTAGTTCACTGCCTTCTTCAATAATTGTCAAATCTGCAGCCACGTCAGTAGCAAAGACTTTGTGAAAACCTAACTGCTTAAGAGCTGCTACCAGCTTTCCTGCTACAAAAGTCCCAACAGGCATACCGAACTCCTCACCCAAAGTAACTTGAATTGAGGGAGCTGTCTGCACTATCACATATTTATTTGAATCAGATAAGGCATCCCATACATCCCCAATACTTTCTTTTTCCGTCAAAGATGCAGTTGGGCAGGCAATAACACACTGACCACACATAATACAGCTTACCTCACTTAAATCTTTTTTAAAAGCAGGGGCAATAATCGTATCCAGGCCACGATTGAGTGCCGAATAGACGTGACATTCCTGAATTTTATTGCAAATGGCTTCGCATCTTCTACATTTTATACACTTGTTGTAGTCCCTTTGAATAGCCGGATTGTCATCATGAAATCCCTGGTCATACATTTCTCCGGTAAAAGGAATATCTCTGATCAAAAGTGTGTCAGCAAGGTTTTGTAATTCGCAGTTTAAGTTGCGAACACACATTGTACACTCTCTATGGTGATTTGATAACAGCAAAGATACGGCAGTTTTTCTGGCACGTCTTACCCTGGGAGTATTAGTTGCAAATCTTACACCTTCTCTTACAGGATAGACACATGAGGCTTGCAGATTTCTTGTACCCTCAACTTCTACAATGCAGATGCGACAACTGCCAATCTCATTGATGTCTTTTAGGTAACAGGCACTTGGAATATCAATATGATGCAAACGAGCTGCTTCTAAAATAGACATCCCTTCCGGTGCTTGATAGTTCTGACCATCAATATTTATTGTCACAGTGTTATGTTTTAGCTGTTGCTCTTCTTTTTCTCTGATATTTTCCATGCTTTACCTCATTCCTTCCGGCACAAATATTTGATGAAGCTTCATCATCTCTATTTTTCACACGTTCATTTGTAATTTGTGATTTGTGATCTGTAATTTATCTTTTATAAATTGCATCTACCGGACACTTAGGTATACAGGCTCCACATTTAATGCAGATATCTTGATGGATATGGTAGGGAGGTTTTTTTCGTTCCCCGGTTATGGCACTTACCGGGCAAATTTTAGCACAAATATTACAGGCAATACATTTTGTATCGCTTATTACATACTGCAAAAGTGCATTACAAACCCCTGCAGGACATCTCTTTTCCTCAATATGAGTCTGGAATTCTTCTTTAAAGTATTCAAGAGCACTTAAAACAGGATTAGGGGCAGTCTGCCCCAAACCACATAGAGATGAATCCTTTACGTCATGGCAAAGCTCTTCAAGGATCTGCAAATCCTTATTATCAGCTTTTCCTTGGGCTATCTTTTCCAAGATTTCTAAGATTCTTTTTGTACCTATACTACAAGGAACACACTTACCACAGGATTCATCTTGAGCAAATTCCAGATAAAACCGTGCAATATCTACCATACAGTCAGTTTCATCCATAACAATCAGCCCACCTGAACCCATCATGGAGCCTTTATCTGCTAAGGACTTAAAGTCAATTTTCGTATCCAATCCCGCTTCAGGAATACAGCCTCCTGATGGCCCTCCTGTTTGCACAGCTTTAAAGCCTTTTCCATCGGGTATTCCCATTCCAATCTCATAAATTACTGTTTTTAAAGTAGTTCCCATAGGAACTTCGATAAGACCGGTGTTGTTAATTTGTCCGGCTAAAGCAAAGACTTTTGTTCCTTTGCTGTCTTCTGTTCCTATATTTGCATACCAATCTGCTCCTTTTTGCAGGATAATCGGAATGTTGACAAAGGTTTCTACATTATTGTTCAGTGTTGGCATTTCCCAAAGCCCTGCTTCTGCAGGAAAGGGTGGTCTTGGTCTTGGTTCTCCCCTCAAGCCCATAACAGATTGAATCAATGCAGTTTCTTCTCCACATACAAAAGCCCCTGCACCTAAACGAATATCCAGTTCAAAATCAAAACCTGAGTTTAAAATATTCTTGCCTAATAAACCTGCCTCTCTCGCCTGTGCAATGGCTATTTCCATCCGTTCCACAGCTACAGGATATTCAGCCCTAACGTATACATACCCCTGATCTGCACCTATGCAATAACCTGCAATTATCATAGCCTCAATGATGCTATGGGGATCGCCTTCCAGTATGGAGCGATCCATAAATGCACCGGGATCACCTTCATCTGCATTACACAAAACATATTTTTGTCCCTCATAGCCCGCTGCATATTCCCATTTCAAACCTGTTAAAAAACCACCGCCGCCACGTCCTCGAAGTCCTGAATTCTTAATTTCATCTATAATAACTTTGGAGTTTCTTTTCTCGGTTAAAATTTCTGCCAGAACAGAATACCCATCCATTGCTATATACTCATATATATCTTCAGGATTAATTACCCCACAATTCCTCAGAGCAATACGCATTTGGTGATTGAAAAAATCCAATTCTTCCAATGTTTTTTGGACTCTACCATCTTGAGATATATGAAAAAACTTATCGTAATCTTTCTTTTGGATATGGGCTTCTAAAAGAGCATCCACGTCATCGGGGTCAACTTTACAATAAAAAGTTCGTTCAGGGTAAACTACAATAATTGGCCCCAGCTCGCAAAACCCAAAGCAGCCTGTCTTAAATAGCTTTATATCATCTTGCAAATTTCGTTTCTCTATTTCTTTTTCCAGCTTCTTTTGAATAGGAAGGCTTTTTGAGGCAATGCAGCCTGTACTGGAACAGATTAACATGTGATATTTATTAACTTCTTTTTCTGTCATATTTTCCACGGTGTCTTTTTTGAAACGGATTTTAATATTTTCATGGGCTTCTTTTTTAATTTCTCGCAACTGCTCTTTATTTTCTATTTTAATATGTTTCATGTTGATTTCACCTCAATTTGCCTGCGGTCGGATATGGAATCCGACCCTACCATCATCTGTTTGGAATTTTTGGTATATTGGTATAAAATACTTGGGATATCTGCAGGGGTCAGCCTTCCATGAACATCTTCGTTAATGGTAATAACAGGTGCTAAGCCACAAGCACCAATGCATCTACTTGCTTTTAAGGTAAACATTTTATCCAACGATGTTTCTCCCACATCTATGGCTAATTCTTCTTTAATAACATCTAAAATTTCCTGAGAGCCTTTTACATAACAGGCAGTTCCCATACAAACTCCAATGATATATTTTCCTCTGGGTTCTTGGGAAAATAAAGAGTAAAAACTGACTACGCCATTGATAGTTGAGATAGGCTGCTGTAATTTTTTAGCAACATAGGATTGTACATCCGCAGGCAAATAGCCAAAAATATTTTGAGCTTCCTGTAAAATACGGATTAACATACCTTCTTCTGCTTTATACTTGGAAATGACCTTATCTAATTCTTGAAAATTTTCCTTTTCATTCTCTTTAATGAATATTTCCATAAAGTCACCTGCTTCATTTTTATTCCGATTTACGATTTCTAACTCCCAACCTCTCTTCTATTGTTTTCAATTAAACCAACTACTATTCTTTAAAGTATTAATCCGCACTAAATTTCTGCATTATAAAGCTCCCGGCTTAAGTTAAAAACACAAAAAAGCCCTGCATATCATGAGATTATTTTCTCAGATATGCAGGGCTTTCATTCATCTAGCACATAAGAACTGTATTATTTTTTTAGCTGAGCGTGAAACTCTTGAAGTTTCTTCACTGTAGTTTCAGCTGCACCGGCTTTCAGATAAGCTTCTATACCTTTGGCAGTGGCAACAGCAGCAGCAATTGTAGTTATATAAGGAACTCTACCTCTGATAGCTGCTTTTCTTATATAAGAGTCATCCTCTTTGCTGCCTTCACCAACCGGAGTATTGATAACCATATTAATTTCTTTATTGGTTATACTATCTACTATATCCGGTCTGCCTTTGCCAAGCTTTGGTATTTCTGTAGACTGGATACCGTTATCAGTTAAAAACTTTTGGGTCCCTTCTGTTGCTTTTATTGCAAAGCCTATGTCAGCTAATTTACGAGCAACAGCCAGTACTGCTTCTTTATCTTCATCTCTAACAGTGATCAAAACAGTTCCTGAAACAGGCAGTGGGTGCTTGGTAGCTTCTTGAGCTTTAAAGAAAGCTATTCCGGAAGAGTCGCTCAGACCTAATACCTCTCCGGTAGATCTCATTTCCGGACCTAAAACCGGGTCTACCTCGTGGAACATATTGAAGGGAAATACTGATTCTTTCACACCATAGTAAGGAACATCACCGGTGGACATATTAGCAATGTCAGTTTTAGTTCCCTTTTGGTCAGCCATGATTACTTCTGTAGCAATACGTGCCATGGAAATATTACAAACTTTTGAAACTATCGGTACTGTTCTGGACGCCCTTGGATTTGCCTCTATTACATAGACACGATCATCAGCAATGGCATATTGGATATTCATTAACCCTTTTACATTTAGCTCTTGGGCTATAAGCTTAGTATATTTTTTAATAGTCTCCACATGCTTCTCAGGGATACTAACAGGAGGTACTACACAAGCTGAGTCTCCTGAGTGAATACCTGCATATTCTATGTGCTCCATTACCGCCGGCACAAAAACATCGGTTCCATCAGAGATAGCATCTGCTTCAGCTTCAATAGCATTCTCAAGAAATCTATCTATAAGAATAGGCTTCCCTGGGTTAACATCCATTGCTGCAGCTACATATTTTGCAAGCATTTTCTCATCGTGAACAATTTCCATGCCTCGTCCACCTAAAACATATGATGGTCTAACCATTACAGGGTAACCAATTTTTGCGGCTACCTTTATAGCTTCATCCATGCTGCTCGCCATTCCGGCTTCAGGCATTGGAATTCCCAGTTTATCCATAGCAGCTTTAAATCTGTCACGATCCTCTGCAAGGTCAATTGTTTCAAGAGCTGTGCCAAGTATCTTAACACCCGCTTTTTCCAATTCTCCTGCGATATTTAAAGGTGTCTGTCCACCAAACTGAGCAATTACACCTATTGGCTTTTCTTTTTCATAAATGCTTAGTACATCTTCAACTGTCAGGGGTTCAAAGTATAATTTATTAGATGTATCATAATCTGTAGATACTGTTTCTGGGTTACAGTTTACCATAATCGTCTCATAACCCAAGTCTCTCAAGGTAAAGGCTGCATGAACACAGCAATAGTCAAATTCAATACCCTGACCAATACGGTTTGGTCCTCCACCCAAGATCATTACTTTGGGATTACCACTTGAAACAGTCTTGTCAGGAGCATTATAGGTTGAGTAATAGTAGTAAGCTGCTTCCTTAATCCCACTCACAGTTACTGGTTCCCAAGCTTCTGTAACACCCAGACCAATTCTTTGCTTTCTAATTTCACTTTCCGGCTGATCTATAAGCATGGATAAGTATCTGTCACCAAAGCCGTCTTTCTTTGCTTGTATTAACAAATCATCAGGCAAGGATTTGCCTTTATATGTTCTAATTTCCTCTTCCAATACGACCAGTTCTTGCATTTGCTCAACAAACCAGTATGTCATATGTGTAACTTTTTGTATATCTTCTATAGTAGCACCTTTACGTAATGCTTCGTATAAAATAAAGTGACGCTCGCTTGTAGCTTCTGTTAACATTGCCAGCAATTCACTTAGTGGTTTCTCATTGAAATCTTTAGCAAAGCCCAGGCCATAACGCCCAACTTCCAGGGAACGAACGGCTTTTTGGACTGCTTCTTTGTAATTTTTACCGATACTTAATACTTCACCAACAGCTCTCATTTGAGTTCCAAGCTTATCTACTGAACCCTTGAATTTTTCAAAGTTAAAGCGTGGGAATTTAATAACAACATAACCTTCAGGTGGCGTATATTTTTCTAAAGAACCATCTCTCCAGTATGGTATCTCGTCTAAAGTCAGACCGGCAGCCAACATGGCAGAAACTAACGCAATTGGAAATCCGGTAGCTTTTGAAGCAAGGGCTGAAGATCTTGAAGTACGAGGATTTATCTCAATAACCACGATACGTCCTGATTTTGGATCATGGGCAAATTGAACGTTGGTACCTCCGATTACGCCAACAGCCTCTACAATATCAAAGGCATGCTGCTTCAAACGCTTCTGAGTATCAGCATCAATAGTCTGCATTGGCGTTACACAGAAAGAGTCTCCTGTATGAACACCTACTGGGTCAACGTTTTCTATAAGACAAACTGCGATCATTTGGTTCTTGGAGTCACGGATTACTTCTACCTCTAATTCTTCCCAGCCCAGTATTGATTCTTCTACAAGAATTTGTCCGACAATACTTGCTGAAATACCTCTTTTGGCAATCATTCTAAATTCATCAATATTGTATGCAAGACCGCCTCCGGCTCCACCCATGGTGTAAGCAGGACGAATAACAACAGGAAAACCAAGTTTTTTGGCTATCTCTTCAGCTTCTTCAACGCTATATGCCTCAGCACTTCTAGCCATTTCAACATTAATTCTTTCCATGGTTTCCTTAAAAATAATACGGTCTTCTCCTCTTTTGATGGCATCTAACTGAACGCCCAAGAGTTCAAGATCGTATTTTTTAAGTATACCTTCTTTATCCAATTCAAAAGCAAGATTTAGAGCGGATTGTCCACCCAAGTTTGCAAGGAGTGCATCAGGCCGTTCTTTTTCAATAATCTCAGTTAATCTCTTCACATTCAATGGCTCAATATACGTTGCATCAGCCGTAGCAGGATCAGTCATAATAGTAGCAGGATTGGAATTCACTAGGACAATTTCATAACCTAACTTCCTAAGGGCTTTACAGGCTTGAGTACCTGCATAATCAAACTCCGCTGCCTGTCCAATTACAATCGGGCCAGAACCAATCATCAAAATCTTGTTAATATCCGTACGTTTTGGCATGATTCATTTCCTCGCTTCCTTTTATTGGTATTTTATTTTTGTCTAAATCCTATATACTATTAGACAAGTTGTAGGTAAAATCCTTTTTTTATTTTTAACTTTTTTTGTTTTTTTATATATTTTTTTCGCAAATAGTGATTCGTACTGTATCACCAGGCTGTTTGCCTATTTTAGTACGAATATCTTTAAGAATTCCAATAATATAGCAGATAGATCCATCTGGATTTTTCACACCCATATTAACAATACTTCCTTCATATGGCTCACCATCAAAAGTAGCATGAACTTTAACTCTACCCTTGCCAAATTCTTCCCGAATATCATATGGAAACTTAACATATGCTCCACCCTTATCAGCCGGTTGGATGACGGCATCATATTCGTACAGTTTAGTATTCACAACTGTGTCTTTATCATTCATGCTTTGTACCCTCCTCATATTTTTTATGGCTCTCATCAACAAAAAGCACCTATTTAACTAGGTGCTTTTTGTTGATAATTTTATATTAATATTGAGCCGGAAATGATATAACCTCAGTCCAAATTTCCAGACCATTATCATCTATCTCAAATTCATGCAAAACAGCAGCTTCCATGATTTCATAGAATGCCCAATGTGCCGAAGTGATATCTGTAAAGATTGTAATTCCAGCTAAATGATATTCAATGGTTACCGGGTTAGGTACTCTATCCAATACACGGTTGATTAATGTTACGGCTTCTGCTCTGTTGATTGCACTATTTGGACGGAATGTACCATCTGCATAGCCAATTATCCAGCCTTTATTATAAGCATTATTGATATAGGCATATGCCCAATGACTGCCGGCTACATCACTAAAACCATTAATGTCTACATTACTCATCTCGAAAAACCTCGACATAACCGCCGCAAGCTCTGCCCTGGTTATATGAGCATTGGGGCGGAATGTACCATCTTGATAACCTTCGAGTATATTATGGCTTGCCAAGTAGTTTACAGCCTGTGCATACCAAGCACCGGAGCTAACATCACTAAAGTGATTCCTTTGTGGAGAATGTTTGGCATCATCATCAATCAAACGGAATAAGATCATTGAGATTTCTGCTCTGGTAAGTGACTGTGTCGTTCTAAACGTGCCATCCGGAAAGCCGGCTATATATGCAATGTGTTCTTCTGTAAATGACGGAGGAACAGTTCCATTGCCATCACCACCAGCCGGAGGTCGATTTTGATTCCCAGAACCGCCACCTCGTCGAACCCATTGTGCTACAAAAGTCATGTTCTCATCAACAACTATTTCAGAAACTTGTGTTGCTGAGAAGATATATCCTGTACCATACAACTGCCATCCTATGAATGAAAATCCTGCTCGTACAGGCACAGGAACTCTGTCGATGCCTATTATATCTTCACCATAGACAGAGTAAACTACATTTACTACGCTGCCATTTACATTTCCGTTATTCAGGTTGAACGTGATAGTATATTCTATTTGTTGTACCCACTGTGCTACAAAGGTTATTTCTCTGTCAACAGTAAGGTTTTCTATATCTGTGTTTGTTAGGTTTGGAGTTCCTGGCTCTTGACCGATATAACGCCAGCCGTAGAAAATCCAGCCACTATCTGCATTTGCGATAGGAATTTGAGCAGCCGGAATATCAGAACCATGGTCTAATTGTATTGTCACATTTGGAGTTCCACCTTCAAGATTACCATGTGTCCCTGGTTCGAAAGTCACAGTATGCATCGATCGTGACCATTGTGCCGTAAAAGTTATTGCCCCAATGACAATATAATCCGCTACATATTCATTTGATAGGTTATAGGGACTTGTCTGACCTGTATATCTCCATCCGGCAAATGTATAATAGTCACGCACTGGAACAGGCACATTATTTATGCCAATTGGATCATCAATTGGAACCACCACATACACGACATTAACTACACTACCTCCCACATCTACACTGCCACTGTTTAAGTTAAAAGTGACTATTGCTACCTCAAAAGTACCTCGATAGTTAATATCGTAGTTCGTTAATAAATGTCCAAATGAAAAACTACTTGCATTTGTTGGTGGTGCAAATTGCCCACCACCTGCGGTATTGCCAAAGAAATTCCCATCCGCTGCTATGATATTCGGATAGGCATCCAGTGGAAGAGGGTTTGCATAGGTATGGGAAGCGGTAAAAATCCCTCCGCCATTACCAAGTGTTGCTATATTGTTGGAAATTGTACCACCTGTCATATTGAGTCGGGCATTTGTAGTGGCAGTACCTGTTCCAAGCCAAATTCCTCCACCGGTACTTGTTGCTATATTGCCGGTGATTGTACCATCAGTCATTATCAATTGACTACCCGATGCTGCATTAATTCCCGGAGTAAGCCATATCCCGGCACCATTGATTGCTGTATTGCCTATAATTGTGCCACTAGTTACTGTTTCATCCTCTAATATGGCACTTGCCATATTGATCATAATAGTGCCGGCTGAAGGATTACTGAATGCATTTATGAGAGCTGCAGCCACACCGCCGCCGTTGTAGTCAGCATTATTCCCACTAATAGTGCCGCCATACATATTAAATGCAGTGCCTGCTAACATCATAATCCCGCCACCGTGATTGTAGGAGTGATTATTACTAATCGTTCCGCCGTTCATATTAAATATACCTGAATTCTGCATAAAGATCCCGCCACCGCCGCGGTTGGCTTGAAGGTTAGCGTTAGCTCCATTGTTATCTAAAGCAGTCGCCCTATTAGCACGGATTATACCACCATCCTCCATCGTGAATGTACCCCATTCAATATTCACGCCACCACCAAAGAGAGCTGTATTTCCGTATATCTCTCCACCAGTCATGTGCATACTTGGAGCAGTGGCAAGCGTGGGAGCTATAAATGAACCGGGAGCACCAGTACCTATACGTACGCCACCACCAAAGCGGCCTATATTATTACGAATTACGCCACCATTCATGGTAAATTCCGCCACACCTTGAATAAATACTGCTGCTCCTCCGGAGCTGGTACCAATGGCAGGCATATTAAATGAGCTATTACTGCTGATTTCCCCACCATTCATGGTAAACTGGGCACCTGTTCCCGTCACAAATACAGCACTAGCCTGGCTATTGGATGTATTACGATTGTTTTGAATCCCACTTCCCTCTTCCATATAAAAACTTCCTCCGGCATTCACCTGAACACCACCGTGATTGCTAGTAATATTTGGATAAGAACCACTTAACACAACACCTTCTATACTCAAAGTGCCATTTACCAAAAAATGGCGTTGACCTGTGGTTGTTTGTGTTAATGTGACACCATTACCCGTTAAAATGATATTACGCCCTGTTGGTATAATAATAGCATTTGAATTGCTGCTACCTACTGCTTCAAAGCTAGTTGTAATGATAATTTCTGTAACTGTAATATCATTTACAGCAATACGTAAAGCATCCCAACTTCCCACTGACACAGCACTTAATGGTGCAATTGCTCCATATGTATGCTCAACTTCTTTGAATTGTTCTTCTATTTCAGTAAGTTCTGTGTACACATCAACATTTGGTACGCTGACAGCATCATATTCTTCTGAATAAGCAATTGCCTGTATTGGCACAAGTGAAAGCAACATGACAATCACAACTGCAATAGATAGAATTCTGGTTACTTTCTTCTGATTTCTTACGATTTTCATAATAATAACCTCCATGTTATATCTATGTACGATAATATTTTCCCAATTTTATACAATGTGAAGCAATGCACAAAATACAGTTATATTACTAGATATTATAGCATATTTGTAAACTTCCTCAATGTGAAAATTTGTTAATCCTTGTTTAATGCCCTAATAGTTCTTTCAATATAAAAAAATAAAACCCCTCATTTGAGGAGCTTTTCTTCTTTCAAGACTACATATTATATCCCGCTGGTAACAGGCGGCATATATTGTATGTTTTGTTTATTCATCTATAAATAGTTTCCCAGATTCCTTTGCAAGCCTTTTCTCATCTGTCTTTACTCTACGCTCTAGCTTTTTTATATCCTCTGCCGGGGGTAGATTTTCAGGCTCTATTCCTCGATTACCAAGCATCTCCCGAACACTTCTGTTGTTTTGTATATGTTCATTTGTTATAATCGTTTCTCCATACAAATCTTTTTCTTCCACATTATAGTTTGTCATTTCATTAGCAAGGTTTTTTGCAGCAATGGTCAGTGTAGGGAGATAGTCAGCAAGAGGACGACCTTTGCCAACATCTAATCTACTTTTCATTTGTTCTGTTGTAAATCCCCCAAACAAAGCCTTATCACCTTTTGATCGTATCCGACCAAAACCAGTATCATCTACACCACGCTCATAGATATTTTGTGATAGTCGCTTCTCTGATTCTTTTAGTTTAACACGTGCCTCCATGCGTGAGAACAGTTCCATTCGATCTTCGATTAGCTCCATTCGGCGAGTCTGAACAGCAAAATAGCACTGAGCAAACGCTATTTCCTCTTTGCGTGGGTCCCCATTTTGTGCAATCAGATAACAGGCATAGCGAGTAAGGTGATAATCTGACACTTCACGTTTTGCACCTTTGGGCAGCTCAATCATTTTCGGAACCTCCCGAAAATGATCCTCTACGTTGAAATCAGCCGCTTCACAAGAAAGTATAGCACGACCTATAGCATCAGGGAAGCTTTCCCACCTAGTATACCCTAAAAGTGGATACAGGTCTCTTGCTGTCCAATATTCAACACTACCATCATTGGAATGCTTTACAATTGCATCAAACTGTGATTTTAAGCTACTCATTTTTACTTTATCCAGATTATTCACCCCCTATCTACTACCTAATACGCCTCCTTTGCAAATCTATAACAGGTTTATTTTACCATATTTTTCTATAGTTTACTATCAATTTTTTCCCCTCTTCAAATGCTCCCTGAATCCGTTTATCAATTTGCTAAGAAAGAAGATTTATCTACCATCTTATATAAACTTGCCACAGAAAAATCTAGAAATAATTCCCCTAAAAAATAATAGAAAAACCTTGATATTAAAAATCTTTAGTATCAAGGTTTTGTTTTCTTTGGGTTTTGGTGGAGGCGAGGAGAGTCGAACTCCTGTCCGAAAGAGTATCCACAAGAGCTTCTCCGAGTGCAGACTGTATTTTAGGGTTTCGCTTCTTGCTACGCCTACAGACAGGCTCAGCAGTCAGCTATCCCGATTAATTTCCCCAATTGACTATCGGGCGGTGATCATTGGGTAGCCCGCTAATTTGACACCCAGCACTTCCCCCGCAGGCTTAGGAAAGGTGGATGAGCTGCTATTAAGCAGCTAAAGCGTAATTATCTTTGCCAGTTAAATTGGCGTTCCACTGTTTAACGAGACCAAGTGGGATCTCGACTCGCTACTCTTGCTTATACATCCCCCGTCGAAACCAGTACGCCCCCATGAAAATATTTAATTGTCTATGCTTTATTATACCACAAAATATATAAATTATAAAGTCACATACTTAAGCTTAATATGTCGGGTTTTTCAAAAATCTGACTGTTTGGTCTAAAACATTAAATAATGCCTTTTTATCCGGTGCACTTGTAATGGAAATTTCCAGTTCCCTTGCATTCGTCTTAACAACAATTTTTTGATTTAGTTTCGCACTCTTAATATCCATGTCAATAATATCTGCAATATCAACAGAATTAGCTTTTTCCATATAGTTTCTATAATAGAAACCTTTTGTTGTTAATATAAATCCATCTTTACCTGAGCCAAAAAAGGTATCATCAAAAAGAAAAATTATAGTTTCATCATTGTCCATTGCTAAAGCATAGCTTTTAATTGCATTTTCAAGACGCTTAGGAGGTATGTTCTCAAACATAAAAAGCCTGCTAAGATTGCTTTCTTTTTCATAAATTTCAATTATGGCATTTTTTATATCAACACTAATAGTTGCAGACATTTTTTCCCTCTTTCCATATATGCTTAGTATTTTTGCTTATCACTCAACGCCCTGCTTATCTGGCGTTCTGCATCCTTCTTAGCCAAGTCTTCCCTTTTATCATATAATTTTTTACCCTTAGCCAAGCCAATCTCTACTTTAACTCTATTTTTTTCATTAAAGTACATTTTTACAGGAACCAAGGTCAAGCCCTTTTCCCTAGTCTTGCCCAACAAACGCATAATCTCTTTTTTATGCATAAGTAACTTCCTGTCTCTTATAGGTTCATGCTTTACATGGCTTGCTTTTTCATATGGACTGATGTGCATATTTGATAAAATTAGCTCTCCATTTTTAATATAGGCATAGCTATCTTTTAGATTAACTCCACCAAGACGTATAGACTTTACTTCTGTTCCTTGCAAAGCAATACCTGCCTCATAAGTTTCCTCAATAAAGTAATCATGACGAGCTTTCCTATTATCACTTATTACTTTTCTAACACCCATTATAAACACCTCATTAATAATCGGAAACCATATCCCATTCTTCAATCTTCACATATCCGACTGCTCTATAAGTAACATGTATTATATAATCATTTGCTCACAAATGTCAAGGAGATTACTTGACATTTGTACAACCCCTTTTTTCTTCTTTCTTAATAAATCTGTAAGAATTATGGTACTAGAATCTTAGAAATTATATGTTATGATGCTATTGAGATATCTCAAACCCGGGAGTGAGAAAATGTACAATATTCTTGTAGTTGATGACGAAAAAGAAATAACAGATGCTGTGGAAGTATATTTAAGGAACCAAAACTATAATGTTCTTAAAGCTTACAATGGTCAAGAAGCTCTCAGCATCTTTGAAAAAGAAGAAATCCATCTAATATTAATGGATATTATGATGCCGATATTAGATGGTGTTAACGCAACTATTAAAATTAGGGAGAAAAGTGCTGTTCCTATTATTTTTCTCTCAGCAAAATCAGAGGATATGGACAAGATTTTGGGCTTAAACATAGGTGCTGATGATTACATTACCAAACCTTTTAATCCATTGGAACTATTGGCAAGAGTCAATTCAAATATCAGGCGATACACCAATTATTCAAAGGCATCAGCAAATGACCAGACAGACAACGATAATGTAATCAAAATAGGTGGTATTGAGCTAAATGACATAACCAAAGAAATATTTGTGGACGGTAATCTTGTCAAAGTGACGCCTATTGAGTTTAAAATTTTATATTTGCTTATGAAAAATCCCAACAAGGTTTTTTCAATAGAAGATATTTATGAAAAAGTCTGGAATGAACCAGCATACAATCCCGATACAGTTACGGTTCATATTAGAAGAATACGACAAAAAATAGAGATTAATCCGAAAGAACCTAAATATTTAAAGGTGGTGTGGGGAATTGGATACAAATTTGGATAAAAAGCCGGGTAAAAACCCAGCTAGTAAACTAATAGCTACTACATGGGGAACATTGTTAATTATTCTATTCTTAACAATTGTTTTTGTAGGTAGCTATGCACCTATCAAGGATTACGCCGTTGATCCCAGAGATCATGTTGAGCAATATATAGAAAATAGATCGCTTCATCTTGCTAATACATTGGCAGATATGACAACATATTTAGTCGTAAGAGAGAATTTACTTCAAATTCCATCGGAGGGTAGCATTGATTTTTCTTTCAGCTTTAATAGAATATATACCAGCAATGTACAAAGTATTAAGTACTATCTAACCAATGAAGAACAAACATTTGCCGCTAGTAATATGTCAGAATCTACTGTTCATAATCTACAGCAAGAAATAGCCAATAGTAGATTTTACTTAACAGCTAAATTTGACGAATACGGCAATCCTACCGTGGAAAGTTCTCAAGATGAAAACTTTAATAATCACTTTATAAATGGCTTATTGAACAGATCTATAATACATAGAGATCGCAGCAATGTCACTACAAATATAGCTATATTTAACCATGCTACTGGAACTACCGCTGAGGTTTTGGAAATTAACCACAATATTGATACTCATATTGAAGTTGCACAAGTCCATCATGATACTGGAATTACTCTCGAAGTCATAGAAACTAACAATACCTCAAGAACTATTATTGAATCCTTGGAATTCGGTCATTCCACCGAAGCTATGATTAGAAGAGATAACACTTTTATAGAAGAAATCACCATATTAGAAGCTATGGCTAACTTGGAAGTTACTTTTATTATTCCAGGTAACGATATTTTAGCTATCTATTCTGATTTCTTTACTAATGAAATTAAAGCCAGCACTTACCATCCGTATCTAATCTTGATTTTAAAAATAGCTGCCGTGAGTATCTTGCTGTTAATGATCATAGCTTTTGCCATACCCTTTTCTTCACAAAAACAAGTACCTATCGTTAATCTTTTTAACGAAAAACTACCATTAGAATTCAAAGCACTGCTTTGGTTTGGATTTATGCTTGGAGCTACACTTATCGTGAGAATAACTGACACTTGGTGGCACAATCCAGGTGCTGCTCACAATTATATAAATATGATTTTTGATGCCAACCATTTCTTCTACCTAATAGGAATACCTATGACATTTATATTTTGCTTGCTTATTTATTTAAGTATTTGCTATCTGAAATATATATATCACGAAGGTATTAAAGAAGGATTGGTTAAAAACACCCTTACAGTTAAAATACTCTATGGCATCAAAAAACTAACCCTTAAATCAATTGGTAGCATTAACGAACTAACTCGCCAAATCATTGAAACCGACATGACTGCTGAATATCATAAAAAATTCATGCTGATTCTAGCAATTAATCTGGCAGCAATATGGGTATTGTGGGCAACAATAGCATCACTAGGTATTATCGGGATAATCCTTTCTATAGCCTACACTTTCTTCTTATTTAGATATTTCATAAAAGTACTTGATAAGGTGAGAACTCTAAATTTTGCTACTAAGGAATTAGCACAGGGAGACTTTAACATTGAAATCAAGGAAGAGTTGGGTATTTTAAGTCCTATTGCTGATAACCTAAACAATATTAAAGCTGGATTTAAAATTGCAGTAGAAAAAGAAGTAAGAAGTCAAAACTTTAAAAACGAGCTTATCACCAATGTATCTCATGACTTAAAAACTCCTTTGACATCCATTATTACTTATGTGGATTTGTTAAAAAATGAAAATACTACACCCGAAGATCAAAAAGAATATATAGAAATACTTGATAGAAAATCCCAGAGATTAAAAGTACTCATTGAAGATTTATTCGAGGCAAGCAAAGCCAGTAGTGGCAATATTGAACTCTATCCTGAAAACTTGGATGTAGTATTCTTACTCAAACAATCCTTGGGAGAACTAGAAGAAAAAATAAATAACAGTACCCTGGATATTAAAGTTAATGCACCGGAAAACAAGGTTATCTGCCGATTGGACGGTCAAAAAACTTACAGGATATTTGAAAATATCTTGAGTAACATCTTAAAATTCTCCATGCCAAATTCAAGGGTATATATAGACGTTTCAGAAAATGAAAAAGAAGTAAGTTTTATCTTCAAAAACATTTCCGCTTATGAAATGAACTTTGATGCTTCTGAAATTACAGAACGATTTACAAGAGGAGATACAGCACGAACTACAGAAGGTTCAGGTCTGGGTCTGGCAATAGCAAAAAGCTTGGTTGAATTACAAAATGGTCATATGAATATAACTATTGACGGTGATTTGTTTAAGCTAACAGTTAGTTTCACTAAATCACAACAAGATGAAAAACAGTAATATCTGCTAATTGATTTGCATATATGATCTTAACACGTAAAACCTCCTATCACTTTATTCTAAGGTAGGAGGTTTTTGCTTGTCATGTTTATTTTTCATGTTACATTAATTGTCTTTTAATCACTTTAAATCTCCGCTGCGATATATTTTTCCAGGTTCAAATACAATACCCGAGTAATACATTAGTTCAGAGACAGTAACCAGCTGATAGCCCCTTGCAATCAATTCAGGAATTACACGTTCCATCGCATCCGCTGTAGTTCCATGCAAATCATGGGTAAGGATTATTGCACGGTTTGTTACATTATTCATGATAACATTATAAACAGCATTAGCATTTCTTGTTTCCCAGTCACGCGTGTCTATGGACCAGTTAACTATTCCAAAACCCAGTTCACGAGAAACATTTTTCACCCTATCATTTACTGCACCATACGGTGGGCGGAAAAATTGCGGGGAAGTTCCGGTAATCTCCTCAATAACCTTGTTTGTATTTAACAATTGTGCTCTTATTTCATTAGCACTCAATTTTGTAAGATCACGATGATCCCATGAATGACCCAGAATTTCACAACCTAAGTCCGCTGCTCGCTTTACAGTATCACTCTTAGCCTCAACAAGATTACCAACCACAAAAAAAGTAGCACGCCCTCCGTATAGCTCTAATAAATCCAATATCTTTGTCGTATATTTACTGGGTCCATCATCAAAGGTTAAGGCTACCATTGGTCTGGATGGATCCACATCACCACTTTGAGGTGTTACAGAAGGTGTCCGTGGTACAGGGTCGGGTGTTTGCTCTGAGCCCAACCCTTGCTCCGGTACAGCTATCAAGTCTTTTCCAAGAAGCAAAGCAAAGTCTAATTCATCATAGGGTAAAACAATTCTCAAGCTCCCAAAATACGAAGGTAGGAAAGTAGATTCCTTAAGTATTACATAAACACCATAAGAATTGATTGCAATATGTTCCAACCAACTTTCATCCATATTATCAAGCAATCCCTCTGCCTCAGGGCGAGCTTCCAGGATTTTTTCCCCAAGCAATGCTAAAATACCTTCCATTTGAGAAAAATCCAAAATATCTGAGTTGTCGAGAAAAACTTCTCCCTCAAGATCAAGGTTGAATGTTTGTACTATATCTACAGGATGTGCATAAGCTGTGTTAGTAAAAAAACCCTGCTGTATTATGCCAACAAATCTATCACTTACAAGATATGAATCAAAGTGTATGTTTAATTCTCCTTTAACAGAATCATCTGCTTCACGTAGAGTATCTATTTCAGTCTGGGCATTTTTATGTATTGTGCGTGCCCATTCCAGTATATAACCATCTGCAAAGCTCTTAGTTACAGGAAAACTAATATAAACCAACAATGGGCCACTATTGTCTTTTATAAGAGTAGCATGACCGTATTGCACAGTTGCATGGTAAAAAAGCTCACTTTCTATATGTACGCTCACAGATTCCACAGGCGTAACACATGATGTTAAAATAGCGACCATAAGCAATAAAACAAGCAAGCCAAAAAATGTTTTCTTCATATCAAGTTCCCCCATAAATTCTTCGTAACAAAGTTATATATTGCAGAAAGTTTGCATTGCTGGGTAAGTATATATGTATGCCTTTATATTACTATAGCTATATATCAAAATCCATCAATAATTTTCTATATTCGACAAGAAAATATTTCCTATTCTATTTTATGATATTTTTTGCTTAATCTTCATTCTTAAAATTTTGCATATAAAAAGTCATCCTGAGCAAAATGAAGTATCTTTTCGGAAGATTCTTCACTATCCTCAGAATGACTAAGTCGTTTTTTATATCACTGACCCATTTTAGGGAGTGTTTTTCTTAGCTATGCTATTGTATTAGCTCATGACAAAAAATGTGAACAATGACTTTAAACACAAATAGCATTATTATGCTTTCTCAATATAGTAGATAACATAGGCTCTATCTATATCTTTTTTAATCTCTTCCATTACCTCTGCGCCTACAGAAACTTCACCAATTAAATTAAATGGGGAATCTGTATCAAAGTCTTCTTCCTCGGCAACTTTACATACATCTATCTTTGGATTAGGATCATGCTCCGGTTTAACAAGCTCCTGATACTTTTCTTTGGCTTCCTCTGGGCTATCAGCAAAAATAACTTTTGTATTGGTTGTATGCTCCATATTTAACTCCATTCCTTTCGACACAAATAATTTGATGAAAACCCACCAAATCTATCCTTCAAACTTCGTGATTTGTGCTTTGCAATTTGTAATTTGTGATTTGCTACTTCCTGCTGCCCGGCTTTTCGGCAGTACCGCCCTCTTTACACATTGGACAATCTTCTGCTTTATATGTAGGAACTTCCAATTCAAGTAAAGCTTTAAAAGGCACACCAAAATCAGCTTTCCCGTTACTCCTATCAATTAAAGAAGCAACAGCAACTACTTCTCCGCCAATTTCTTTTATATGCTTAATTACTTCCTTGGCTGAACCACCTGTAGTTACAACATCTTCCACTACTAAAACCCTCTGTCCCGGCTTTATTTCAAATCCTCTTCTTAAGCTCATTTCACCATCTGTTCTTTCAGCAAATATGCCCGGAACATTTAACGCTCTGGCTAATTCATATGCTATAACAATACCGCCTAAAGCTGGCCCAACTACAACTTCAATATCAAGACCTTCCAGCTTCTCAGCCAGTGCTTTACACAGCTTTTCCGCTTCCCATGGATTGCTTAACACAAGAGCACACTGTACATATTTGTCACTATGTAATCCTGAACTTAAAAGAAAATGACCTGTTTTTAAAGAATCTGTTTTTTCCAGTATCTTAATTATCTCTTCCCTAGTTAACATTTGAAACCCTCCTCCATTTCTTCCAGAACCTTTCTAGCAGCTTCTGCAGAATCAGCTGCACCGGTAATAGGTCTACCCACTACCAAATAAGTGGCACCTTGGTTAATTGCATCTTTGGGAGTCATGATTCTCTTTTGATCTCCTGTGGCAGCCCAAGCAGGTCTTACACCCGGACATACCGACACAAACTCACTGCCACATACATTTTTGATTTCAGCAGCTTCTTTAGGTGATGCAACTACACCATCCAAGCCGGCTTCTTGAGCAAGCTTGGCTCGAGCTATTACCAACTCTTTGATATCTTGTGTAATACCCTGCTGCAGCAAATCATTTTGATCAAGACTGGTTAATACAGTAACAGCTACTACCAAAGGCTTTTGCTGACCCCCCGCCGTGACTTGCTCTACAGCTTCTCTGGCACTTACCATCATTTGTTTTCCACCGGGAACATGTACATTAAACATGAAAACTCCCATTTTCGCTGCTTCTCTAGCTGCTCCTGCCACAGTATTAGGAATATCCATAAATTTTAAATCCAAAAATACCTTCTTACCCTTTTCCTGCAAGTATTCTACAACCTTACCCCTGGATGCCAGGTATAATTCCAATCCTACTTTAAAGATTTCAACATCATTCTCTAGCCTTTTTATAGCATCAATGGCTTTTTCTTTGGTATCAAAGTCAAGAGCTACAATAAGTTTATCCTTCGCCTTCACTTGTCCATCCCCTCCCGCTTCTATTTCCATGCCATGCCTGTTAACTCACTAACATTCTTAATGTTTCTTTCTCTACAGTACCTCTCTATTCCTTCAATTACCTCAACAGCAATCATAGGTTTCGCAAAATTACCCGTACCAATACATACTGCATCAGCTCCTGCCAGCATAAACTCCACAGCATCCTGCCATGAATCAATGCCTCCCATACCTACAATAGGTATCTTAACTGCCTGACTTACCTGCCACACCATTCTAACAGCAACAGGCTTAACAGCAGGTCCCGATAAACCTCCCATGACATTACCCAAAGCAGGTTTTTGGGTTTTAATATCAATCGCCATACCAAGTAATGTATTAATCAATGATAAAGCATCTGCACCCTGCTCTTCAACAGCTTTGGCTACAGCTACAACATTAGTTACATTTGGACTCAGCTTTACTATCAAGGGTAAATTTGTAACCTTTTTTACTTCCTTAACAACATTAGCTGCTACTTCCGGGCAACTCCCAAATGCCATGCCACCCTCTTTGACATTGGGACAAGAAATATTTACTTCCAGGGCAGCAACTCCTTCTTTACCATTGAGATGCTCTGCGACCTGGCAGTATTCTTCCACTGTACTTCCGGATATATTGGGGATAATCGCCGTTCCCAAGTCTTTTATCTTAGGCAAATATTCGCTGACAAAAGCTTCTACGCCCGGATTCTCTAAACCAATGGAGTTTAATATTCCTGATGGTGTCTCCCAAAGCCTTGGTGGCGGATTACCCTGCCTAGCTTTAAATGTAATCCCTTTTGTAAAAACTGCCCCCAGCTTTCCCGGATCATAAAAGTCAGCATATTCAAGTCCAAAACCATAGGTTCCTGAAGCTACAGTTACAGGATTGTTCAGCTCTATAGTGCCTAGCTTTACCTTTAAATTCACCATTATAGTATCACCTCGTTAGACCAGAATACAGGGCCATCCTTGCAAACTTTTGGATAGCCTCCTTTTGCTCCGGAAACACATGTACATCCCAAGCATGCTCCAACACCACAAGCCATTGATGCTTCCAATGATATTTGGCATGGAACATTTAATTGCTCGGCCACTTGCACCACAGCTTTCAGCATACCTTCCGGTCCACAGGAATAAATAACGGTATTGCCTGTATCTATTAAAGATGTGAGATGTTCAGTAACAAGACCCTTATTGCCCAAGCTTCCATCCTGTGTTACCTCTACAACCTGACCAAAATCTTTAAATGCCTTTGCTCTACTAAGACCCTGAGCATCTGCCGCTCCTAGCAATGCTACCACTTCTTTGCCTTGAGCTTTTAACTCTTCAGCAAGGGCAAGCAATGGTGCAATCCCCATGCCACCACCTACCAGAACAGCTTTTTGCTCTGGTACCTTTAATTCAAAGCCTCTGCCTAAGGGACCCATAGCTGATATGGCATCGCCGGCAGGTCTTTGAGATAGCATTGTGGTTCCTTTACCTACAACCAGATAATACAGCTCAATTGTACCCTTTTCTTTATTTATCTTGTGAATACTAATAGGTCTTCTCAACAAAGGATCTGTTGAACCTGCTGTTTCGCAAGATACATGCACAAATTGCCCTGGTACCGCAACTGCAGCTACCTGAGGGCATAAAATTTCCATTAAATATTGACCCTTGCCTAAATCTTCATGAGCTATAATTTTGCTGTCTTCTAATAACATCAATTCACCCCATTGTCTCAATAGTCGAAAGTCTGTAAAAGTAACTTTTAACAATTATAATGAATGAACAACCTGTCCTTTATAAACAGTCATCACCGGCCAGCCTTTTAATTCTTTCCCATGATAAGGACTGTTTTTGCCCTTTGAAACAAAACTCTTTACATCTACTTCTTTTATCAATTCTGTATCCAATACAGTCAAGTTAGCCACTGCACCAGGCACCAATCCTTCATATTTCATCCCTAATATAGCTGCAGGCCCTGTTGTAAATCTACGCAACAGTTCCATTAATGGCATTTGTTTTTCGTGATACAAGTAATGCAATGATACAGCTACTGACGTTTCTATACCCGAAATGCCAAAAGCAGCGTATTCATATTCCACATTTTTATCTACTGAAGCATGGGGTGCATGGTCACAAGCTATCGCATCAATAGTTCCATCCAAAACACCGGCAAGTATTGCCTCAACATGCTCCTGAGAACGAAGGGGCGGGTTCACTTTTGTAGAGGTATTATAGCCAACTACTTCAGCATCAGTAAGGCTAAAGTGATGTGGTGCTGCCTCAGCTGTTACCTTCAGACCCTTTTTCTTGGCTGCTCTAACCATCTCAACTGCACCTGCAGTGCTGATATGAGCAATATGTAACCTTGCACCTGTATATTCTGCAAGAACTATATCCCTTGCAACCATCACATCTTCTGCAAGGCTTGGTATTCCTTTAAGTCCCAAGGTAGTGCTATAATATCCTTCATGCATGGAACCACCACTTAAATCCATATCTTCACTATGAGCAAGAATAGGTAAATCAAAAAGCAGTGAATACTCCATTGCCCTTCTCATAACCTCAGGATTGGTGACTGTATCACCATCATCTGATAAAGCAACCGCCCCTGCACTTTTCAAAATACCATATTCCGCTATCTCAGTACCTTTGCGTCCCTTGGTAATAGCTGCACAAGGCAATACTTCTATGACACCTTCCTTGTGTGCTTTACTCATCACATACTCTATAGCTGTTTCATTATCCAGAGCAGGACTAGTATTAGGCATGGCGACTACAGTAGTAAAGCCGCCAGCTGCCGCTGCTTTAGTACCTGGTGCAATTGTCTCTTTATACTCAAAACCAGGCTCCCGCAAATGTACATGCATATCAATAAAACCCGGAGCAACTATCCGACCCTCAAGGTCTATCACCTTAGCATCTGTTTCCGCTTCTAAACCCTGACCAACAGCCTGAATTTTATCATTGTTAATCAATATATCCCCTTTTTGCTCAGCCCCTGCTACTGTATCAATTATCCTAGCATTTTTAAGAAGTAACTGCATCACTAGCACCTCCGCCCATCAAATATAGTAGAGCCATTCTCACTGCAACCCCATTGGTAACCTGCTCTTCTATAACAGACTGGACACCGTCGGCCACTTCTGATGTGATTTCTACTCCCCTGTTCATTGGACCGGGATGCATTACAAGAGCATCAGATTTTGCAAGGCTTAATCTCTGAGGATTTAATCCATAATATTTGGCATATTCTCTAATGGAAGGGAACAAGCCCTTTTGCTGTCTTTCCAGTTGAAGCCTCAGCATCATTACTACATCAGCATCTTTGACAGCCTCATCCATATTTGTAACTATAGTTGCACCTGCTTTTTCCATATCTCTGGGAATAAGTGTAGTAGGCCCACAAAGAACTACATTAGCTCCCATGGTAGTCAGGCCCCAAAAGTTAGAACGGGCAACCCTGCTGTGTGCCAAATCTCCAATAATTGCAACCTTTAACCCTTCAATCTTACCTTTGTATTGTTTAATGGTCAGCATATCTAAAAGAGCTTGAGTTGGATGTTCATGATAACCATCTCCTGCATTAATAATTCTTGCTTTCATATTCTCAGCAAGAAGAGCAGGGGCACCTGCCGCACTATGGCGAATTATTACTACGTCTGTTGCCATGGCATCCAAAGTTTTGCCTGTATCAATAAGTGTTTCTCCTTTTGAAACGCTGCTGGTTGATACATTTAAGTTAGACATATCAGCACTCATGTATTTACCTGCTAATTCAAAAGATGTTCTTGTTCGTGTGCTTGACTCATAAAAAAGGTTAATTACAACTCGTCCCCTTAAAGTTGGCACCTTTTTTATATCTCTGTTCATGATATCTTTTAGTGAATCTGCTGTACTTAGGATCAACTCTATTTCTTCTTTAGAAACACCTTGTAAGCCCAGTAAATCCTTTGACTTAATCCCCACTAACTTTGCCCCCTTTATTCAATTGTTAGTAACTGACCGTAAAAATAAATGTAGCTATATTATTTACCCTATTCATCAAAAAAACTCCTTACATTAGTGGTAAGGAGCTTGCTTTTAGTTTGAATAAGATGGCTAGAGGTTCCTTTTTAGCCTCACCGGACTAAATTAAAGGTACTATATTTAGTTGGTTGCATCAAAAAAACCACTTACCGTGACACGCACAGCAAGTGACTCTAAATCCTTCCATCATCACTTACCTTACCAGCCTCACAGGACCAACTTAAAGGTATTTCGTAAATTATAATCTATATACTTGTCCCAGTCAAGATGGGCAATTTATAAAAAGAACATACTTTCATTATAAAGATATGGCACGAGTAACAATTAAACCAAGAATAAGTAAGCTAATTAAAGCTTGTGAGCCTGCCAGCATTTTTGCCATATGGGTATAAGGAGTTGGCACTGCGGGGGCAAAGGAAGTAGCCGTTGTAATTGACAGGTAAAGATAGTCAAGAAATCCCGGTGTCCAGTTTTCAGGTGCAATCTGCGAATCATTTGAAACTTGCTGTGCAAACACAAAATCCGGATGGATTTTATTGCGAAATACTGTTGGCAAACCCAGTGTACGAATCTCCGGCCCACCTGTGTCAAGCTCCCAATAAGCTAAAGAAAAAACAGCAATATTTATGACCCACAAGGCAAAGCCCGTTAGCAACAATTCATGGGAAACAGTAATAGTAGCCGGGTTAAGCATGTCATAGATAAACCAGCCCATAAAAATCAGATTACTAAATGTCAAAAGAACAATAACCGCAATGGACAGGACACGTGCTGCCCTTGATGGCTTAGTATGGCTACCCGAATAAGCAAGTATTGAAAGAGTTAGCATCACTCCTGAAATTAATGGCAATATCCAAATAGGATTAAGGTTTATCATATAAGCTATCCATGTCTGTCCCGCCATAACTATTATGGTCATAATAAGAGCAGCAATACGTGTCTGAAAATAAGAAGTTATTTGTAAACCTTTGTTTCTAGTATTTTGATCTGTATTCGCAGGCTGTTGTAAACTCATGGCAAGCTCCCACTCCTCTTTCTCAACAAGGGTGTTCGTAATTATATGAACATCCTATATCCACATAATAGCATAAATACCATATGTTTGAGAAGATTTTGTTTACTCCAGGATTATATTAATCCTGGCATTTGTACCTATACGTAAACTTGTATTTACTGATGTAACCGTTATTTCAGCTTCAAACTCCACAACCGGTGCACCAACTGTAGCAGCAGGATTTATCCTGCTTATTACTCCTGTATATACTGCATTGCCTGTAGCATCTGAGGTAATGGTAACTTCCATGCCTGTTTCTACCTTACCGATATCATATTCTCTAAAGCTGGTTATAATCCTTAAGTTGTCCGTATCTTCTATAACAAACATGCGACCCACGCCTACAGCTCCTTCTCGAGCAATGACCGCCGTTACCGTTCCGCTTATGGGTGCTGTGATTGTCGCATCATTCAAATCTTGCTCAGCAGCAGCTCGTGTTACGTTAAGCATCTCCTGTGCATTTCGGTGAGCAGTATTTGCCGATTGCAGCAAAACCCGCAGCTGCTCCAAAGAACGCTGCTGAAATAAGGTAGCATTTTCGTAACTTGCACGTGCATTATTATATTGACTTTGAGCACCGGCAAATGCACTTTCAGCTTGTAATAATGCCTCCCTCGATATAGCTCCGGCATCATACAAAACTCTGGAATTTTCATAGTTACGTCTGCTTGTATCCAGTTCTATCGTTGCTGCTCTTAAAAAACTTTCGGCATCTAAAGCCGCTTGGTTGCTTCCTGCTGTATAATCCCTCAATGCATTATCATAATCTCTTTGTGTTATTGCTAAGTTTATTTCGGCTGCTTCTAATGCGGATTCAGCATTTAGTATTTGCTGTGCAATAGTCAGGGTCAAATTATCAGTATCCAGCACGGCTAATATCTGCCCTGCTGTCACATAATCTCCCGCTTCAACATCAACTCGCCTGACCATTTGCCCAAGAGTAGTATATACATTCCTGCTTTCAACACTTTCAACTACACCTCGGACAGTTATACTGTTCGCCGTCTCAGTTTCTGTATAGTCGTTATCAGGAATTAAATCGCTGTCAGAAGGTGTACCGCAGCCACCCAATATACTTATAAAACTAAGACCGATGATTAGCACTAATAAAACACCGATAGTTCTAAACCTGTTGTATTCTTTCATATATCAACCATTCCTTTCCTTGGGATAACTATCGTTCTTTTGAAAATTTAGCTTAGTTATCTTATCTGAATTTGTACCCTGGCATTTACACCAATAAAGCTCTCCAAATTAACATCATCTACGATATTAATTTTTACCGGGATTAAATGTGTTACCCTTGTAAATGTACCGCCTGTATTGAAGAACAAAGTCTGTCCGCTAAGCTCTGCTTGTGTAATACGACCGACTTCAGAAACATAGCCGGTAAATTGTTGATTGCCAAATGGATCTATAGTTACTGTAACGGTTTGCCCTACCCCTACCTTCATGATATCTGTCTCTCTGATATTAGCTTGAATGTGTATATTATTGATATCAGCTATAACAGCTATCGGCTCTGACGGTGAAACCAACTGCTCCTGCACTGCACCGGAATAAATCACCAATCCGTCTACAGGTGAACGCATGGCTGTATCATTTTCAACCCATCCCAAAATTTCATTTTCTGTGACATAACGCCCTTCGTAAATCGTAAACCTTTCCAAGGTTCCCGGAATATTGGGTGTAATGTAGATTAAATCCGTAGTCACCCGGGCATTATCTGTTGCCAGATAGTTTGCACTTTGCCAATAAAAATGAACTCCAATGCCTACGCCAGCTATAAGTACCAGTGTCAAAACCAGTACCAAAATGATTTTGAATTTACTTTGCTTATTTTCTTGAGCTTCCGTTGCTTGAGTTTCCGCTGTTTTTTCTTGATTAATATTATCCATGCTATCGCCTCTCTTTCTAGTTAGGTTTAATCTTCTTCAATAATATCACCCTGCTCAAATTGGGAGTTATATAAGTCAGCATAGAAGCCGTTCACTTTAAGTAGTTCATCATGACTGCCCTTCTCTATGATATCACCATCCTTCATGACAAAGATTACATCCGCATTACGTATGGTGGACAATCTGTGAGCGATTACAAAACTTGTACGACCCTGCATAATCTCATTCATAGTTTGCTGTATCAATCTCTCCGTTCTTGTATCAATGGAACTGGTTGCTTCATCTAAAATCAATATAGTCGGGTTTTTCAAAATAACCCTTGCAATTGTGAAAAGCTGCCTTTGACCTTGAGAGATATTCGATGTTTCTTCATTTAAAATCATGTTATAGCCGCCCGGAAGTGTTTTAATAAATTTATGGCAATGGGCAGCTTTCGCAGCAGCAATGACTTCTTCGTCCGTTGCATTGGGGGAACCATATCGGATATTCTCCATGATGGTAGCATTATAAATCCAAGTATCTTGCAGCACCATACCAAATATATCCCGTAAGTCTTGCCTTGTTAAATCTGTGATATTAATTCCATCAATTAATATTTTACCACCATTCAGTTCATAAAACCTCATGAGCAGCTTTACAACTGTTGTTTTACCAGCTCCTGTGGGTCCTACAATGGCAACAGTTTGACCAGGTTCAACTTCCGCCGAAAAGTTATGCAATATAATCTTATCCGGATCATAGCCGAAGCGAACGTTTTGAAAGCTTACTCTGCCTTCATATCGCTCCTTGCGGTGGGATTTTTCTGTGTCCTGTACTTCCTCTTCTTCTTCCAAAAATTCAAAAACACGCTCAGAGGCAGCAACTGCTCCCTGTATCATATTTCCCGCAGCACCAATCTCTCCTAAGGGCTGTGTAAAGGTCTGAACATACTGGATAAAAGCCTGAACCTCACCAATGGTGATTGCCCTTTGTACCACCAGAAAACCACCCAGCACCGCAACCAGTACATAACCAAGATTGCCAACAAAGTTGAAAATAGGTTCTACAATATTCACCATAAACTGAGCTTTCCATGAAGCAGAACGCACCTTGTTATTGGCATTTTCAAACTTAACTTCCGCATTTTCCACACCATTGTAGGCACAGACAATATTGTGACCACCATAGGTTTCTTCCACAATACCACTTACAGTTCCCAGTGCTTCCTGTTGGTTTCCAAAGAATGTGTATGACCTCTTTAGCACAGCCATCATGATCGACATGGAAAGGGGTATTGCAACAAGTACCGCAGCAGTCATAAGAGGACTTATCCAAATCATCATAGCCAACACACCAATAAGAGTAGTCACTGACGTTATTAATTGAGTCAGGTTTTGACTCAAACTTTGGCTAATCAGATCCACATCGTTTGTCATACGTGACAATACCTCGCCTTGGGTACGGGTATCATAATAGCTGATAGGCAGTTTATGCATTTTTTCAGATATCTTTTCCCTAAGACCGTATGTGACTTTTACTGAAAGTCGTGCCAAGATAATTTCCTGCACAAGATTACAAAGAGCGGATACAATGTAAAGTGCAATCAATATTGATACAAGCAGCCCCATTTGGCGAAAGTCCGTCAAAAGCCCTGTACCAAACCAGTGTGCCATCATACCATCTACAAGAATATTAGTTACCTCTCCCATAATTCTTGGACCTACAACAGAAAAGGCAGTGGAAATCAAAGCAAAAATCAAAACTGCAATAAGGGCTATCTTATGAGGAGCCAAATGGAGCATGAGCTTTTTGATAGCTTTTTTGGGATCTCTTGGCTTATCGGCAAGTCCTTCTCCACCGCCCATTGTTTCCAGACCATCTTTTGATTCTTCGCTCATCTCCCCACCTCCTCTTCAGAAAGCTGAGAAGCTGCGATTTCCTTATATATTTCACAGGTTTCCATCAATTCTTCATGCTTACCAATGCCTACAATTCTACCGTTATCTAAAACTATTATTTGATCAGCATTCATAATTGAGGAAATCCTTTGAGCTATAACCAAAGTGGTGCTATTACCCATTTTCTCTTTCAGGGCAGCACGTAGAAGAGCGTCGGTCTTTAGGTCAAGAGCGGAAAAACTGTCATCAAACAAGTTAATTGGAGCATTCTTTACTAATGCTCTGGCAATAGAAAGACGCTGCCTCTGTCCACCAGAGAAATTAGAGCCTCCTTGTGCAACATTGGACTCATAACCTTCGGGCTTATCTTGGATAAATGCTTCTGCCTGTGCAATGTTAACAGCATTAAGGATACTTTCTTTTGTAGCATTTTTATCGGCATAAAGTAAATTCGAGAGAATAGTTCCTGTAAATAAGGATGCTTTTTGAGGAATATAGCCTATTCTGTCATAAAGGTCTTCCTTTTGAATATCTCTGATATCTATGCCATCTAAATAAATCCCACCGCTACTTACATCAAAAAAGCGTAGTAAGAGCTTAAACACCGTTGTTTTCCCTGCACCAGTTGCTCCTATGATGGCAGTGGTTTCACCGGGCTTAGCAGTGAAATTGATATCCTGAAGTACACTTTCATCGTCCTCTGTGGCATCAGGATAGCGGAAGCTAACATCCCTGAACTCAACAATGCCCTTAAAATCTACTGGAAGGGGCGTAGGATTTTCCTTATATTCAATAGTACCTTCGGTTTCCAACACTTCCTTGATACGATTGGCACAAACCACGGCACGAGGTACCATGATAAATGTTATGGACATCATCAAAAATGCAAAAATAATCAACATACTATACTGCAAGAATGCAAATATATCCCCTATATCAGCCCTAAATGCAGAAGCTTCTCCTGCTCCTACCCAAATAATCAGAGCAGTTGTAAGGTTTAAAGTCAATGCTATAATCGGTGTCATAAATGCAAAAGTCTGATTTACAAACAACTCTGTCCCGGCTATATTTTTGTTTGCTTGCTCAAAACGCTTCTTTTCAAATTTCTGTGTACTAAAAGCCCGGACAACTAAGATACCACTTAAATTCTCACGAGAAACTAAGTTTATTCGGTCAATCAAACCTTGCAATGCTTTAAATTTCGGCAAGGCAACAAAAAGCAAAACACCCATAAGCACTACCATAATAGCAGTGGACAGACCTACTATCCATGCCATGGACATATTCCTGTCAAGAGCCAAGATAATACCGCCAATACCTAAAATCGGCGTGTAAATAAACTGTCTTATAACCATCATTAAAGCATTTTGGATTTGCATTATGTCGTTAGTAGTACGAGTGATGAGAGATGCGGTAGAAAAACGATTTATTTCTGCATTTGAAAAGCGAAGAACCTTTTTGAACACAGCCTCTCTCAAATCATTTGCCACACCTGTAGCAACTCTAGCAGTAAAATATCCCGCTAATATAGCAGCGATTACACTAAGTAAGGTTATTAAAAGCATTATCAGACCATTACGCCAAATAGCCGGCAAATGGCCAGGTAATACGCCTTCATTAACAATATCCGCCATGTACGCCGGCAGCATCAATGCCAAAATCGCTTCTACAGCAAGAAGCACGACAACACATAGAAGTATAGGAGTATAAGGTTTCATATATTCAAAAATCTTTGACATTTAGTGCCTCCAGATTGCATATCTCAATTTACCATAGCTATTTTTTATATAACGCTAATCTATGCTACAATTACTAACTATACACTATCCTATAATATAAAAGTCAATAAAAATTTTAAAAATAAGCAGTAGAAAATTTTACAATAACCCCATTCCATTTACTATACCCCTAAATATTCTTTTGAGTTGCAACAAACTAACATGAAAGCACAAAAAAATGAGAGAAGGCAAAAGCCAACTCTCACTTGAGATTATTTAAACTATCCACTTATTTCACTAACTCAAAATCTATGTTCCTATCTTCAACATTAACCTTAGCCACAATTACTTCTACTGTATCACCTATTTTAAAAGTTTCTCCTGTATGCTTGCCGGTTAGTACCAGATGTTTCTCATCAAAATAGTAGTAGTCACCAGTAAGAGCAGATACATGGATTAAACCCTCCACTGAGTTATCCAGCTCCACAAAAAATCCAAAATTAGTGACACTGCTAATAACTCCTGTAAATTCCTCACCCAAATGCCGCAGCATGAATTCAACCTTTTTAAGATCTACCGACTCTCTTTCTGCTTCCTCAGCAACCCTTTCCCTTCTCGATGAAAGGTCTGCTGCCTTATGAACAAACTTGGCCAGCTTTGTACTACGCTTCTCGCCAAGTGGTCCTTCCAGCAGAACTTCCCTGATTATTCTATGGATAACAAGGTCAGGATACCTGCGTATTGGAGATGTAAAATGGGAATAAAACTCTGAAGATAGCCCAAAATGTCCAAGAGGTTCATCAGAGTAATAGGCATGTTTCATTGAACGCAACATAACAGTACTTACTGCCTTTTCCTCTGGTCTGCCCTTTGCTTTTTCTACAATTTCCTGAAAACTCTTGGGCGAAATTTTATCTGTCCCAGTTCTGATATGGTAACCAAAAATATGTAAGAATTCATTCAATGCCAACATTTTCTCCCCTGCAGGTTCTTCATGCACCCTATACAAAAAGGGTACCTCCAACCAATACATATGTTGAGCAACTGTTTCATTGGCTACAATCATAAATTCTTCAATTACTTTTTCAGAAATCCCTCTCTCCAGCTTAACTATCTTATCAGCTTTTCCATCTTTGTCCAATATGACCTTACTTTCGGGAAAGTCAAAATCAATACTTCCTCTCCTTCTTCTCTTCTCTTTAAGTATCTCTGATAACTTTTTCATTGCAAAAAAGGTATCAATAAAGTTTGCATATTGCCCTGATGCTTCCTTATCCCCATCTAGAATTTGGTTAACCTTATCATAGGTCATTCTGTGATCTATATTGATAATAGACGGCTTAATATCATAGCTTCTTACATTACCACTTTTATCTATTTCCATAAAAACTGTCATAGCAAGCCTGTCCACATTTGGGTTTAAGGAGCAAATACCGTTACTCAGCTCAGGTGGCAACATAGGAATAACCCTATCCACCAGGTACACACTTGTACCCCTTTCCAGGGCTTCCTTATCTAAGGCACTTCCTTCTTTAACATAGAAACCAACATCAGCAATATGCACGCCTAGATAATAATTGCCATTATCCATCATCTCCAGAGAAACAGCATCATCCAGATCCTTGGCATCTGCTCCGTCCATGGTTACCATGGGATAGGCTCTTAAATCAGCCCTATTGGATGCCTCCTCAGAAATTGGAAACTGAGTTGCCCTTTGAGCAGCATCAATTACTTCCCATGGAAATTCTTCAGGAAGATTGTGCTTTCTGACAATAGAAAGTATATCAATTCCGGGTTCATCTTTTTTACCAAGTATTTCTACTATCTCACCTTCCGGATTTCTCCTGCCCTCAGGCCAGCTGGTGATTTTTACAACCACTTTATCCCGCTGCTCGGCACCATTCATTTTTTCAGTGGGAATAAAAATATCTTGTGCAACTCTTTTATCATCAGGAACTACAAAACCAAAATTAGGACTTTTCTCTAAAGTCCCTACACACAATTCATTTTCTCTTGTTAAGATTCTGATTACTTCCCCTTCCGGCCTTCCTCTGAAATCCATAGTGGGTATAAGCCTTACTATCACCTTGTCATTATGCATTGCACCGTTTAAATCCTTAGCAGAAATAAAAACATCTCCACCTTTGTGAGAAGCCGGTGCCCTTTCAGGTATTAAAAACCCAAAACCCTTAGCATGTCCTGCAATTCTACCTACAAACAAATCCATTTTTTCGGTTATTCCATATCTTTTCTTCCTGGTTAAGATTATTTCCCCTTCTTGCTCAAGGCTAGCAAGTAACTTTAAAAATTCACCAATATCTTCAACCTTAAGGGTAGAGACTAGATCTTCTGCAGAAAGAGGTTTATAGGTGCTTACACGCATATAATTTAATAACTCTTCTCTATTCAAACGTTTTCCCTCCCAACTAAATAAAATTTAACTGCCAACTAACGAACATAATATTTAAACCCTTATAAACCAAGGTCTTTTGACGTTGACTGCATGGCTTCTAAGCCAATTTCCATGAACTCTTCCAACGACAAGCCAAAGTCTGTACAAGACTTGATTTGCTCCCGATTGGCACCTCTGGCAAAAGATTTCTCAGCAATTCTGTTAACTAAAAAGGGCACATCTATTGCTGCTAATTTTTTCTCCAGCTTTATTAAAGCTCCTGCAACTATCAATCCTGTTAATGGGTCTGTAGCATACAAAGCCTTATCCATAAGACTATTTCTGGGTAATCCATGTGCCTCATTATGTACTTTGACTGCGTAAATTATATCCTCATCCAGACCTATATCTCTCAACATTTCCGCACCAACAAGACTATGTCTTTTAGGATCGTCTGCAGTTTGCTCATAGTCAATATCATGAAGCAATCCTGCTAAAGCCCATTTGTCCTCGTCTTCACCAAAATGTTTGGCAAGGTATTTCATTACTACTTCTGTAGCAAGACAATGTTTTTGCAAATTTTTATTAGTAACATGCTGCTTCATTAATTTAAGAGCTTCTTCTCTTTCCAAAGGTAAACCTCCCCTTCCCAAAATTCAAATTTTCAAGTGTCTGGCTGATGATTTTTCTGCGAAGGGAATTCCGGCTACGTCACGGAACTGACCGGAGCGGAAAAATCATTAGACAGACACTCGCACCACAGCTATGCTAAATTATTTCCCAAATAACTTCATATTATTAATGTTTTGAACTTTACATCACAATAAGCAGAAGTTTAGCTCAGCTGTTGTATAAAATGATCTATCTGAGCAAACATTTCTTCTCTTTCAGGACCCATAGTAACGATATGACCTGATCTTGCCAACCATTTTAATATTTTCAAAGATGACCCCAATTTGCTCTGTACATATTGAGCACTACTTGGTAAACATACTCTGTCATCTTTTGAATGAACTATTAAAACCGGCTTCTTTATAGTACCCAAAGATTTCTTGACTTTTCTTCGCAATTTCAAAAGTTCATGGACACCTTGAAGCATAAGCTCATTATATGTTACTCTTTGGATTCCATCAACAGATTTAGCAACATCTGTCTTTTTAACACTCTTTTTAAAATACTTAACAATTGGGGCTGCATATACCAACTTGTCCTCAAAATGTATAGGAGGTGCCATAGCTATAACACCTGAAACCGGCAGTTTCTGTGCTGCACCATATAGTGCAATAAGGCTGCCCATAGATAAACCAATAAGATAAATCTTTGTGCAATTCTGTTTGGTAAGATACTTAAAAGCACTTTCAACCTCTTGATACCAATCTCGCCAGCCATATTTCAACATATCTTCAGGCTTGGTACCATGTCCCGGCAATAGTGGAGCTGTAACAGAATATCCTTTTTCATTTAAAAAATTTCCCAGAATCCTCATTTCAGATGGACTGCTGGAAAAACCATGTATTAAAACACACCCAATACGATTTCCTTCCATGAAAAAAGGTTCTGCCCCTTTAATTATCATAGCCCTTAAATCCTCCCTTAACAGTCGTCAGTTATCGTATTCAGCCCGATGGCAGCATGTGATTGCAATTGATTTGCCAATTGCCCCTAGTCTGACCACCGACTTCCGACGATTGACTTCTGATTGAAAAAGAGTATTGCATATAGTTTGCAATACTCTTTTGATCTTTAAAATTTATATTACATCAATTAAGTTTATTTTACATGAATATTGGAGCAAATACCAGTGCCACAATTGTCATAAGTTTAAGCAATATGTTAATTGATGGTCCGGAAGTATCCTTTAACGGATCGCCTACTGTATCTCCATTTACTGTTGCATTATGTGCCTCTGAACCTTTACCGCCATATTCACCAGTTTCAACATATTTCTTGGCATTATCCCATGCTCCACCGGCATTAGCCATCATAATAGCTATTAGGAAACCAGATACCAGAGCACCTGCCAACATTCCACCTAAAGCTTCCTTACCAAGACCCGGCATAAGTCCAACAATTATTGGAGCTGAGAATGCCAATAAACCAGGAAGGATCATTTCTCTTAATGCAGCCTTTGTACTAATATTAACACAGTTTGCATAGTCCGGCTTGACTGTACCTTCCATTATGCCCGGAATTTCCTTAAACTGTCTGCGAACTTCTTTAATCATATCAAAAGCCGCTCGTCCAACTGCCTGTATTGTGAGGGCAGAGAACAAGAAAGGAAGCATACCCCCAATAAATAGACCGGCAATAACATTTGGCTGTGTTAAATCAATCGAAGTAATTCCTACTGCTTGAGTATAAGCTGCAAACAATGCCAGTGCTGTTAAAGCAGCTGAAGCAATGGCAAAGCCTTTACCAACAGCAGCTGTTGTATTACCAACAGCATCTAGTGAGTCTGTGATTTTTCTAACTTCCGGCTCCAAGTGAGCCATCTCAGCAATACCACCTGCATTATCTGCAATTGGACCATAAGCATCTACAGCTACTACCATACCAAGAGTTGCAAGCATACCAACTGATGCTATAGCTATACCGTACAACCCTGCAAAATGATAACCTACTAAAATAGCTGTCACAAGTACAATGATAGGCAGCGTAGTACTCATCATACCAGTACTAAGCCCTTGAATTATGTTTGTTGCAGTACCTGTTTGTGAAGCTTTAGCAATTTCTTTTGTTGGGGCATAATCAGCAGAAGTATAATATTCTGTAATCTTACCAATAGCACCACCTGCCAACAAACCAACTACAGCAGCAATAAATACTCCCAAACTTACATCAGCAGGCAGTAACGCCCTTGTAAGGAAGAAGATTGCAATTATAGTCAAAATATAGGCAGCCATAGACCCCATATTTAAAGCCTTTTGAGGGTTATCACCTTTATATGCTTTAACAAAGAAAGTTCCAACTATAGAAGCAAGAATACCTGCACCTGCAATCATTAATGGAAGCAATGTACCTCCCGGTATCCCCATAGCAGTTGCTATCACAATAGCTGAAAGAATAGTAGCTACATAGGACTGAAAAAGGTCAGCACCCATACCTGCAACATCACCAACATTATCGCCAACGTTATCTGCAATTACAGCCGGATTTCTCGGATCATCTTCCGGGATACCTGCCTCTAATTTACCAACAAGGTCTGCACCTACGTCAGCAGCTTTTGTATAAATACCGCCACCAACTCTGGCAAATAACGCAATAACACTAACTCCCAAAACAAATCCATTAACAACCTGATGATCATCAAAAACTATATTCATAATTCCTAATCCAAACAATCCTAAACCTACAACAGCCATACCCATTACAGCACCACCGGAAAAAGCTATTCCCAGGGCATTTTTTGCACTTGTTCGTGCTGCATTGGCAGTTCTAACATTGGCCTTTGTAGCAACAACCATACCAATAAATCCGGCAAGTCCTGAACAAAAAGCACCAATAACAAAAGCTATTGCAGTTGCTGGTCGCAAACTGCCCTCATTAGGTACCAAAAATCCTACTACAACAATTACTGCCGCCAAAGCAACTACGATTACTGCCATTGTAATATACTGCCTCTTCAAAAAAGCCATAGCACCTTCTTGAATTGCAGCTGCAATTTCTTTCATGGTATCTGTACCAGGGTCAGCTTTGTTAATTTTAACAGTAAGTATGTACGCAAAAATTAATGCCACCAATCCTATAGCTGGAGCTAAATATTCTAATAAATGCAAGTTCTAATCCTCCCTATTTTACCTTCCCCTAAAACATAATAAGATTTCATTCCTATGCTTTAAGCTCAGACGTTATTAAATTAATAAAACTACTAGCAAAAAAATGTTATGAAATAACTGATATTAACAAAGTTATTAGCAAGAAAGTCACAGCAAGACCTATTGTGATCTTACTCAGCAATTCATCCATACCTTTCTTCTTACCAAAGAAGGTTTCAGCACCACCTTCGATGACACCTGAAACTCCAGCACTTTTCCCGGATTGTGCTAATATAGAAGTTATTAGACCCAGTGAAACAAATACTTGAACTATTATTAAAAAAGTTTTCAAACAGTTACCTCCTCATCTTTCCTTTTATAAGCAAATCTATTTTAGCACAACCTTGGATAAATTACAAATAAACATTTCTAAAAAACGAAACTTCATTTACCAGCTCTCTATCACTGAATGAAGTTTCGTTTAAACAATACAAAACTATCATGTTAAGTTCCTATTTTTTTAGGTTATAAAAAACCTTCATACCTTTATACTGAGCTAGATAATCAAGCTCACCTTCGATCCTTAATAGCTGATTATATTTTGCAACCCTGTCAGTTCGTGCAGGTGCTCCTGTCTTGATTTGACCAGCATTTGTTGCTACAGCTATATCAGCTATGGTGCTGTCTTCTGTTTCTCCTGAACGGTGGGAAATGACACAAGTATAACCTGCTCTTTTTGCCATTTCTATTGTATCCAAAGTTTCTGTTAGTGTGCCTATTTGATTTACCTTGACCAAGATTGAATTGGCTGTTTGGGTTTCTATACCTTGGGAGAGCTTTGTCACATTTGTTACAAAAAGATCGTCTCCTACTATCTGGATTTTTTTACCCAGCTTATCTGTCATAAGCTTCCAACCTTCCCAATCATCTTCTGATAAACCATCTTCTATGGATAATATGGGGTATTTGTTTACTAAGTCTTCATAGTAAGCAACCAATTCTGCCGGTGTTAAGACTTTACCTTCTCCTTCCAGGTTATACTTGCCATCTTTAAATAATTCTGTTGCGGCTACATCCAATGCCAAGTATATATCTTCCCCTGCTTTATATCCGGCTATATCTATAGCTTCCATAATTACTTTTAAAGCTTCTTCATTTGATGCCATATCAGGAGCAAAGCCACCTTCATCTCCTACTGCCGTATTTAACCCTCTCCCTTTTAGCACTTTTTTAAGGCTATGAAAGATTTCTGTTCCCATCCTTAATGCATGGGAAAAAGATTCTGCTCCTACGGGCATAATCATAAACTCTTGGATGTCCACATTATTGTCTGCATGTTTTCCGCCATTTAGGATATTCATTAAAGGTATTGGCAGTTCTTTGGCGTTTACTCCTCCTATATACTGATATATAGGTAAATCCAGCTCTTCTGCTGCTGCTTTAGCCACTGCCAAAGATACTCCCAGCATTGCATTTGCTCCCAATTTTGCTTTGTTCTCTGTACCATCCATCTCTAAAAGAACTCTATCTATGCCAATTTGATCCATTACATTCATACCAATAATTTCAGGTGCTATTACTTCATTTACATTTTCTACTGCTTTTAATACTCCTTTACCCATATATCTACCTGCATCACCATCTCTTAACTCCACCGCTTCATAGGCTCCTGTAGACGCCCCTGATGGTACTGCCGCCCTTGCCATGATGCCGCTTTCCAAATATATCTCCACTTCTACTGTAGGGTTACCTCTGGAATCAAGTATTTCCCTTGCATACACATCTGTGATTACTGTCATTTGCCTTTTCCTCCCTATCTCTTTTTAAAAATTTATAACAAGCTTTGTCCTGTCATCTCTTTGGGTTTTTCTATTTCTAACAGCTCCAATATGGTTGGAGCTATATCTCTCAAGCTTCCCCCACCCTTTAGGATTTTTTGCTCCTTTAGCCCAAGGATTACTATTGGTACAGGGCTGGATGTATGAGCTGTATGGGGTGAATTTTTTTCTGCATCTACCATTTCTTCTGCATTACCGTGGTCAGACGTTATGATTATTACTCCTTGCTTTTCTAATACCGCATCTACTACCTTTTTAATACATTCATCAACTACTTCTACTGCTTTTACTGTTGCTTCAAAATTACCTGTATGACCTACCATGTCCGGATTAGCGTAATTGATTATTATCACATCATAAATTTCTTTGCCAATCTCTTCTACTAATGTTTTGGTTATTTCATATGCACTCATTTCCGGTTTCATATCGTAAGTAGCTACTTCTTTTGAAGAAGGTATTAATATCCTTTCCTCGCCTGAATTTGCCTCTTCTTCTCCCCCATTGAAGAAAAATGTTACATGAGCATATTTTTCTGTTTCCGCCAGTCTTAGCTGTTTTAGATTGTTGTTTGCCAAGGCTTGTCCTAACGTATTTACAAACCTTTCCGGCGGAAATGCTATAGGAGCTTCAATAGTTGCATCATATTCTGTCATACATAAGTATGCCAAATTGAGCCACCCTGTTGGTCTTTCAAAAGCATTAAAATCCTTGTCTACAAATGCTCTTGTTATCTCTCTGGCTCTGTCACCTCTAAAGTTAAAAAAGATTAAAGCATCTCCTGCTTTAACTGTTGCTACTGGTTTTCCGTCTTTCATGATAACTGTCGGCTCTATAAATTCATCTGTTATCTCATGTACATAGAAATTTTCTACAGCTTCCTTTGCAGATGAAGCCTTTTGGCCATCCCCTATGGTCATAGCATTGTACGCCTTTTCTACCCTATCCCATCTATTATCTCTATCCATAGCATAATATCTTCCCGATATTGTAGCTATTTCTCCTATCCCTGCTTCTTTTATTTTCTCTTCAAGACTATTTATGTATTTCAAAGCACTCTTAGGAGCTACATCCCTTCCATCTAAAAAACCATGTATATAAAGATTTTCTACATCCATCTTTTTTGCCATATCTATAAGAGCAAAGAGGTGTTCCATGTGACTATGGACTCCTCCATCTGATAGCAAACCCATTAAATGCAATGATTTTCCTGACCCTTTGCAACAGCCCTTGTATACCTGCATTAGCTCCGGATTTTCAAAAAAATCACCATCTTTTATTGCTTTGCTGATTCTAGTTAAGTCTTGATATACTATTCTTCCTGCTCCAATATTTAAATGACCTACTTCACTGTTTCCCATCTGTCCTGCAGGTAACCCAACAGCCTCTCCCGAAGTTTCCAGGATAGAGTTTGGATATTGTTCCAAATAGTTGTCCATGTTTTTGGTATTTGCTGCTATAATTGCATTACCCTGCTCTTTTTTTGATATACCCCAGCCATCTAATATTGCTAACACTATCGGTTTATATTTTGTCACATCGTCACCCCCTTGTATCTCCAATGATCAACTCAATACCATTAAGTTACACGGGCGATTAATAATGCGTCCCCTACAAAGATCATGCATGATTCGGGATTGTAGGGGCGGTTAATAACCGCCCGCACACTTCAACAATCAATTACGATATTGATGATCTAAGACCTCATTAATAAGTTATCAACTTTACAAAGCTGTCTACATCTAAACTTGCACCACCCACTAATGCTCCATCAATATCATTTTGCTCCATAAAACTTTTAATATTTTCAGGTTTTACACTTCCACCGTACTGTATCCTAACTTTATTTGCACTTGCACTGCCAAAATCATTAGCAATGACTTCTCTAATTTTAGCTGCAACTGCCTGAGCATCTTCTGAAGATGAAGTTTTTCCAGTACCAATAGCCCAGACAGGTTCATAAGCAATAATTAAACCTTCTACTTCTGTACTATTTAATCCCGCCAAGGCAATCTTGATCTGTCTTTCCACTACATCGCTTGTAGCACCCTTTTCTCTTTCTTCCAGAGTTTCACCTACACAAACTATGGGAATTATCCCATAACCTAAAGCAGCTCTCACTTTTTTATTGACTGTATCATCAGTTTCTGCAAAATACTGCCTTCTTTCAGAATGTCCTATAATGCAATGACTAACTCCTATATCCCTTAACATAACAGGAGAGATTTCTCCTGTATATGCTCCTTTACTTTCCCAATGCATATTTTGAGCTGCTATTTTTACACGACTTTCCCTAGCAGTTTCAATAGCAATCTCAAGGGAAGTAAAAGCAGGAGCAATGATTATCTCAACTTCTCCACAATTTTCAACACCTTCTAAGATTGATATTAGCTTATATACAAAGTCTTGCGTTTCATCGGACGTCTTATGCATTTTCCAATTGCCAGCTATAACTGGTATTCTCATCACTATACAACTCCTTTACGATCAGATATCGGATGTCTGAAGTCGAAAATCGAAAATCCGATGTAGGCAAAGTAAATGTCATATACTAAAGTAACAAAAATTTAATCTCTTAATTCTTGTCCTGAAGAGCTGCAACTCCCGGCAATACTTTTCCTTCCAAGAATTCCAGAGAAGCTCCCCCACCTGTGGAAACATGATCAATAGCATCAGCGACCCCAACTTTTTCTATCGCCGCAACTGAATCTCCACCACCTACAATGGTCTTACCTGGGCACTCCGCTACAGCTCTTGCAATTACCTCTGTACCCCTGGCAAATTTATCTATTTCAAATACCCCCATTGGCCCATTCCACAGTACCAATGCTGAATTTTTTATTATTTGAGCAAAAGCTATCGCTGACGATGATCCTATATCCAATGCTTTGTAACCTGCAGGCACATCACCCCTGACTATCTGTATCTGGACATCTTCACTCATTTCCTCTGCAATAACCAAATCTACCGGCAAAAGTAAATTAGCTCCATAAGCCTTAGCCTCTGCTTCTATCTCTTTTGCCAATTCCAGCTTATCTTCCTCCACTAGAGAGTCTGCCATGCTCATGCCTCTTGCTTTTAAGAAAGTATTAGCCATGCCACCTCCGATAATTAGGTTGTCTACTTTAGTAACCAGGTTTTTCAAGACCATTATTTTATCTGATACTTTTGCTCCACCTATTACTGCTGTAAATGGCCTATCCGGCTTCTCCAATACTTCTGTTAATATAGCAAGTTCTTTTTCCAAAAGAAACCCTGCTACTGCCGGTACATAATCTGTTACACCTACTGTAGAAGAATGTGCTCTATGAGCTGCACCAAAAGCATCATTTACAAAAATCTCTCCCATAGATGCTAATTCCTTTGCCAGCTCCGAGTCATTTTTTGTTTCTCCCGGGTAAAAACGCGTGTTTTCCAATAAGAGTATCTCACCACTTTGTAATTCTTTCGCCATTTGCTTTGTTTCCTCTGATATACAATCCTTAGCTTGTTTTATTTCTTTTTGTAATATATCAGATAGCCTCTCAGCTACCGGTTTCATGCTGTATTTGGTACTATATTCTCCCTTTGGCCTTCCCAAGTGAGACATTAGTATTATTCTACAATCTTGCTCCATAAGGTACTGTATTGTAGGTAAAGCTGCTCTAATCCTTGTGTCATCAGTTATATTACCTTGTTCGTCTAATGGTACGTTAAAATCAACCCTTACCAATACCTTTTTTCCTTTTACATCAATATCTTTTATTGTAGCCTTATCCATTAGTTTTATATCTCCTTTTGTCTCGTCTTATCTGAATCCTGTTCTTTAAAAAACCAGCCGGCGGAATTCCCCCTGGCTGGTTTCTTAATTTATTTCATCATATATTTAGCAAAATCCACTACCCTATAGGAATATCCCCATTCGTTATCATACCAGGCAAGAACTTTTATCTGTGTAGATTCCATTACCATAGTAGATAGACCATCCACTATACTGGATAGATCATTGCCATTATAGTCTATTGATACTAATGGCAGCATGCTAAAGCCCAGTACGCCATTCATAGCTCCCTTTGCTGCTTCTTCAAAAGCCTTATTTACTTCCTCTACATTTGTTGGTTTTTCAACCTCTACCACTAAATCCACTACTGATACATTTGCTGTCGGTACTCTCATAGCAAAACCATTCAGCTTTCCTTTAAGCTCCGGCAGTACCAGTCCAACTGCCTTAGCTGCTCCTGTTGTAGTAGGAATTATTGATAAAGCACAGGCTCTTGCTCTTCTTAGGTCTTTATGAGCCTGATCCAAATTTCTCTGATCATTAGTATAGGCATGTACTGTTGTCATTACTCCATACTTTATTTTAAAGTTATCATGTAATACTTTAGCCACCGGTGCCAAGCAATTTGTTGTGCAAGATGCATTTGATACTATGTTATGCTTTTGTGGGTCGTATATTTCTTCATTTACTCCCATTACTATAGTTGCATCCTCATTTTTTGCAGGTGCTGTAATCATAACTTTTTTTGCTCCTGCATCCAAGTGGGCTTTTGCTTTATTGGCATCTGTAAATACGCCTGTAGCCTCTATAACTACATCAACACCAAGTTTTCCCCAGGGTATTTGTGCCGGATCTCTTTCTGCATAAACTTTTACTTCTTTACCGTTTACCAAGAATGCATTTTCTTTTGTTTCAACTTTTGCATCCCATACTCCATGCACTGAATCATACTTTAAAAGGTGGGCATTGGTTTCTGCGTCTGTCAGGTCATTTATTGCTACTACTTCTATTGCTGGATCTTTTTCTGCTATTCTATGTACAAGTCGTCCTATTCTTCCAAATCCATTAATACCAATTTTAATTGTCATTGTTTTACCCCCTGTAATTTATATAATATTATTATGCTCATTCTGTTCTAATCTATTTATGCTAATCTCAATAAAAGAAGCAGCTATATTTATAACAATACAACAATTCCCAAGAGAATCCTCCTTTTGCTAGAGATAAAAATTGAATTTCTATGCTTAAAAAAATAGAGCCGAATGAATAATAGCTACCATAAAGAAAGCACGCTTTAGGCATCTGGATGATTGAAGTTATGCGGTATGAAAACAAGCTATGTCGCATTTTATTTTAAATTAGATTTGACAATGACAGCTTCGTCAATCTCAATAATCCCAGCACCTTTGAAATAAATATCAATTTGTTGAACATGCTTTTTGTTGACAAATTTAATTGATTGACGAACAACGCTTTTATCGTTTCATACCAGATACGATAAAGGTATAAAACAACATTGACATACTCTTTAAAATATTTCAAGTAAGAACTTCAAAGTTTCAATAATACCTTTTTCAATATTGAACTTGCTTTATTCAGGTAAATAACAAAATACCTAGTTTAAAGCTTATAGTTTCGCTAGTTTATGTAATTTTACAAAACTTATGTAAAATTACGAAAAAACACTTGATGTTTGTAAATTTATGTGGTATCATTGCACAGCAGGGAGGTTTCTTTGATGAATAATCTTAAGGAGATTCGCGAATTGTTTGGTGCTACACAGGAAGATTTCGCAAAATTATTGCAGGTATCAAGGGTCACTATCTCAAAAATTGAAAATGATCCCGATTACAAAATGTCTGATGCCCAAAAGGAAAAAGCTTCACTTTTTTACTACATTGGTCCAGAGTATTTTTATGACAAAAAGTTGAGCAACGTTGCAAAAGAAGCAATAATTAAAGCAGGTAAAAAAATCAAAGAACACGATAATATTTCTCACCAAGACGTTGTCAGGGGGCTGCTTGACATTTCAACAAGCCAAGCTATGCATAATTATATGCTATCCGTGAAAATTTTACTTGCTAAATCAGAAGATTTGACGATTGAACAGCTGGAAGATATTGTCGAAGTGAATAATAAATTAGGAATTAGGCTTAAAACTTTACTGGAGGCAAAAAAAGCAACAAATGACAATATCTCCTTAACACAATCATTGAACGAGATTGTTACCAAATATGAAGACTAAAAAAACTACCTGAAGACAAAGAAAAAAGGATGATAGAGGTCCAGTCTATCAATCCCTTTTCGAAAAGTAGAACAAGCATTTCAATTGCATGACATACTTGCTCAAAAGTCGCTTTATTATTATGTCATACAATCGTAAAAATTGCAAAACTTTTTGCCAAATATTTTTAAGGAGGATAGAAACTGTATACATATTGGTTCTTTGCCCGACGGTTTATATAAATATTTTATTTGACCTAAAAGGTCTGAAAGGATGATTTATATATGAACCTCGTTAAAAATTTAAATAAAACAAGTAACAGAACTCCACCAAGCGAGTATCTCTCTTGGAAGCAATGGTGGGTAGATAAAACAGGGCGAAGCTTTCCAAGTTGCTCGTGTAGTGGCTGTAATGTTTCGGCAGCTGTGGGGGCACACGTACAAAAATCAGGTGCTAATGATATGAAGTGGTATATAGTTCCTCTTTGTATCGGTTGTAATAATAAACCTTCGACAGAAGTATTCTATGTTAGGGATTACGATTTGGTATGGGTAGAAGCATAAACTGGCTTGTTTATAAAAAAAGGGTGCGATTGCACCCTTTTTGCTATATTTATCTTTACTTTTCAGTCAATTAATTGTTGCTGTAAACCTATCACACACAATAGTTTTTTAGATACTCCCTGTAAGCAAAGCATTTATTCTATCCAAGCCCTTTTTCATGTACTCAATGGAATTGGCATAAGAAAGACGTAGATTCCCTGGTGAACCAAAAGCTGAACCAGGTACAACTGCCACATAGACTTTTTCCAAAAGTAGCTTGGAAAAATCTTCATCACTCTCTATAACAACACCATCTATTGTTTTTCCATATAAATCTTTAATATCAGGGAATATATAGAAAGAACCTTTGGGAACTTGACAAACTATTCCCGGTATCTTGTTTAGCTCATCTACTATGAACTTACGTCGTTTATCAAATTCTTTTCTCATCTCTTCTACTGCATCTTGGCTGCCTGCGATTGCCTCATAGGCTGCTTTTTGAGTCATTGCAGCCGGAGCAGATGTTGCATGACTTTGCAATGCATCCATAGCCTTAACAATCTCTTTTTCAGCAACAGCATAACCTATTCTCCATCCTGTCATTGCATATGCTTTAGAAATTCCGTTTATTGTAATAGTCAATTTCTTAATGTCATCATTAAAAGATGCAATACTTACATGTTTTTCGCCATCATAAATAAGTTTTTCGTAAATTTCATCTGAGATAACATAAAGGTTATTTTCCACACATACTTGGGCAATTTCTCTTAGCTCTGCTTCTGTATAAACAGCACCTGTAGGGTTGTTGGGACTATTGAGAATTATTAGCTTTGACTTAGGAGTTATTGCATCTCTAAGCTGCTGAGCAGTTATTTTATAGTTTGTATCGCCAGTAGTTGGAAGCACAACCGGTATTCCATCAGCCAGATTAACCATTTCGGGATAAGAAACCCAGTAAGGAGCAGGAATAATTACTTCATCTCCCGCATCACACAATGCCATAATTGCATTATACACACTGTGCTTTGCACCAGATGAAACGATTACTTGATCCGGAGTATATTTAAGACCATTATCTTTTTCAAGCTTTTCACATATAACGTCTCTCAGCTCTTTAATACCAAGATTGGCTGTATAGCGAGTATGATTATCCTCTATAGCCTTTATGCCTGAAGCCTTTATATTATCGGGAGTATTAAAATCAGGTTCTCCGGCTCCAAACTCAATAACATCATGACCCTTAGCCTTTAGCTCTCTGGCTGCTGCAGATAACTCCAGTGTTGGTGACGGTGCAATTTTCTTAACTCTTTGAGACAAAACCATAATAATCTCTCCTTATTATATAAGTATTCAAAAAACCCGAGGTTTTCCCTCGAGTTTAGTGGTTAATTTTTCTCACAAAGCTGGTTTCCAACAGTACAAGATGTTTTACAAGCTGACTGACATGAAACCTGACATTCTCCACAACCACCATTTTCTTGGGTTTTTTGGAGCTGTGATTTTAAAATAGTTTTAATATGCTTTAATTCTGCCATGTTATGACCCTCCTTTTTCCACAATAGTCATACGATAATATACTTTTTTTGCAATTTTCTATAGGCTATATTATAACACTAATCTTTAGTATTCGCCAAGATGAAATGTAGAGAAATGTACAGGCGATTGATAATCCATCCGTACAGTACAAATTATATACACCCCTGTAAGAGATGCATTATTACTCGTCCCCATTAATACCTCTTTCTTTTGCTGGTAGAAACTATACCCAACTCATCCCTATATTTAGCAACTGTTCTTCTGGAAATCTCTATCCCCTGTGACTGTAGCATATTTGTCAATTGTTGGTCAGTATAGGGCCTATTACTATTTTCGTTGGCTATATACTCTTTGAGCATCTTCTTAATACTTTCAGAAGAAACACCATCTCCAGAATAATTATCCACACCACTGGCAAAAAAGAATTTTAATGGAAAAATCCCTCGAGGTGTTTGAATATATTTATTATTCGCCGCTCGGCTAACTGTCGATTCATGGATTTCTAGCCTCTCAGCTATCTTCCTCAAATTTAAAGGTTTCAGATATTTTATACCACTATCAAAAAAGCCCTGCTGAAACTCTACTATACAGTTTACAACTTTATATAAAGTAAGCCTTCTTTGGTCAATACTCTTAATAATCCATGCAGCCGAATTTAGCTTTCCTTCAATAAATTTTTTGGCATTACTATCAACTGTGTCTGCTGATAGTAATTTTCTATAAGTTGGATTGATTCCCAGCCGTGGTGCGTATACATCATTAACAATGACAATATATTCACCTTCTACCTTTTCCACAATCACATCCGGTATAACATATCTGGTCTGTTCTGAATCAGCAAACCAGCTACCTGGCTTGGGATCAAGATCCTTAATATAATCCACAAATTGCTGTACTTCCAATAGTGTAATACCTAAGCTTTTGGCTACTTTCAGTAGTTTTACACCAGCTATGTCTTCCAAATGATACTTTATTATTGAAGTTAAATAATCGGCAAACCTAAATTCAAGCTCCTTGCAACTAACTTGTAACAACAAACATTCTACCAAATCCCTTGCTGCTACACCTGGGGGTTCAAAAGACTGAACCAATTTTAACATAGCCTCTACTTGGTGAGTATCACAAGAACATATTTCTGCAATCTCTTCTAAAGAAATGCACAAATACCCATTTCTATCAAGATTGCCAATAATAAACTGAGCAACCTCTTTTTCCTCTGCACTGCAAGAAGAATATTTTAGTTGATTTAATAAATATTCCTCTAGTGTCTGTGCCTTTGTCAAAAAATTATCGTAATTTATCTCTCGAGCTTCCTCAACAAACGTCTTTATATATCCAATATCCCTATCTTGAAAATATTCATGCCAATCAACATCAAAAGCTTCATTATTTCCATCTTCCTTGCTTTCCTCTGCAGTATCAGAGATTTCCTCTGATCCATCTTCAGTAGCTTCTATTTCCAGAACAGGATTTTCCAAGATTTGTTCTTGTATAAACTCTGCTAATTCAAGAGAAGAAAGCTGCAGCACAGCTATAGCCTGACGTAATTCTGGAGTCATTATTAATTTTTGGGTTTGTTGTAAGTCAAGCTTAAAGCCCATCTGCATAAAACTCACCCCTTAGAAATCATCTAAGTTCAAGATTATCTACCTTAAAGCTATATTCTAGATAAGCTAAGGTATTTCCTCCTCTTTTATCCTTGGCTATATTGCTTTATATGCCAGGCAAACGTAGGATTTTTCTTTATTATTATATACTCTCACTAGGGTTTATAGGCAGCTCAACAACAAATGTTGTCCCACTGCCTATTTTGCTTTGAACGGATATCTTACCATTATGAAGTTCAATAATTTTATAAGTGATGCTTAGACCAAGTCCAGTTCCTTCTTTCCTATCTGTTGTAAAGAATGGGTTGAAAATATCTTTGACTATATCTTCTGCCATACCACTACCAGTATCTCTAAAACTGATTATTATATTTTTATCATCTTGATCTTTCTCAATAGATATCTCTATACGTTTATAGCTATTATTTTCCATAGCTTTTAAGGCATTCAATGCTAGATTTAGAAAAACCTGCATGATTAACTCTCCATCCCAATTAACCACGGATTTTTGAGTATCTAAATAATTAACTGCCAATTCAGCTTCATACGAAACACAATGGGCTTCAAGCAAATCAGAAATTTCATCAAAAAGCTGTTTTAGTGGTTCTTCACTAAAAGTGGGTTTAGTAGGCTTTGTAAAAGCCATGAAATCTTTTAGAATTGAGCTAGCTCTATTAGCTTCTTTAGCCATTAACGCCAAACTAGGATCAAGGTTTTCGGGTTCAAGTCTTTTTTGCATCATCTGGACAATACCTTTAATTATAGTCAAAGGGTTTCTTATTTCATGTGCCACTCCAGCAGCCACCTCACCTATAGCTGATAGTTTATCCGCCTGGGCAAGTGCTCTCTCTTTTTTTCTTAATTCTGTTACATTATTAATTAAAAAGGTAATACCTTGAATCTTTCCTTCAATATCTTTAGTAATTCCTGTAGATATAAGTAAATCTTTATGTTCCCCAGTAGTACCTCCAAATATAAATTCATCATTTAGAATATCTTCAGGATATTTCAAGACTTTTTCGATGTAATCACTGAAATTATCACAAAAAAACTCTTTATAATCTCCCCATGCTGCTCCCTTCTTATCAATAGCAAAGAATTCACATGCCTCAGTATTTAAAAATGTTATCTTACCCGATAGGTTAATTGTAACAATAGGCATAGCAATAGATTCAGTTATGAAGTCAACTTGTTGCTGCAAAATATGGAGCACATTAGTTTGGCTAAGATCTTTAATCGTAATCAACTTGCCTAAGTATTCCTCCGCATTATGTATTAAAGAAATATTAATCAGATTATAGCCATCTTTAATGAAAGTGTTTAGTTTCTTTGGATTTTTATTGTAAAGTTGGCGATAAGTATCAAAAATATCGGTAAGATAGCTCTTTTTAGTAAAATCTATAGGTTTTTCCAAAACATCATCCTTACTTATACCTATCAGTTTTTCAGCAGTAGTATTAAAAACTTGGACTGTATTTTGGCTATCTATATATATAATCCCAGCATCATTATTTTCTAAAATCCAATTATCCCTAAAAGCAACTTCAATTAGATTTCTTCTCATTTCTTCTTCCGTTTCCAACAAACTCCCTATTAGCCATATCAAAAGTAAGGAAATGAAAGAAAAAACCAACAACATTTCTATGCTATACTGAAGTGTTCCTCTAGCTAACTCTATGACAAAAAACGCTACTACTACTATAGAAGCTATTATTAAGCCAACTCTTCTACCATATTTAATAATGACCATGATCATAGGTATAACAAGTAGGGCTTGGGTAGCAAAAGTATCGGTTAAATACACCCAAAAAAATACTGTTATAATATATACAGTTATAATAAATATATCCATCAACAAAACCTTTTTATTCGGTTCTGAATTGATTTTTCCCAAAAAGCCTATAGTAACCAACCCAAGAAGATTGATCATCATCAATGCAGTAAAGGCCTCCTGACCTGCAAAATCTACTGCTATAAATTGCAAATACCAAATAATCACAACAAAATGAAATACTGCTTGAAATGTTACAAGATAGTGGCTTATTCTTTGTTTTCTCTGGTTTTCAAAATTTAAGATATTCATGAAATATCTCCTTGAAAAGTTTTTACGCCTCTTCTGAAGTATTGGATGATAAATCCTGTTAAAAACAATAGAATCCACTGTGGAGTAAGTACAGCTATCCTTAATAAATCATTTGTTGCCAACATATCCAAATTTACATCAGCTACAGACATAACAGTACTAATAGCAGCAACTTCAAAAGAAATAAGCACAATAAAAGATGCAATTACTGGAACTAGTGCCTTAACAAATTTTATTCTGAAAATAAAAGCTATAAGTACAGTTAATACTAACATTAAAATTACAGTATGCACCCCAAACTCCAATGGCAACATCCTTATATAATAAACCGCCGCTGCTTGTAATATCCCTAAGAACAATATGATATTCCAATTAGCTTTCTCCTTTAGTAAAACTAGTGTCAAAAAGACCAAAGCAATGCACTCAGGTATCGTCTGAAAAACAACAACTGATAGAGCAGAGATATTCATATAATATTATCCCCCCATATTATAGTTGAATAGGTATATTTCTACAAATCATTATGAAACTCCTGCCTTTTTTTGGTAATATAACTTGTGATATTCTGCATATTTTTCCCATGAATTCATAATATTTTAACAAAGATAACTCCATACATGATTTAATTTCTCTTTTATAAAAAAAGATGGCTTTTAGCCATCTATTTTACTTTCTCAAACTTTTTTTATTATTTTCTTAAACTTTTTGGTAACTCTGGCTGGTAACCCCAACCATTAGATGCAGATGATGCACTAGTAGAAGCAACAGATGTAAAGAAAGATGCAGCTCCCTTAGCAACTAAAGCTTTAAACTTATTCATATTCTCGCCCTCCTCTCGTTTAATTTGTTATACGTACAACAAACTTTAATTAGACTTTTAACAAACTAGCTCCAAGTATGAATATATTATGTTTATCCTCTTTTTAGAAATTTTAAAATACCATCTTCAAAGAGCTTGAAAAGATTATCAGTATAAGTGGTCATTGTAAAACCTGCAGGTGTCATCATAAGAGTCGCCCATAAAAAGCCAATGACTAAGTAAAGTGCAAAATATTCATTAAAAAAGAAATATATTAATCCGACTGACAAAGCAAGTAGTATACTCAGCTTAAAAGCACTCTTTCTTAATGCTTTTTTGTGGCTATCTGATAATGGTTTCTGCTGAACCTCTGCGGGTGCATATCTTGCAATAAGCATTATTGAAATTATAAGTCCGCCAGTAATCAAGGCAAGAGATGGGTATAAAAAATTTATACTAATATAGGTCAATGTCATGAAAACAGTGATGGTATATATGTTACATCTTAACATTGTGCTATAGTGAGGACCTCCGATATAAAGCTTGACTACTGCTGCAGTTAGTGAAATAACTAATGCCTGTCCTAAAAAACCAAATAGATAGCCAAATAAAATTATTCCCAAAAGACCCAACAAAGTAGACATAAATGCTTCCATGCCATAAGCTATAACTTTTCTTCTTTCTTCTGAAAGATCAAGTTCATTTTGAATAAAAGTGCTGGTCTTTTCTACATATCTTAGCAATGAAAACACCTCACTTCCCCTTGCTATTTTATCGTATCTTCTCCCTTTATTAAAAAATTCATTTAACTATTAATAACTGTAATGCTGTTTACATACTATAAATACTATTCTTTTTTAGTATGTTATTTATTATTCTACAATAATTTCCATTTTCCTGCAAGAATTTTCTTTATTTGTATTTTTTCCCATTGTTTTTTTAAATTTTCCCACTGGCTGTTTTTCTTAAACTTAATAACCCTTGCTAAACCTAGCTTTTCTGCACTTTTCTAAATTTTTAGGAATAATGCTTTCACCCTGCTACAAATAAAAAAAATAGCCATAAATATAAATTGGCTATCTTTTTATTGCTTCAAGAAGCATTAGTATTCATGCTACGAGGATTGGGATAAAATTCACTACTTAGTAAGTTTCATTTAATGCCGACTAATCTCGGCCATTTTTTGTAACCTTCTAAGCCTATGGTTAACACTTGATTTACTTATTACAGGGTTCATGAGTTCTCCAAGTTCTTTTAAGCTCAAGTCAGGATTCTCCAGTCTTAAGCGAGCAACTTCTTCCAAACCACTAGGAAGTTTATCAAGGCCCGGATTTCTTTCTAAAAACCTTATGGCTTCAACATGTTTAAAAGCAGCATCAATAGTTTTATTTAGATTGGCTGTTTCACAATTTACAATTCTATTTACCCTGTTCCTAAGTTCCTTTTTTACCCGTATGCCCTCAAAAGATAAGAGGGCAGAATGGGCTCCTATGATATTTAAAAAATCTACTATTTGTTCGCTTTCTTTTAAATATATCATATATTTTTGTCTTTTTATAAAACTCTTTGGATTAAGGCCAAAATTTCGCATTAACTCGCATATTACCTTATGATAGGTTAATTTTTTCACAACAATTTCCATGTGATATGTTTTTTGTTCCGGATCACTCACTGAGCCGCTACCCAAAAATGCTCCTCGTAAATATGATCTATGACAGCATCTCTTTTTTAAAATACCAGAATCCCATTTAATTTCATATCCTTTTGGTGTTAATTCTATACCCAAGGTTTTTAAAGCTTTCTTTGTTCCTATTTGAGGTAGTAATCTAACAACATAGAGAGTACTCTTTTTCAGCCTGGTTCTTCTTTTAACAGCAACCTCATGTTGGAGGCTAAATAAATTTTTAGCCAGCCTATATGCTCTTCTGGCAATTGCCGGATTTTCTGTTTCTAATGTGAGTGATAAGTGATAATCGGCATCTACATGAACATTTCCCGCCACTTTTATCAAACTCTTTAACTCTGCAAGCTGGCAGCATTTTTCTCCATCCTCTATGCGTGCCACTTCATCTTTGACTTTTTTCGTAAATGACATTGTATTTCCTCTTTTCATCTATAATAAAACACCTCAAGATTATCATTTCTTTCAATAGTGCTTAATCCTTTGCTTCAGGTTTATTGTATCATATCAAAGAAAGAGGTACTACCGGCTAAGATAGCAAATACACGAACATTATTTAAGGTTGATTTCAATGTATCATCTAGTAAAAATAATAAGAGGCTACCATACCATAGTCTTGCTGCTTTAGAAATCATCAAAAAATTAAAGGCTCTTCCAATAGTAATGAAAGAGCCTTTAAAAAATATTTATTAATCATTTAGAAATGATTAGAAACCGAACATTGCACCTACATCACCAAGAACCATATTCATCATTTCAGTTATTTGTGCCAAAATGTTAAAACCCATACCTAGCCATAATGCAAGACCTAACATTGATTACACCACCTTTCATAATTTAATAAACGTATTCTAATATCTCAATGCTAAAAACACTAACCATCCAATTGCTTATTTTCTTCTAATATTAAGCAAAGAATAAAGCAATCGCTGCAATAGCAGTCATAGCAGCAGCCCAAACACCTGCTATAACAGCAAAAAATCCTGAACCTATCATATCAATTACCTCCTATACTTAGGTATGTAATACGTTGTTTCTTTTAAATGCTAGAAACCGAACATTGCACCTACATCACCAAGAACCATATTCATCATTTCAGTTATTTGTGCCAAAAT
>Ga0123355_10000078_pt1 | contig 103636 bp, 93 predicted proteins | sample TergutEmb28metaG_3_FD_89872 | JGI IMG/M metagenome (GOLD analysis project Ga0123355, IMG submission 89872) | Embiratermes neotenicus P1 segment gut microbial communities from Petit-Saut dam, French Guiana - Emb289 P1 | ecosystem: Host-associated > Arthropoda: Insects > Digestive system > Gut ... | reverse complement strand
TATGCCGTGACATGGTATAAGAAGAAAAAACAATCAGAGTATGGGAATGACGAGCGGTGGAAAAGCATTGTGGCCGCTGTAACAATGGTTGTGTATCGTTATCACACGGTCGTGCTTGCGGTTGTGGTGCTTGGAAATCTTGTATATCGCTTGCTTGGCGGTGATATTCAAATTAGGCTGAATGATGTGTTTGGACTTTTGTACTTGGTGCTGCTAGGCGGAAGTGCTGTTGAGTTTATTGCATTTCATATCTATGACAGGAAAATGTAAGTTTTGTATATTGGGAAATAGGGGTACGCACTTCGCACAACTCTCTCCGCATTCGCATATACTGCCATAAATTCTCACGTCAAGGAGGTAATCATGTGGGAACAGGCAAATTGATCATCGAAGTGCGAAACAGCGACGATTCCCTGCCCATCGGCGGAGCCCACGTCACCCTGTCCGGCGCCGACCAGATCCCCCTATTCGAAACCCATACAGACGCAAACGGCAATACGGAACCTTTACCCCTAACCGCCCCGGATAAGGCGTATACCCTAGACCCCAACTATCACAAACCGGCGTATTCCGAGTGGGAAATCATCGTGGAGAAGCCGGGCTTTGTCACCAGCCGCATCCACCACGCAGAGGTGGTAGACACCCAGACCTCTATCCTCCCCGTCCACCTGCATCCCCTGATGGAGGGGCAAAATCCGACGGCGGATATGGATATTGACATCCCGCCTATGCTCCCCGTGCTCCCGGAAACAGAGCATCAGATCCCCTTCCAGACGGACACGGAGCGCCAGGCCGTCCCCTCCATATTTATGCCAGCAAACCCGCACCTGGCCCTCACTGATCCACCGGATCCGCCCCTGCAGGTCTTCATCCCCGACTATATTACCGTCCATCTGGGGCGGCCCACGGATGCCTCCGCCCGGAACGTGCGGGTGCGGTTCATTGATTACATAAAAAACGTCGCCTCCAGCGAGGTCTACGGCACCTGGCCACGCAATTCTCTGGAAGCCAACGTCCACGCCATTGTGACCTTTGCCCTGAACCGAATCTATACCGAGTGGTACCGCAGCCGTGGGTTCCACTTTGATATTACCAACAGCACAGCGTTCGATCAATACTACCGGGAGGGCGCCCAGATTTTTGACAGCATCAACAACGTGGTGGACGACGTATTCGATCAGTACGTCCACCGCCAGGGGTTGATCAACCCCTTCTTTACCTCCTTTTGCAGCGGTACCACGGCCACCTGTAACGGCCTCTCCCAGTGGGGTACTGTCACTTTGGCGAATCAGGGGCGCACACCCCTGGAGATTTTGCGCTATTACTATCCCAACGACATTGTCGTGTCCCCTGTGGAAAACGTTGCCGGGATCACGGAATCTTTTCCCGGCGAGGCCCTCCGGGTGGGCAGCACGGGAGATGCGGTGCGCAGGATGCAAAACTATCTCAACCGAATCCGTGTCAACTACCCGCTCATCCCTCAGATTCAAAATCCAAACGGCACATTTGGCGAAGATACGGCAGATGCGGTGCGGGTCTTCCAGCGGACGTTTAATTTGACGCCGGACGGCGTCATCGGCCGGAACACCTGGAACCGGATTATCTCAATCTACATCGCCGTATCACGCCTGGCGGAGCTGGATAGCCAGGGGCATCGGTATACGATTGGGGAAAATCCCCCCGATGTCGTGCTCCGCCGGGGCTCCCGGGGGCGGGATGTGCGGGAGCTGCAATTTTTAATCAACGCTATCTCTCCCTTCTTTGACGGCGTTCCCCCCGTCATTGAGGACGCTGATTTCGACGCCGAAACCCAAAACGCCGTCATCGACTTCCAGCGGAGCTTCGGCCTGACACCGGATGGCGTGGTTGGCCCCGCCACTTGGGCGAAATTCTATGCCGTATACCGGGGTATCCAGCAAAATCGCCCCGCTACACCCACACCGCCGCCGATATCACCGGCACCGATCCCCACGCCGCCCTATCCAGGCACTCCTCTCCGGGTGGGTTCCCGAGGGGATGACGTCCGGCTGATCCAGACATATCTGGGCACCATCCGGCGGGATCACCCCAGTATCCCGGCCCTCACCGCAGACGGCATCTTCGGCCCTGTGACCCAGAGCGCCGTCACCGCCTTTCAGCAAGCGTTCGGCCTCACCCCCGACGGGATCGTAGGCCCCCTCACCTGGGCGGCGCTTGCGGAGCAGTATAGTACGATGCAGGAATGATGGGAAAAGGGCTGTATCAAGACGGGACGTCCAGGGGCCGTCCCCTACAATACTGCGTAGGGGGCAACGCCCTCGACGCTCTGTTTTGATGCAGTCTCTATATCTAGCCTTCCCGCCGCTTCCATTTCATAAAGTCGTCAAAATTGCCGTCAATGCTTTGCAGCGATTGATCCTCTACGTATACAATCTTAGTCGCCAGCCGATTGATGAAATATCGGTCATGGGAGATGAACAGGAGCGTCCCCTGGTATTCCGCCAGAGATTCTTCCAGCAGTTCCTTTGTGTAGATGTCCAAGTGGTTGGTTGGCTCATCGAAAATCAAGAAATTGATCGGCCGCTGTAAGAGCATGGCCAGCCGGAGAACCACCCGCTCGCCCCCCGACAGGCTGTGCAGACGTTTATGCACTTCGTCCCGGGTGATAAAAAATTTCGCCAGGATTTTCCGAGCCGTTGCCGCCCACAAGGGCCACTTTCTCGCCGGTCTGTACGGGAAAGCTGACGTCTTTTAAGAGTTTCTGAAACCCAAAATCTATCTCTACAAAAATCTATGATTGTCAAGGTTTACCCCAACAACTCCGCCGCCGCTTTTACATTGGCGATCACCGGTACACCAAAGGGACAGCGTGTCTCACAGTGTCCGCATTCGATACAGTCTGCACTATCCAGGGCGGCGTATTGCCCTCGGATGGAGGCGGGGATATGCGCCCGATCCAACTGGGCCGTATCCAGCAACCGATGGACCGCCGCAATGTCGATCCCCACTGGACAGGGCTGACAATGACTGCAATAGACGCAGTTGCCCTTAAAGTCATTCCGCACGCCGCCGAGGATCTCCGCATAGTCTTTTTCTGCGTCGCCGACGGTAAAATACTGCATCACATCCCGCATCTCCGCCGCCGTTTGGCACCCCGGCAAGACACTGGCCACCGCCGGGCGGGACAGGGCGTAGTGGATGCACTGGTGTACGGTTAAGGGCTTGGCATAGGGCGTGTGATCCGGGGAAAGCAGCTTTGTCGCCCCGAAGGCCTTCATCACCGTGATCCCGATCTGCCGCTGGGTGCAGAGCGTGTACAACTCCGCCCGCTCCGGATCAATGCCCCGGAACATGTCGCTGCCGAACCCTTTTTCCGAGTAGTCAAATACATAGTGCTCCGAGGGGAGCATATCAAATGCGGGGTTGATGCTAAACAGCATCATCTCCGGCACCCCCGTCTCAATGACTTTTCGTGCCGTCACCGGGTTGTGGGAGCTGAATCCGATGTGGTGGATATCCCCCTGTTTTTTCAGGCGTTCTACGTAGTTGACGAAGTCCGTCTCAAAGACGCCCCGGTAATCCTCCTCGGAGTCGATGAAAAACATCATCCCGAAGTCTATGTATCCGAACATCCGGAGCAGGGACTCGAAATACTTCTGCACCGTGGGCATGTCCCGGCTGATGTCGTATTGCCTGTTCACATCCGTGGCGCCGATGTGACCCTGGATCATCACATCTTTTCGCCTATTGCCCAGGGCCTTTACAATATGGCTGCGGATTTCTTCCCCCGGCATGAACACGTCGAAAATATTCACGCCGTATTCTAAGGCCGCATCCATGGTCTCCTTGACCTGTTCGTAGGGCTTGCCGTCCAGATGCTCACACCCCAGCCCGATGATGCTGACCTGTTTTCCGGTCTGCCCTAATTCCCGATAAAGCATGGCTGTGCTCCTGATTCAATTATTGTCTCTAAATAAAATAGCCGCATAATCCCGCTTGCCATAGAGCACACGAGAAATGTACACTTGCCTTTCTTCCGCTCTGTAGAACACAAGATAATTGCCACACACAAGAATCCGATAATCTGTATGGATAGCTATAACCGCAGAAAGCGGCGATCCGATTTCGGAGAACTGCTCCAAACTCCGGATTCTTTTTGTGATTTTCTCTAATATTCGCTCTGCTGCATCCGGGCTTGCAAGTTCTTCACTGATATACACTTTAATAGCCGCAAGATCACGTACAGCTTCAGGCGAATAATGTAGTCTATTCATTGGGAAGTCCCAAGCGGGCCTCCGCCTCGTCAGCCGTCAACCAGCCCTCTTCTCGACCGCTTTTCTCGCCTTTGGATAATTCGGCCATCAGTTTCAAGGTTGCCTGCGTTTTCTCATACTCCTGCATATCCAATATGGCGTAACGTCCACGCCCGTTTTTTGTAAGAAAAACAGGCTGCCCTACCGCAATGTCCTGCAATACTTCGTTGTAGTTTCTCAAATCTGACACTGGTTTAATGTTTGGCATATGCTCCACTCCTCTCACCTATAGTATAGCGAAATCATTCGTAAAATACAACGCTAAATCTTAAGTCTTTTTCTATCCTGCATACAAACAGGGCGCACCGCAATGGTGCGCCCTGTCTCGTTTTATTACTTCCCGTATTTCTGCTCTACCTCAAGTCCCGGATACTTGGACTGCTCCTGGTACTTCGTATGCAAATACTCGTGGGCCCTATGGCCGCCCGGTTCGCCCAGGAAGGTCTCGTAGAGTTCCTGGATCAGCGGGTTTTCATGGGCTTTCCGGATCTGGCGATCATCGACCTCGCCCTGGTAGATGGCGGCACCGCGGATAGCACGGAGGTCGTTGAATGTTCTGACGAAACCCGTCTGGATGGGCTGGCCGCCGCCGTTGACACAGCCGCCGGGGCAGGCCATGACTTCAATGACGTCGTAGTGTACTTCGCCGTTTTTGATCCGGGTCAGCAGGTCGCCGGTATTCTTCAGGCCGGAGACAACCGCCACTTTCACTTCCCGGCCGTTTAGGTCATAACTGGCCTCTTTCAGGCCCTTTACGCCACGGACTTCTGTAAAGTCCACTTGATCCAGCGCTTTGCCCGTGACTTTTTCCACCACGGTGCGGAGGGCCGCCTCCATGACGCCGCCGGATGCGCCGAAGATATATCCGGCACCGGTGGAGACGCCAAAGGCGGGATCAAAGTCCTCGTCCGGCAGATCGGTGAACAGGAGACCGGCCCCTGCGATCATCCGGCCCAGTTCTCTGGTGGTGAGTACGGCATCAATGTCGTACAGACCGGGAACCGCCTGCTGATAGGGTCTGCGGATCTCGTATTTCTTCGCCGTACAGGGCATGATACTAACCACGTACACGTCCTTGGGGTCAATCCCCGCCTTCTCGGCGTAGTAGGTCTTCATCATGGCGCCGAACATCTGCTGGGGAGATTTACAACTGGAGAGGTTGGGCAAAAACTCCGGATGGTACATCTCGCAATACCGCACCCAGCCGGGGCTGCAAGAGGTAATGGCCGGGAGCGGTGACCCGGCGGTGACCCGGTCGATAATCTCTGCTCCCTCTTCCATAACGGTTAAATCTGCCGCTGCAGCTACGTCAAATACTTTATCAAATCCAAGCCGCCGGAGAGAGGTAACCATTTTCCCCTCCACATTGGTGCCGATGGGCATTCCGAAGCACTCGCCCAGAGCCACTCGAACGGCGGGAGCCGTCCCCACCACCACATGTTTTGTGGGATCTGCCAGGGCGGCATAGACTTCTGCTGTGCTGTCCTGCTCCGTCAGGGCCCCCGTGGGGCAGAATACGATACACTGGCCGCAGGATACGCAGCCCACCTCGCCCAGGTCTCGTCCGACGGCACAGCCGATGTGGGTTGCAAAACCCCGCTCGTTGGCACCGATGACCGCCACTTCCTGGTCATCTTTACAGACCGCCACACAGCGCCGGCAGAGGACACACTTGGAGTTGTCCCGCACCAGATGGGCCGTAGACGCCTCAATCTCCGGCTGTAAGTTGTCGTCCGCAAAGCGGATTTGATCCACACCCAGATCGATACAGAGCTTCTGGAGCTCACAATTCTGGTTGCGCACACAGGTGAGACAATCTTTTCTATGGTTGGATAAGATGAGCTCTAAGGTCATCTGGCGGGATTTTCTCACCCGTTCCGTGTTTGTGAAAATCTCCATGCCGTCTGACACGGGATAGACGCAGGCGGTGACCAGAGTCCTGGCCCCTTTTACCTCTACCACACAAATGCGGCAAGCACCGATCTCGTTGATCTCTTTCAGGAAGCACAGGGTTGGAATCTCCATCCCTGCCAGCTTTGCCGCCTCTAAGATCGTGGCGGTAGACGGACACTGGACTTCCATGTTGTTGATTTTTACGGTTACTGTATTCATCGTCGTCCCCTCCACTCCTATTTCTTGATAATTGCGTTGAACTTTTTACACGCATCCATACAGGCGTCACACTTGATACATTTTGCCTGGTCGATCACATGGGGCTGCTTGACCTCGCCGCTGATGGCATCCGTCGGACAAACCCGCTTACAGAGGGTACAGCCGATACACTTCTCCGGGAGAATGAAGTATTGCAAGAGGCTCTTACAAACCCCTGCGGGGCAGCGTTTCTCTAACACGTGGGCCTCGTACTCATCCCGGAAATAGGCCAGAGTAGAGGTCACCGGGTTGGGAGCCGTTTGTCCCAGGCCGCAGAGGGAGCTCTCTTTGATATGGGGGGAGAGCTCTTCCAGGGCGCACAGATCTTCCATGGTTCCGTGTCCCTCGGTGATCTTCTCTAAAATGTCCAGCATCCGCTTGGTACCGACTCGGCAGGGCGTACACTTGCCGCAACTCTCTTCCACGGTGAAGTCCAAGAAGAACTTGGCGATATCCACCATGCAGTTGTCCTCGTCCATGACGATCAAGCCGCCGGAGCCCATCATGGAGCCGATGGCGGTGAGGCTGTCAAAATCGATGGGCGTATCCACCAAATGGTGGGGGATACATCCGCCGGAGGGGCCGCCGGTCTGGGCGGCTTTGAACGCCTTGCCGTTGGGCACGCCTCCGCCGATCTCCTCAACGATCTCCCGGAGGGTAATACCCATAGGCACTTCTACAAGGCCCGTATTGGTAATATTCCCGCCCAGGGCGAAAACTTTCGTCCCTTTGGATTTTTCCGTACCCATGGCCGCAAAGGCCTCGGCACCGTGGAGCATAATCCAGGTGATATTCGTGAACGTCTCCACGTTGTTGAGCACTGTGGGCTTGCCGAAGAGACCTTTTACCGCCGGGAAAGGCGGGCGGGGTCTCGGCTCGCCCCGGCGGCCTTCGATGCTCATCATCAAAGCCGTCTCCTCGCCGCAGACGAAGGCACCTGCGCCCAGCCGGATTTGGAGATCAAAGCTAAAGTCTGTGCCGAAGATATTTTCGCCCAGAAAACCGTATTCTTTCGCCTGTTCTATGGCGATCTGCATCCGGTCTACGGCGATGGGATACTCGGCCCGGACGTAGATATAGCCCTTAGACGCCCCGATGGCATATGCGGCGATGGCCATGGATTCGATGATATTGTGGGGGTCACCCTCTAAGACGGAGCGATCCATAAATGCGCCGGGGTCGCCTTCGTCGGCGTTACAGCAGACGTATTTGATGTCGCTCTTCTCTTTTGCGGCAAACTGCCACTTGAGCCCCGTGGGGAAACCCGCACCGCCCCGGCCCCGGAGACCGGATTTTAAAATCTCGTCAATGACCCCTTCCGGTGTCATCTCGGTGAGACATTTGGCCAGGGCCTCATAGCCGTCAAAGGCGATGTACTCGTCAATGTTCTCGGGGTCGATCAGGCCGCAGTTGCGCAGAGAGATACGCAGTTGCTTCTTGTAGAAAGAGGTCTCGTTGAGACAGCCGATGGCGTCAGAGTCCTCTTCCACCGTCTCGTGGTAGAGCAGTTCTTTCACTACACGGCCTTTTAATAAGTGTTCCTCTACGATCTGTGCAATGTTTTCCACTTTGAGCTCAGAGTAAAAAGCCCCTTCGGGATAGACCACAACAATAGGCCCCAAGGCACAGAGCCCGAAACAACCGGTTAAAATGACCTTGGCCTCGTCAGCCAGACCGTGCTTTTCCAATTGCAGATTAAATTCATCTATAATCTCCATGCTCTTAGCGGCCACACAACCGGTTCCGCCGCAGACAAGGATATGGTTTCTTACAAAGTTCATCCTATCATTCCCTTCCAGCCTAGAACTAAGGCCCTATTTATTTTAGCTCTTCCACTGTCCCGACGGTGTACTCGGTGACCACACGATTGTTGACCAGGTGTTCCGCCACAATGCGGCCCGCTTTGTCCGCATCCACTTTGACGTATGTAACTTTTTCTTTCCCCGGCTCGTACACTTCCACAATAGGCTCAAACTGGCAGAGCCCGATGCATCCCGCCTGGCCGACTGTGATGTTGTTTAGGTTTCTCCGTCTGATCTCCTCTGTAAAGGCATTCAGCACTGGCCGGGCTCCAGCGGCAATTCCGCAAGTCGCCATACCCACCACAACACGAGTATTGCCCTCACTGGCTTGTCTCAGGTCGATTTGGCTCCGCATTTTTTCCCGGATCGCCCGCAGTTCTTCAATTGACTTTGCCATTTTTACGCCTCCTCTGCTTCGAGTTTTTCCAGATAGGTATCAATAACGGGCTCAATATCGCCCCGGTTTAACTTGCCATAGACGTCCTCGTTAATGGTCAAAACAGGTGCCAACCCGCAGGCGCCAATACAACGAGTGGCCTCTACGGAGACTTTTCCGTCGTCTGTAATGCTGCCCGCTTGACAGCAAACTTTCTTGCTGATGTCGTCTAAAATATCCCCGGCCCCCCGCACATAGCAAGCGGTTCCCATACAGACGGCAATATTGATCTTGCCTTTGGGATTCATCACAAACTGGGAGTAAAAAGACACAATGCCATAGATCTCCGTCAAGGGAATATCCAGCCCCTCCGCCACCATGATCTGAACCTCTTCTGGCAGATAGCCGTAGATCTCCTGCGCCGCCTGCAACACAGGCATACTGGCCCCCGGCTGTCCCTTGTGGGATGCGATGACCTCTTTTAGTGCCGCTTCCTGCTCTTTTGTGCCGGTAAACGGCACTGTTGTTTTCGTATTTGGCATCCTATGCCCCTCCTTTTTCCTCTGCGTTCGCCTGAATTTCTGGATTATATAGTTATTTTTTTCACATGCCGTACGTGAAACGAGTCCGCAAGGACCTGCAGACTTCGCTATTATAACATAGACTTTTCAAAAAATATAGTCTTATTTTTAGGAAATTGCAAAAAATATGCACTGTGCATTCTTCGCAGATAACTCCCGCCGTATATCCAAGAGATACACGGCGGGATTGCTCTATGTGTCTGATTTTCGTCTAGTCCCCAAACGCCTGGACATACCGCATGAGGATGGTTGCCGCCTCCGCTCTGGTAGCTGTCCCCCAGGGCAATACGTAGCCTGCGTCCGTCCCCCGAATCAGCTCGTTGTAAACTGCCCAGGCCAGAGCGTCTTGCGCCCAGCTTCCTGCAGCGCCCGCATCGGGGAATTGGGGCGTGAAGCCAACCGGAATACTCAAGTCCGCCCCCGTGAATCTTGCAAATCGGTGCATGAGTACGGCAAAATCCTGTCTCGTAACTGGATCGCCTGTGCCGAATGTGGTCGCCGTCTGTCCGGTGACAATCCCCTGCGCAAACGCCCACGCAATATAGGGGGCGTACCATCTGTCGCCTACATCGTCAAACGGCGTCGCCGTGGGATCGCCGGCGTTTGACGGTCTGCCGTGGTGCATACGGAACAGGGTGGCGACCACTTGCTCCCGGTTGAAGTTTGCCTGAGGATCGAATGCGGTGGCAGATGCGCCACGCATGATGCCTTCGTTGTAGACGAATGCTACGGCGTCGTGGAACCAGGCGGTGGATGGGACGTCGGTGAAGGGGAGGGGGGCGGGGACGTCCGCCCGTCTCTGCCAGACCCATGTGCCGGCCATGGTTGCGCCGTCAAAGTTTTCCATAAGTTGCTCGGAGGTGAATACGAGCGCTCCCAGTGGGTTGATTAGAGCTCTGGTGCCGACATTTTTCCAGTAGCCGGTGTATGTTTCGTCTTGTGGGACGGGGGGCAGTGCGGCCCCACACGCAAATGCAAAATCCTCTCCCAGTGTAAGTTGATTTAGAACGTATGTGCCACCAAACATATTGCCCATATCGGTCACATTGCTAGTATTCCAACCGGACAAATTCAAGTTCGCTAGATTGCTTGCATTGTCAGCACCCCAGTCAGGAACGTTCAGATTTGACCACGCAAACATATAACTCATGTTCGTCACATTGCCAATATCCCAAGCGGATAAGTCCAGGCTCGTTAGGCTACTTGCACCTGCAAACATATGGCTCATATCCGTCACACTACTAGTATTCCAGCCAGACAGCTCTAAACTTTTCAAGCTAATTGTCCAAGCAAACATAGTGTTCATGTCCGCCACATTGCCGGTATCCCAAGTGGACAGATCCAGACTCGTTAACCTGTGCGCGCTCCCAAACATCCCGCTCATATCCGTCACATTGCCGGTGTTCCAACCGGACAGCTCCAAGCTTTCCAGGCTAGTTGCCCACGCAAACATCCCGCCCATATTAGTTACACTGCTGGTGTCCCACCCAGAGACATTTAGGCACTCTAGGCCCTGTGTGTGAGAAAACATCCCGCCCATATTAGTCACATTGCCGGTGTCCCAACCGGATAAGTCCAGGCTCGTTAAGTTGCTTGCGGACGCAAACATATTATTCATATCCGTTACATTGCTGGTATCCCAAGCGGATAAGTCCAGGCTTTCCAAGTTTAGTATGTTCGCAAACATATACCTCATATTTAACACGCTGCCGGTGTCCCAGCTGGACAAATCTACACTTTCCAACTTGACCGTGTCCAAAAACATATAACTCATATCCGTTACAGCGCTCGTGTCGAAATGCTCCAATCCCTCTATGACGATCAGATTGACCAGTCCAACAAATAAACTTCGTAGAGATGTTCCGGCAGTAATCGGGGCGGTGAATATCATTTTGCGAATATCGGGGCTGTGTACACTCCATGGGCCTTGCGTTATCCAGGGACAGCCGTCCCAGTCAATAACCCCCTCTTCCACCACAAGCGTACCGCTCCCATATAATCGCCACGGCGCACCGCCTTCGCCTACCATGCCATATGCAATGATGTCCTCGTCTGCCGCTCGCCGAGACCACACCCATGTATCCGCCATTGTTTCGCCGTTGAAGTTCCGCATTAGTTCATCTGATGTGAAGATAAAGCTTCCCTGTGGATTCGCAACTGTACCTAATCCCACATTTCGCCATGCACGCACATAAGTGTCAGCAGGCACTTCAGGTAACCTGGGGTTTCCGTCCCAGGTATCATTTACTATAAAATTAAAGCGTTCTCCAAGTGTAAGACGGTTTAGGTTGCTTGCATAAAACATATTGCCCATGTCTGTTACATTGCTGGTGTCAAAGCTGGACAGATCCAGGCTCCTTAAGTTGAATGTCATCTGAAACATCGTACTCATATTTGTCACGTTGCTAGTATCCCAGCCGGACAAATCTAAGTTCTTCAGGCTACCTGTCTGCGTAAACATCCCGCCCATGTTTGCCACATTGCTGGTATCCCAACCTGATAAATCTAAGCTCTCCAGGTTGCCTATCTGCGCAAACATACTTCCCATATCCGTCACATTGCTGGTGTCGAAATGGTCTAGCCCCTCTATACTGTTTACAATTAGCCCATAAAACAGATGCGCTAATGACCCTCCGCAAATAATCGGACCGGTAAAAGTAATCGTGTGGATAGAGAGACGATGTTCATGCCACGGACTCCTCCAGTCGTACCGCACACCATCCCAGTCATCCCATTCGATAAACCCTTCCTCCACCACCAACGTCCCATCACTGTACAACCGCCAAGGCGCACCGCCGTCGCCTACCGTGCCGGTCTCCACCACCGTCGCCGCCGTCGCCGATACCGGCACCAGCGTAACCAGCATCACACACACCAACAACACCGCAAGCCCTCTTCTCATCTTCCTCAACATTTTGCATTTCCTCCTTATTTCTAAAAAATCTATGTTTTTTAAGATTCCTGTGGATTGAAAACATGTTAATTTTTCACAGTTCTCACTATAATACAAAAAAAGGCAAAACGCAAGAGAAACTCACACTTTTCTCCGCTGTTTTTATACACAGTTACCATGCTCCTGTGCAATCCTCCCCATTTTCATTGCTTTTTCCGCCCCAAACCGATATACTAAACTCTAACAGGAGGTGAACCAAATGCGTGTATTGATTCTCACAGTGACAGCGGGGAACGGGCACAATTCTACGGCCACCGCAATGGAGGAGTCTCTGCGGGCCCGTGGCGCTGATGTGTCTGTGCTGGACATGTACAAATATATCAGCCGTGTCTTATATAATGTAGTGGACAAGGGGTATCTCTTCTCCGTGAAGCATATGCCCCGGCAGTTCGGCCGGGCCTATTCCACCATGGAACGCTATGAGACCCCCCGTAAAATTGTGGGGATCCTCAACGACAACCGGTTCATCGCCAGCCGTTTGGCGGGATTTTTCAAGGACTACTCCCCGGATCTCATCGTCATCACCCACGTCTTTGGCGCCCAGGTATTGGACGTGCTCAAGCGGCAGGGGCATTTGACGGTGCCCATGATGGGGATTATTACCGACTACTGCATCCACCCCTTCTGGGAAGAGGTGCCGTCGGTGGAGTATATTGTCACGGCCAGCCCGTCTTTTGATTACACGGCGGAGCGCCGGGGCATCTCGTCGGAGCGCCTGCTCCCCTTTGGCATCCCCGTGGCGGAGCGGTTTTCGAGAAAGCTCGATCAAAAAGAGGCCCGCCGCCTGTTGGGGTTAGAGGAGGACAAGACCACGATTTTAATCATGGGCGGCAGCATGGGCCACGGCGACATGCTCCGCAACGTAGCCCGGATCGACGCCATGAACCGGGACTATCAACTGGTCTGTGTCTGCGGCAACAACGAGCGGCTCTATCGGCGGCTGGATATGCTCAAGACCGGAAAGCCCATCCACATAAAAGGCTTTACAAACCAGGTGGATCTCTATATGGATGCGGCGGACTGTATTGTCACAAAGCCGGGGGGCCTCACCACCTCCGAGGCCCTGTCCAAGGGATTGCCCATGGTGCTGGCATCGCCCATCCCGGGGCAAGAGGATCGGAACGCCAGCTTTCTGCTCAACAGCGGGGCGGCAGTCCTGGTGGACAAGCACTTCTCCGTAGCCGAGGCGATCCACTATATTCTGGAGACACCGGGCCGTCTGGCCCTCATGCGGGAGTCCATCTCCCTCATTGCAAGCCCCCGTGCGGCAGAGCGGATCAGCCAGTTTGTCCTCCAATTGGGAGCGCCATGATCCGGCCGCCGGACTATGTAAAAGGGGTCTTAAAGACCCTGGAACACCACGGATACCAGGCCTATCTGGTGGGCGGATGCGTCCGGGATATGGTCATGGGCCGCACCCCCCACGACTGGGACGTGACCACTGACGCCCAGCCGGACGGGGTACAGGCGGTCTTTCCGCGGACAGCACCTACGGGTCTGCGCCACGGCACGGTCACCGTGGTCACGTCGGCGGGCCATGTAGAGGTCACCACCATGCGCCGGGAGGGGCCCTATACGGATCACCGCCGCCCGGAGCAGGTGGCCTACGTCTCAGATTTGACCGAGGATTTATCCCGGCGGGATTTTACCATCAATGCCATGGCCCTCTCTTTGGACGGCGAGTTGATTGATCCCTTTGGGGGGACATCGGACATCGGGCAAAAAATCATCCGCTGTGTAGGCGATCCCGCCGCACGATTTTCTGAAGACGCCCTGCGGATGCTCCGTGCGCTGCGGTTTTCCGCCAAGTTGGGCTTTGCGATCCATCCGGAGACCCTGGCGGGCATCCGAACGTCTGCCCATCTGGCCGAGACCCTGTCCGCCGAGCGGGTGCGGGATGAAATAGAGAATATGCTCTGTTCGGATCGGCCTGAAATAGTAGCCCATGTGTTGGAACTGGGCCTCCTGGCGGCCTATATCACGGGCACACCTGCGAACCGGGCCGAGATCAACCGGTTGGGTCAGGTGAGCCCTCACAGATATCACCGCTGGGCCGCCTTTGCCGCCGCCCTGAAAAAAAGCGGTACGATTGTATCCGCCGCCAAGTTCCTGCGGGCATTGCGCTTGGACAACAAGACCATCCGCACCGCCGCCCATGGCGCTGATCTGGCCCTGAGCGGGAATGCGCCGGCAGACGCCGTAGCGTGCAAGCGGCTTTTGGCAGAACACGGCGTAGATACGATCCGATGTATGGCGGAAGCGGCCGCATTTTTTGGCTGTGAAGATAGTATCCCGCAACTGGAAGCCGTCCTCTCCAGCGGAGCGTGTTTCTCTCTGGGACAACTGGCCATAGACGGCAGCGATTTGATCGCCCTGGGATTTTCCGGCACGGAGATCGGCCGGATATTAGCGGCGCTGTTGGATCATGTGATCCGGAATCCGGCGGATAATCGGCGGGAGACGCTATTGGACCTTGCGGGCACACTCCAAGAATAGACAACAATCCCAAAATAGTGTATACTAACCCGACAAACACTTCGTATCACACCCACAGGAGGATGCGTCATGCTCTTTTTCGATTCGTTGCGTGCGCTGCTGGATATGCACCCCTTTGCGCTGTTTTCAATGTTTCTTCTGCTCTGTTTCTTAGTCGGCCTCGCCATCTACTATCTCTGGGCGATCCAGCCCCGGGAGGGGACGGTGGAGTGGATTCATATGCAGAAAAAAGAGCCGTTCCATTTCAAGACGGGACGCCATCCTATGGACAGATGGGATGCCGTGGCCATCGCAATCATCATGGTCCTATGGGCGGGTATCGCATTTTGGAACTTAGGAGATATGCAGGCCCCCCAGAGCTTCCACGAGTTCGACGGCGAAGTGATTGAGATTGACCTGGGCCGTGAGACGGAGCTTGGCCGAATCCGCTATTTCTCCGGTCTCAATACGGGGGAGTATTCCCTGGCCATCTCCAATGACAGAACATACTGGCACAGTGTGGGGGGCATGGTACAAGACCATGGGAGCCTGTTCAAATGGAACTCTGTAGAAGTTCGGCACTACGCCGCCGTACAGTATATCCGCCTCTCCGCCGACGGGGCATTACACCTGGGCGAGCTGGCCATATACGACGCCACAGGCAATCGGCTGAACCCCCAGGCGTTCACTTTCTGGTGGAGCAATCCCGACGCCCGGAGCGACGCCCTCTTTGACGAACAAGAACTGATCCCGGAGCGGGAGACGTTTCTGAATAGTTTCTATTTCGACGAAATCTGGCACGCCCGCACCGCCTATGAGCACTACCGGGGGATGCACCCCTTTGAACAATCCCACCCGCCCCTGGGGAAAAGCATCATTGCCATCGGCATTGCCATCTTCGGGATGGTGCCCTTCGGCTGGCGGTTCACGGGAACGCTGTTCGGGGTCTTGATGCTCCTGCCCCTCTACTGGATGATTAAGGGCATGTTCGGCAAGCGGCTGGTGGCCATCTGCGCCACAGTGGTCTTCGCCTTCGATTTTATGCACTATACCCAGACCCGGATCGCTACCATTGACACCTATGCGGTGTTCTTTATCATTCTCATGTTCTGGTTCATCTACCGCTATATCAGCCTCCCCTATGAGACGCCGTTTCACAAGACGTTGCCGGACTTGTTCCTTGCGGGCTTGTTCTTCGGCCTGGGGGCGGCCTCCAAATGGACCAGTCTCTACTTCGGCGTGGCCATGGCGCTCCTCTACCTGGCATATCAAGTTCTGCGGGGACGGCACTGGATCCATGCGGGCAAGGTATGGCCCTTCTGGGGCTATCTGGCCAAGACGGCGGGCGTCTCCATCGGCTTTTTCATCGTGATTCCGGGCATCATCTACTATCTCAGCTATATCCCCTACGGTGCGGCCAGAGCGTATAGTTTATTTAGCGAGGACTACTTGCAGATGGTCTGGGCAAACCAGGGATTTATGTGGAACTACCATGCGGGGCTCGAGGCAGAACACCCGTTTTCCTCCTACTGGTATCAGTGGATATTCAACATCCGGCCCATTCTCTATTATCTGGAGTTTCTGCCCGACGGGACACGGTCTGCCTTTGCCGCTTTTGGCAACCCCGCCCTCTATTGGGGCGGCCTGCTGGCTATGCTCAGCCTGCCCGTATCGGCCATCCGCCAACGGGACGGCAGAGCCGCTGCCATCTTCGTGGGATATATCACGTTGCTTGCGCCCTGGTTCTTTATCTCCCGGCCCGCCTTTGCCTATCACTATTTCACCAATACGATTTTCCTTACACTGGCTCTGGCCTACGTCTTTAACCGGATCCTGGAGCGGCAGCGGGGCCACCACCGGGCGGCGATTATCGCTTTCACAGCAGTGACCGTCGGGTTATTTATCTTGTTCTACCCCACCCTGTCCGGGATGCCCGTGACGGAGCGCTATCTCGAAATCTTCCTCAGATGGCTGCCCTCTTGGCCCATCTAAAACGAATGCTTTTTTCGTAATTCCCCGCCTGGGGCGGGGAATTACAGTGAAATTTTTTGCACGCTCCGTCTGCGGCGGGGAGACACAGTGAAATTTTCTATCCCCGGGAGGTTCTATGCTATTTGATTTTCATCTGCACTCCAATGTCAGCAGTGACAGTGACGTCCCCATGGAAGACATGGTCCGCACTGCCATTGCCAAAGGATTTACCGGCATCTGTTTCACCGACCACTGCGACCTGATCTCCTATGAGGCGCCGGGGGTGAAACTTGCGGACTGTTACGAACTCTGGGAGCCCAGCTACGGGGAGATCGCCCGAATCCGGGCTGAATTTGGGGACGAGATTGAACTCCTCCACGGCATGGAACTGGCGGAGATCGCCCAAGACGAAGAGCGGGCCAGACAATTCGCAAAAACCCCGGGACTGGATTTTCTCTTAGGCTCTGTCCACGCCGTGACAGGATATCCAGACTTTTATTTGATTAACTTTTCCGACATTCCGGACATTCCTGGACTCATGGCGGCATATTTAGACGAGAATATCCGCATGGCAGAGATTGACGTCATGGACGCTGTGGGCCACATCGGGTATCCCAGCCGATACCTGGCCCGCCAGGGGTTTCCCACCCTTGATCTCATGGACTACGAAGACCGGCTCCGCCATCTGTTCCGGATTTTGATCCAAAACGGGCGGGGGATTGAGGTCAACACCTCCGGTCTCCGCCAGGGGTTGGGGTTTCCCTATCCCAGTCTCCCGGCCCTGAAGCTCTATCGAGAACTGGGCGGCGAGATCGTCACCGTGGGCTCCGACGCCCACCGGGCGGCGGATACGGGGGGCTGTGTCCAAGAGGGCTACGATCTCCTCCGGGCGGCGGGATTCTCCTATGTGACCGTGTTCCGGCAGAGAACCCCTGCGTTTATTAAACTATAGGTTATTTCCCTCGCCTGCGGCGGGGAAGTGCAAAAATCCTAATCTCCCCGCCGCCGGCGAGGAGACACATAAACCTTAGAGGAGCGTGTCCGCATGATTGCACTGGCCAGCGACCACGGGGCCTATGCCTTAAAAGAAAAACTCAAAGTCTATCTGACGGAAAAAGGCCACCAAGTCGAGGATTTCGGCACCTATTCCCTGGAGAGCTGCGACTATGCGGATTTCGTCGCCCCGGCGGCCAGGGCCGTGGCTGACGGCCGCTGTGAGCGGGGGATCGTCCTCTGCACCACGGGCATCGGGGCGTCTATATCGGCCAACAAAATCCGGGGGATCCGCTGCGCCCTCTGCACGGATTCCTTCATGGCAGAGATGACCCGGCGGCACAACAATACAAACATGCTGGCCCTGGGCGCCGGGATCACCGGAGATCTGCTCAGCTTGCATATTGTAGATACCTGGCTGGACACGGATTTTGAGGGCGGCCGCCACCAGCGGCGGGTGGATAAGATCACGGCGTTGGAGGGGTAGGGGAAAACCTCCTTTTCCAAAGGAGGTGGCAGAGCGAAGCTCTGACGGAGGATTATCTCTGTGGCACAGGTCAAGAGCAATCCTCAGTCAGCTTTCGCTGACAGCTCCTTTGGAAAAGGAGCTTATGTACGGATATAGCCACATTGCGTATAGCGTTCATATTTCGCATACAGCAAGCACATATAATAAAAACAAAAACGAAAGGTTGGTCATACAATGTTAAACTTTGATTTCTACGCCCCAACACGTATTTTATTCGGCAAAGACACGGAGAAAGAAGTCGGTGCCCTGCTCAAGCCTCTGGCGAAGAAGGTGCTGATCCACTACGGCGGGGGGAGCATTAAGCGGAGCGGACTCTATGATACGGTGGTCGCCTCCCTGAAAAGCGCCGGTGTGGACTTTGTGGAACTGGGCGGCGTGAAGCCCAATCCCCGGCTCTCTCTGGCCCACGAAGGGATCGAACTGTGCAGGAGAGAAAACGTGGACTTTATCTTAGCCGTGGGCGGCGGCAGTGTCATCGACTCTGCAAAGGCCATTGCCATGGGGGTCTATTATGACGGAGACGTCTGGGATTTCTATGAAAAAACAGCCGGGCCCCTTGAGCGGGCAGTGCCGGTGGCCACCATCCTCACCATCCCGGCGGCGGGCAGTGAGTCCAGCGGGGATACAGTCATCACCAACGAGGAAAAAGCCTTAAAATACGGCTATGGAGGCCCCCCTCTGCGCCCGGTATTCAGCATTATGAATCCAGAGCAGTTTTTCACCCTCCCCCCGGAGCAGTTGGGCTACGGCGTCGCAGATATGATGTCCCACGTCTTTGAGCGCTACTTTACAAATACCACCCACACCGATCTGACAGACGGTCTCTGCGAGGCAACCTTAAAGACACTGATGAAAAATGCACTGTTGGCAAAAGAAAATATGACCGACTACAATGCGTGGAGCGAATTGGGCTTTGCCGGAACCGTTGCACACAACGGCCTTCTGGGCATGGGACGTGAGCAGGATTGGGCCTGCCACGATATTGAGCATGAGCTCTCGGCCATCTACGACGTTCCCCACGGCGGCGGCCTCGCCGTTGTGACGCCGGGCTGGATGCAGCATGTCTACAAGGAAAATATCAATATGTTCGTGCAGTTCTCTGTCAATGTCATGGGTGTAGAGGGCAGTTTCCGTGATCCCGACGCCATTGTACAGGAGGGGATTTTGCGCCTGCGGGAATTTTTCGTAAAACTGGGATTGCCGACGACCCTGTCAGAACTGGGCATCGGCGAGGATCGGCTGGAAGAGATGGCGAAAAAAGCCACAAAAATAGCGTTTGGCAAAGAATCACCCCTAGGCGGTTTCAAAAAGCTGTACTGGCAGGACGTCTTGGCAATCTATAACCTGGTCAAGTAATACAATCAGCGTGAACCCATGCGGATCCATTGCCGTGCAATGTCCGCATGGTTTCGGCGTATCGTTCAAGAAAGGGAAGAGTCCCATTGGCGAGAGAGCGAGAAAAAATTTATCGGCGAAAGCGGCCCCTTCGGACGCTGTTGAAGGTTTTGGGGATCAGTCTCCTGGTTCTCACCGTGTTGGCAATTGGGATCTTCTTCTGGTTCCAGCGCTATATTGTCTACACGTCGGAGGGGATCCGGCTGGATGTCCCCTTTCTGCGGGAGATGTTAGACGAGATCCCGGAAGACGCCAGCCCCTACCCCATCCCCCCGCCGACCCCCACGCCGGATCCGGTCTGGCAGGCCATAGAGCCGGGGCAAGAGGACGGGGCGGAGCCATTTCGAACCGTATGGCTCTCCGGCCCGGCTTTTGAGGTCGTGCCCGATTGGGAAGCCGCCTTCTGGATCGCCGGGGGGGATGCCGTTCTCATCGAGGTGAATGATGAGACGGGCCGGCTCTGGTGGGACAGCGAAGTGGATCTGGCCGTGGGGTACGATCTGACCGGAACTGTTTCGCCGCAACTCCTGCTCCCCGCCACCGGGGAGGACACCTGGCGGGCGGCGGTTCTGGTGACCTTTTCCAACCAACTGATGGCCCTGCGCAACCCGCCGGCGGCCCTGGGCGACCACGATGACCCCTGGCCCTGGCTGGATCCGGAACACCCGGATATACAGGCCTATATCCGAGACTTGGCCTTAGAACTGGCCAGCCTGGGTTTTGACGAGATTGTCCTGGCGGAGTTCACCTATCCCCCGGATGCGCCGGTGGCGTTAGACCAACAGGAACAAGATGCAGTAATTTTAGATTTTCTCACGGAGCTCTCCCGATCCTTGAGCCGGGTTGACGTGGCCTTGAGCTTGATGACCACGGAACAAAACTGGATTCCCTCTGACGAGGAGAGTGTTATTCCACTGCGGCCCAATGTACAGGCCCTATCGGACATCGTATTCCGATTTTATTGTATATTAGAGCCGGAGACTGTCGAGAGTGCGGCCCGGCGCAATCGGCTCTTATCCGCCGCCCGGGACGTTCTGGGGGAAGACTATCTCCGCCGTTTTATCCCCGGCGGAATCGGTGAAATCCCGGAGACCGGGAGCTGGATGGCACCACTTGCGGCGGGAAATTTGCCGTAAAATGTACCGTTTTGTAGAAAATGCACAAAAATCATACAAAAGAAACCCTTGCAATTTTCAAAAAAAGTGGTATACTTTTTAAGGTTAAATGCGCTATTAAATCATGCTCACTTGGGTATACTCTCTATAGTGTTTTCCTCGCCTGGGGCGGGGAAACGCGAAAAACATAACACAAGTAGGTGAGTCTTTGGACCGATATATGATCAGAGGCGGGAACGCCCTGCACGGTGAAGTAGAAGTCAGCGGCGCAAAAAATGCAGCGGTCGCCATTATCCCCGCCGCCCTGATGGTCGAGGGCGTCTGTCGGATTGAAAATATCCCGCAGATTAGCGACGTGTCCCTGCTTTTGAAAATCCTGGAGGACATGGGTGCGGAAATCCGTGTGATCAACCGCAACACGGTAGATATCGACTGCAGCAAAGTGCAGAAGACCACCGCTTCTTTTGAACTCATGCGGAAAATCCGTGCCTCCTATTATCTCATCGGGGCGGGATTGGCCCGGTTCGGCCATGCGGAGGTAGCCATGCCCGGCGGCTGTAACTTCGGCGTACGGCCCATTGACCAACACATCAAAGGATTTCAAGTTTTGGGCGGCGAGGTCACCGTCAACGGCGGGATGGTCTACGCCAATGCGCCAAACGGCATGATCGGCGGCACTGTCTACTTAGACGTGGTCAGTGTGGGCGCCACTATGAACATTATGATGGCCGCCACCCTGGCCAAAGGCAAGACCACTATTGAGAACGCCGCCAGAGAGCCCCATATTGTGGATCTGGCCAACTTTTTGAACTCTATGGGCGCCGATATTCGGGGCGCCGGCACCAGTGTGATCCGGGTCTACGGCGCAAAGAAGCTGACCGGCGGCTTTTACTCCATCATCCCCGATCAAATCGAGGCGGGGACCTACATGGCGGCGGTGGCCGCCGCAGGCGGAGAGGTGCTCATCAAAAACGTGATCCCGAAACATTTGGACTGCATTACCTCCAAACTCCAGGAGATGGGCGTCACCATCGTGGATCTAGACGAGGCAGTGCTCATCAAGCGGGATAAACCCCTCTGCCGTACCAATGTCAAGACTATGCCCTACCCCGGCTTTCCCACGGATATGCAGCCCCAGATCGCCGCCGCCCTGTGTCTGGCAGGCGGAACCAGCATTGTCACGGAGAGTGTGTGGGATAACCGCTATAAATACGTAGACGAATTGAAAAAAATGGGTGCCATGATCCAAGTAGACGGCAAAACCGCCGTCATTGAGGGCGCAGACTTCCTCACCGGCGCACCCGTCTCCTGCTGTGACCTCCGGGCCGGAGCGGCCCTAGTCATCGCCGGTCTCTGCGCCAGAGGCGAGACCATCGTGGAACAGATCCACTATATTGAGCGGGGCTATGAGAACCTCGTGAGTAAACTGAAACATCTGGGTGCGGATATTGAGTACCTAAAAGCCCCCATTGATCCGGAACAAAAATCCACCTTGCGGGCCATTTCTTGATTTGAAACGACCACAACCGGGACAAAGCAATGCGCTTGTCCCGGTTGTTTTTTTGCTTGCGTTTTGTCATTATTTGTATTATAGTGGATTTTGGGAAATCTAACATGTTTTAAATCCGCAAAATTTAAAAATGGAGAGGAAAAGCGATATGTTGGGGAAGATGAGAAAAGGGCTTGCGATATTTTTGGTGTGCGTGATGCTGGTTACGCTGGTACCGGTATCGGCGATGGCGGCCACGGTGGTGGAGACCGGCACGGTAGGCGAAGGCGGCGCGCCGTGGCGGCTGTATAGTGATGGGACGTTGCGGGTAGGTGCGGGGACGATTGAGTGGGATGGCTTGGGCAGTCCGTGGAACACTTATAGGGAAGATGTTCAAAGAATTGTGTTTACCGGTCCGATTATTGCAGGAACATCCTTGCAAGGGCTATTCATTGATTTACAAAAGGTTACTTCTATTGAAGGATTAGGCTATTTTGACACTAGCAATGTAACGAACATGTCCAGCATGTTTAGTAGTGCAGCTAGTTTAACAAATCTGGATGTATCCGGTTTTGACACTAGCAATGTAACGAACATGTCCAGCATGTTTAATAGTGCAACTAGTTTAACAAATCTGGATGTATCCGGTTTTGACACTAGCAATGTAACGAATATGAATCGGATGTTTATAGGAGTCAGCAACCTGACAAGCCTAGATTTGTCAACTTGGGATACTCGTAATGTGACAAATATGGGTGAGATGTTTTGGGGCGCACGGGCTCTCAACCAACTGGCCCTCGGAGAATATTTTAGATTTGTAGGATATGTAAATTTGCCCACAGTGCCTGGCGGCGCATACTTGCGTGAATGGAGAAATGTGGGGACGGGCACGGTAGATAGTCCGCAAGGAAATCTTAGATTCACATCCACCGAACTCACATCAAGCACGAATGCCGAAATTGTGGCAGACAACACATGGGTTTGGTATCGACGAGCCGCAGATAACGAAGTTGTTGCGTCCGGCACCGTTGGCATAGGTGGTGCCCCATGGCGTTTATATGGAAACCGCACAGTCGTAGTGGATGCGGGAACGATTGACTGGAATGCCTGGGGCAGCCCGTGGGATGCTTACAGGGATGATATTCTACATATCGTGTTTACCGGCCCAATTGTCGCCGGAACATCCCTGCGATCGCTATTTGCGCATTTGCATGAACTCACCTCTATTGAGGGCTTTGGCTATCTTGATACGAGCAATGTAACCGACATGAGCGGCATGTTCTCAGGCTTGACGCTGGCAAGCCTTGACTTGTCCGAGCTTGACACGAGTAATGTGACAGACATGAGTAGGATGTTTCGATATTCAAGGGGCCCAATAAATCTTGATCTGTCCAGTTGGGATACGGGCAATGTGACAACCATGAGAGATATGTTTCGCTACATGACCGAGCTAACAAGTCTTGACCTATCTGGCTTTGACACGAGAAACGTGACCGATATGAGCGGCATGTTTATAGGGCCTCATTGGGCATCACCCAATAGAAGCGAGTTGACAAACCTTGATTTATCCAGTTTTGATACACGTAATGTGACAGACATGAACAGTATGTTTTTAAACTCATGTGCTCTAACAACGCTTGATTTATCCCACTTTAACACGCACAATGTAACGGATATGAGTGGAATGTTTTCTGGCATGAGCAGTCTAATAAGCCTAGACCTATCTAGTTTCAGTACATACAATGTGATATATATGGGGATGATGTTTTCTGGTGTAAGTAGTCTGCCAAGTCTCGACCTATCTAGTTTTAACACACAAAATGTGACACATATGTGGGGTATGTTTTCTGGTGCAAGTAGTTTAATAAGCCTTGATTTATCCAATTTTGATACTCGCAACGTAACGCAGATGAGTTCGATGTTTTCTAATACAAGCAGCTTAGTGAATCTTGATGTATCCAGCTTTGACACCAGCAGAGTTACAGATATGAGCGCAATGTTTTCTGGTGCGAGCAGTTTAGAAAGCCTTAACCTATCTAATTTCAACACCCACAATGTGAGAAATTTGGTATTGTCTGGTGTCTTTATACGCTCAAATATGTATATGATTTTTTACGGAACCTCGTCTCTTCAACAACTTACGCTGGGCGAAAATTTTAGATTTGGAAGCCAAGCGGCCGCCGGAGGCCCTGGTTCGATAGTAGTCGGCGGCCCTGAGGCGGTGGATTTGCCGCCCGTACCGGAAAATGAAACGTTTACTGGTCGGTGGCAAAACGTGGGTGGTGGAACGTCTGAAAACCCACAAGGCCGTCACGTTTTTACATCTGCGGAGCTGTTATCAAAATTCGACGGCGCAACAATGGCCGACACATGGGTCTGGCAACCACGGACAGCTACAACTCCCGTTGATCGAACCGCCCTGCAAACAGCCATCACCGCCGCAGAACAGCGGGTGCAGGCCAATTACACCCCGGCGAGCTGGACACCCTTTGCAATAGCCCTAACCAGCGCCCGAGCCATGTTGACCAATGCTAATGCAACCCAAACGGATATCAGCACGGCAACAACTGCGCTGCAAAATGCAATGGCGGCGTTGGTGGCGCTGCTACCCACACCCATATATGGCACGGTAGGCGAAGGCGGTGCGCCTTGGCGGCTGTATAGTGACGGGACGGTGCGGGTTGGTGCGGGGACGATTGATTGGGATGGCTTGGGCAGTCCGTGGAACACTTATAGGGAAGATGTTCAAAGAATTGTGTTTACCGGTCCGATTATTGCAGGAACATCCTTGCAAAGGCTATTCGCTGGTTTGCAAATGGTTACTTCTATTGAAGGATTAAGCTATTTTGACACTAGCAATGTAACGAATATGAACGATATGTTTGCTGGTGCAGCGAACTTAACAAATCTGGATGTATCCGGTTTTGATACGAGTAATGTAACGAATATGGCCAGTATGTTTACTGGCGCAAGTAGTCTGACGAGCCTTGATCTATCAGGTTGGGACACCAGAAATGTGGCATCTATGGGCTGGCTTTTTGCAAATACAAGCAACTTGCTGAGTCTTGATGTGTCTGGTTGGGAACTCAATCCCGGGGTGATTATGTGGTTTATGTTTGCGGATAGTGGTCTAACAAATCTAGACCTATCCTCTTGGAATACCAGCAATGTGGTGTCTATGAGCTGGCTTTTTGCAAGAGCAGATGCTCTTACGAGCTTAGATCTATCCGACTGGGATATTGGTAATGTACGATATATGCACGGTATGTTCTCCGGTACAAACCAGTTGCGTCAGCTTACATTAGGCGAAGAGTTTGCATTCGTACAGTTACTGGACGGGAACGGAACCTATCATAACGCCGACCTTCCCCCCGCCCCACAAAACGAAACCTACACCGGCTACTGGCAAAACGTCGGCACCGGAACTCTCATCAACCCACAGGGCGAGTTCGTTTTCACCTCCGAGCAACTCATGGCGAACTTCAACGGCCCCACCATGGCCGACACATGGGTCTGGCAGCCACGGACAGCTACAACTCCCGTTGACCGAACCGCCCTGCAAACAGCCATCACCGCCGCAGAGCTGCGGGTACAGGCCAACTATACTCCGGCGAGCTGGACACCCTTTGCAACAGCCCTAACCAGCGCCCAAGCCATGCTGACCAACGCTAATGCCACCCAAACGGAGGTCAACACGGCAACAACTGCATTGCAAAATGCAATGGCGGCTCTGGTTGCCGTCCCGCCGCCCCTCGACACTACCGCCCTCCAAACAGCCATCACCGCCGCAGAACAGCGGGTACAGACCAACTACACCCCAGCGAGCTGGACACCCTTTGCAACTGCCCTGACCAATGCCCAAGCGATGCTGACCAATGCCGAGGCAACCCAAACGGAGATCAACACGGCAACTACTGCGTTGCAAAATGCAATGACAACCCTGGTTGTAGCCCCGCCGCCCCTCGACACTACCGCCCTCCAAACAGCCGTCACCGCCGCAGAACAGCGGGTGCAGGCCAACTACACCCCGGCGAGCTGGACAGCGTTTGCAGCGGCATTGACTAGCGCCCGGGCCATGTTGACCAATGCTGATGCAACCCAAGCGGAGATCAACACGGCAACAACTGCGTTGCAAAATGCAATGACAGCCCTGGTTGCCGCCCCGCCCCCCCTCGATACAACCGCCCTCCAAACAGCCGTCACCGCCGCAGAACAACGGGTGCAGGTCAATTACACCCCGGCGAGCTGGACAGCGTTTGCAGCGGCATTGACTAGCGCCCGAGCCATGTTGACCAACGCCAATGCAACCCAAGCGGAGATCAACACGGCAACAACTGCGTTGCAAAATGCAATGACAGCCCTGGTTGTAGCCCCGCCCCCCCTCGACACAACCGCCCTGCAAACAGCCATCACCGCCGCAGAACAGCGGGTGCAGTCCAACTACACTCCGGCGAGTTGGACACCCTTTGCAACTGCCCTGACCAATGCCCAAACCGTGCTGACCAACGCCGAGGCAACGCAGGCACAAGTCAATACAGCGGCAACCACACTGCAAAGCACCATGGAGGCATTGATATTCGTCCCCGTCCACAGCATCGCCCTCTCGACTGCCGAGAACCACACATTCCCGGCGGCAAAAGTCGGCTACGCCGCCCAACCGCCGCATACCGTGACGGTGACAAACACGGGCAATGTTGCGACAGGTGCGCTGACCGTTACCCTGGAACATGCACGTTACTTTAGCCTTTCCACTGAAACGATCCCCAGCATTCCGGTAGGCGAGACCGCAACCTTTACCGCGCGGCCCAATACCGGTCTGGCAATCGGGACGCATACGGCGACGGTCACAGTGGATGGCGAAGATGTGACAGCACAGTCATTTACAGTGCGTTTCATCGTATATCCCGACAGGGCCGCACTGCAAACGATACTGGATGCGGCGACACAGCGTATTCAGCACAACTATACAGCGGAAAGTTGGCTGCAACTCACAACTGCAAAGGCGTCTGCGCAAACTGTGCTGCAGAATGAACATGCAACCGGGGCGCAAATCGCAAATGCCATCGCCGCATTAGATTTCGCCAAGAACATATTAGTTCTCGCACCGCTCCCGTTTACAGATGTGGCGGGTCACTGGGCACTGGCAAACGGCAGTATTGAGTTCGTGTGGAGACACGGCATCATGGTGGGCATATCCGACCCCCTGTTCGCACCGGAAGATACACTCACCCGAGCCCAAGTGGCACGGATCCTCTGGAACCTTGAGGGTCAGCCGGAAACGGCATTCCGCCCGGTGTTTTCCGACGTGCTAAATGTGCCGACGGCTGAGTGGTATAACAGCGCCGTCATCTGGGCGTATAACAACGATATTGTACGCGGCATAGGCGGCGGCCGCTTTGCGCCCCACGAAACCGTGTCTCGCCAGGAAATTGCCACGATGCTCCACCGCTATGCGGCGTGGAGAGAACTGGATATCGCAGTTCCAACAACCTTTAGATTAACCAACTTCCCGGATCATGGCCAGGTGACCGATTGGGCGGAGGCAGGTATGCGCTGGGCAGTCTACAACGAGATCATCCGGGGTACGGATCTCGGAACATTGCTCCCCCTCGGAACCGCAGTCAGAGCCGAGTGTGCGACGATTATGCAGCGGTTTGTCTCAGCGGAGTAATAGAGCCGCCCCATACTAGCATATTAGACAACCGCAAAGCGCCGCAATCCCGTATGGGATTTGCGGCGTTTTGGCGTGGATGCCTATCAGCAGATCAGCGTGGCGATGAGGGCTTCCAGTTCTTTGGCGGCGCAGGCTTTCTCCTCTCCGATCCGGTTGTAGAGATCGGCCGTCCGCAGGCATTTTGTCCGGGCGGCGTGTTCCAAAAAACGGACGCTGACTTCGCTCTCCTCCAGGCACAGTTGGCGCAGGGTATCCAGGCAGGAGCATATGTAGGGACAGGAGGGGCATGGGCGGTGGGTTTGGCCGGTCAGGACAAAAAACGCCGCCTTTAGATCGCATAGCTGCCGCCGCTCGATCCGGATGAGACGGGCTAGAACGCAAATCACCTCGCAGCTCCCGCAGCACTGCATCAGCATACAGTAGAGGCGGATATTTGCCGCCCCCCGGTCGATGGCCGCCCGGAGAAAGGCCCCATCGTCGCAGGGGGGCATGGCCACGCTGTTCTGACAGCGGATTTTATGATTTGACATGGTGGTACCTCCTTTGCAATATCATATGAAAGCCGCCGGAAAAGTGACAGTCTTTCCATTGACCGGACTTTGTGATAAAATTGTTAGGAGGAAGTTTCAGTAAAGAGGTGTCCAGCCATGCACAGATTTTTTACCGCCCCCGCCGCCGTTGCGGACGGGTATATCCAATTAGATCAAGAGAGTTTGGCCCACATCCGTGTCCTGCGCCTCGGCCCACGGGAGACGTTTATCGTCTCTGACGGCGCCGGGCTGGACTATCAGTGTATTCTGGCGGGAGATCGGGCCGAGATCGTCTCTGCGGCGGACAACCTGGCGGAGCCTACGGTCTCCTGTACCGTCTATCTGGCCTACGCCAAGGGGGAGCGGATGGATTACGCCGTACAAAAATCCGTGGAGCTGGGTGCGGATCGCATCTGCCTGTTCCCATCGGATCGGTGCATCGTAAAAATGGACGAGAAAACGCGCCCCAAAAAGCTGGCTCGCTGGGGGAAGATCGCCCTGGAGGCCGCCAAACAGTCCGGCCGGGGCAAGGTGCCAACCGTAGACGCCCTGCCGGACTACCCATCGGCCCTCACCCAGGCGGCGGGGGCAACTGTGCCGCTGTTTCTCTACGAGGGAGAAGCGCAGCGCAGTCTCCAAGCGGCATTGGAGGCACATCCCCAGTTTGACACCGTCAGCCTCGTCATCGGCCCCGAAGGGGGGTTCACCGAGGCGGAGGCACTCCAGGCCCAAGCGGCAGGCCTCCTATCCGTGAGCCTGGGCAAACGAATCCTCCGCTGCGAAACCGCCCCCGTAGCGGCCCTGGCAGCAGTGATGGCGCTGACGGGGAATTTATAGAGGAGGCTAAAAGCCATGTTTGAAGGCGCAATTATCAAAGAGACCTTGACCGATGAACTGCTTTTGGATTACTTAGAAATCGACAAAGTAGAAATTTGGAAAACAAACGATGCGATAAAATATTGGACCATGATCTTTTTCCGCTCTGAAACGGAAGATTTGCCCCAACGCCTTGCCGATAGGATTATCGGCGGCGGCTGGTATGCGGATATGAAATCGGGGAATACGAAATATATCATCTTCAAAGACAAGGTCTTGCAATATGAAATCGGCAACGCTGCCGAGAAAGAAGCCGTTTTGGACGCTTGCCGTGCAAGGGGCATTCCGGAGGAACAGTTTCAGTGGAGTGAGTAGTGTATAAAAATTGCTTGATAAACCGTCCCTATTGTGATACAATATGTATCACAATAATCCAGGAGGTGCTACCATGTTCCATGCACACGTGCGACCGGTTCGGGACCTGAGAAACAATTATCCAGAGTTGGCAGATATTGTAAAGCAACAGGATCACGTCATCATCACGAACAACGGAAAAAGTGAGGCCGTTTTAATCGGTTTTGAAGCGTTTCGGAAGTACGAGGAGTTTTTGCACTACCGCTATATTGATGAAAAGCTAGCCGAAGCGGAAAAGGAAGCGGCAGACCCGAATACGAAATGGTATACTCACGAAGAGGTTTTTGCAGAGATAAGAGAAAAGTATGGCCTATAAAATCAAATACGTTGCCAGTGCAAGACAAGACATGCTTGACATAGCCCTGCATCTGTCCCGATTCTATGAAAGCACATTCCCGAAGTTCATAGCCAGGCTTGACCGTAGTGTGGCCCGCTTGGTAGACATGCCGTATATGGGGATAGCCTACAGAAACTATCGCCGTTTAGTAGTTGGTGATTATCTCGTGTTCTATCAAGTAGACGAGGCCGGGCGCACGATACAGATTTATAGAATTTTGCACGGTGCACAAGACGTCTCTGCAATACAGGCCGGTCTCTAGCCACGCCGCAGTTTTCTGCGGTGTTTTTCTATGCGTTCCGCACTCGTTCGCTCCCATTCGGCCATGGCGGTGTATCCTTGCATCAAAGACGAGGCAAAAAGGAGCGGATGCCATATGCGGTCTGAGTGGAAAATGGGGGGCGCTGTGGGGCTGTCGGCTCTGTCGGCGATTTGGGGATGGTTCGGTTGGTTGGCGGTGCTGTGGATCTTTTGCATGGTGGCGGATTACGCCACGGGGACGGCGGTGGCCTGTAAGCGGGGGAAATGGTCGTCCGCCACGGCCCGGGGCGGGATCTGGGGCAAGTTGGGGAGTATGATCGTAGTACTGGTATCCGTGGGCTTAGACCTGGGGATCGGGCTGATCTTGACGGAGATAGAGGCTCTGCCTTTTCCCTATACGGTGCTGCTCAGCCCCATTGTGCTCTCCTGGTATATCCTCACGGAGATGGGCAGTATTCTGGAAAACGCCGGCGCACTGGGCGCACCCATGCCGGACTTTCTGGTGCGCTGGATTGCGGCGTTACAGCGGAGAGTGGAACGGATGGGGGAGGAGTAGGGGCGGCAACCTGCCGCCCGTTTATTCCACTGTGCCGTTTACAAATGAAAACCCAGGTCTGCACAAAAGCGCAGACCTGGGCTTTGCTGATATCCCTAGCCGATCTTCACATCCCGGCGGCGGTAGCCCATGAAGCCGAGAACTATGAGGACTACGGCGATGAAAGTCAGTATCCCAAGGGGAAGAAAATTCTGCTCCTCCAAAGGGAGGCGGGGGATGTGACCGAAGGGGGAGAGCCGGAGCACCCAGTCCGGGAAATCGGCCAGGGAGCCCATATAGGCGACAAAAAAGCTAAACCCCAGGTATCCGTAGGCCAGACCTGTGCGGTTGGGGAAACATCCCGTGAGCACGGCAGCAAGCCCTAAGATCACCCAGATAGCGGGTAGATAGTTGAGGGCGGCCTGGAGATAGACCCCCAGATCCGGGGCGGGAGTTACCACCGCAGCGGCGGCACCCCAGAGGGAGAGAATGGCAATCACCTGGAATAGGGCGCTGGCCGCCAGGGCGATCCCGAAATAGGAGCCAAAGAGCCTGTGTCGGCAAACGCTGGCGCCGAGAATCTGCTCTGTACAGCCGTTTTTCTCCTCACTGCGAATCCGGAGCATGAAGCCCACAATAGGGATCGTGCCGATGACGGACATGATGACCATGAGCAGCCCCACAAATTGCTCTGTGTAGGAGGCACCGTCCATATGTCCGGCGGCGAACATGGCCTGGAGCATGTCGCTCCCCTCAATAAAGGTGTCCATCTCGTTGAGAACGGAGCCGTACATGAGACCGAAGAGGGCCAGGACACCGGCCCATACGATAAGCGCCGTTCTGGAGAGCCGCAGGGCGAGGCCCAAGGGACTGGACAAGAGCCATCCCCCGTGGCGTCTGCCGGGTTTTGCGGCGATTAGCCCCTGGCCCAGATCACGGGTCTTGGCGAAGATCAAAGCCAGAATCCCAAGGGCGGCGAAGATGCCAAGCAAGACAAATACCGGCCAGAAGTAGTTCCCCACATAGACTTGGGCACGGGAGATCAGCCCCAAGGGGGATAGGAGGGAGAGGGCCTCTGCGCTGACATCGCCGATGCCCCGGAGGAGATATGCGCCCATTAGGAATAGAAGGGAAAATCCCGATGCGGTGCGGTTGTTGCTGGAGATCTGGCAGAATACCGCCGTGGCTCCGGCGAATACGAGACCGGCGGCCCCCATGGCGGCGCCGAAGAGGAGGGATCCGCCCAAGGGCATGTTTTCAATCTGAAACGCCGCCATCCCAAAGCCGATGAGCAGGGCCATGACCACGTTGACTTTCACAGCCGTCAAAAGCGCTGCGGCCAGATTGGAAAGCCGTCCCACGGGCAGGGAGCGGATGACCTCCAGCCGCCCCTCCTCCTCATCTTGCCGGGTGTGGCGGGTGATGAGAAAGATATTCATCGCCCCGGCGAACAGGGCCATAATGACCAGCATAAAATTCGTATACATGGCCCCGGCGTGATAGTTCTCCAGTCCGTAGACCGGGCCGACCATGGCGATCATAGCGGGGTTTTGCATCATCTCGCCCATGGCGGCCAACTCCTCCGGGGTACCGAACATATTATTCAGGAGGGGGACACAGAGGACGGTCATCCCCACCACACCGGCAAGCCAGGCGGGGATACGGACCCGATCCCGCCGCAAGATGAAGCGGACTTGGGCCAGGGTGCCGGAAAATAGGTTTTTTAACATGGCAATCCCCTCCCCTATTCGTAGTGGCGCATAAAGAGCTGCTCCAACGTGGGCGGTGTGCTCTCCAGGGTGACGATGCCGTACTGGGTGAGATAGGTCATAATCTGACCCAACATCTCTGTATCCGCACTAAACATGGTGCCGGAGGCCTCCTCCAAGATATCGTGGACACCGGGCTGGGCGGCCAGGTTCTCTAAAGGCCGCTCCGTCTTGACGGTGATACTGGTGCGGGTCAGATGCCGCAGCTCCTGGAGGGTACCGGTCTCAATGACCTCGCCCTGGCGGATGATGCTGACCTTGTCGCAGAGCCGTTCTACCTCCTGCAAAATATGGCTGGAGAGGAACACGCTCTTGCCCTGGGCTTTGACCTCTTGGACACACTGCTGGAATACCTGTTCCATGAGGGGGTCAAGCCCGGAGGTGGGCTCGTCTAAAATGTACAAATCCGCCTCGGAGGCGAAGGCCGCCACCAGGGCCACCTTCTGCCGGTTGCCCTTGGAATAGGTGCGGCACTTTTTGGACGGGTCCAGATCAAACCGCTGGATGAGATCTTCTCGGTAAGATTTATTCCCGCTCCTACGCAGGCGGACAAAGAGGTCAATAACCTCGCCGCCGGTAAGGTTGGGCCAGAGGTTCACATCCCCCGGGACGTAGGCGATCCGCCTGTGGATTTCTACGGCGTCCCGCCAGGCATCTTGGCCGAAGACTGTTGCGGAGCCTTCTGTGGCCTGTAAAATCCCCAGCAGGACACGGATCGTCGTGCTCTTCCCGGCGCCGTTGGGGCCGATGAAGCCGTAGACTTCCCCTTCATTGACCTCCAGGTTGACGCCGTTTAATGCGGTGAACTTCCCAAAGCGCTTGGTCAGATTTTGTACGGATACGATAGACATAGTGCGAATGCTCCTCTCTATGATTTAGTCATTGTAGAAAAGGGTTTTCAGGTCTTCTGTGTAAGTGTCGTACTCCTCCCAGTAGCGGGTCATATCCAGGTCGGCTATCTTCTCTGGGGGAGCGGTGCGAACCACGTTAATGATGTGCTGGGTATACCCCTCCATGGCCCAAGAGAGATAGCGGATCAGCCGCTCCTGAGGGATATCGGGCCGGAGCCGGGAGGTATCGGCTGCGGCGAAAAGTTCGCCCATCACCCGCTCCCGCAGGGCGGTGAGCTGGTGAAAGTTCTGGCTTGTCGCCTCCGATACTGCCACCTCTTCCGGGTTGAGATATAGCCGTGTGATAAAGTGAAACAGAGACGGGTTTTCCAGTTGGAGCTCCATTTTGAGCCGGGTGGCGTATTGAAATGTCTCAATGATGCCCAGCTTCTCCGGGCGGGCCAGGAGGGTTTTCATATGCGCTTCCAACTGCTCCCGGCACCGGTCAATCAGGGCGTGATAGAGCTCTAATTTACTGCCGAAGTAATAAAAGAGCATCCCCTTGCCGATGCCCGCCGTCTGGACGATTCGGTTGGTGGAGGCCTTCTCGTAGCCGTGGTCTCCGAACTCCGTAAAAGCGGCGTTGAAAATGAGTTGTTGTTTTTCTTTGGATAGCGCTAAAAATGCATCTGTGATAGGACATCACCACCTCTGATAATTTGATCGACCAATCCGGTCTATGATAGCACTATATCACAATCGACCAGAGTGGTCAATAGGAAAATAAAAAAATTTGCAAATACTCCCGTAAAGACGACCGCCCCCGGTCGTCCGCAGACGGTGGGGGCGGTACATTGTAGGGGTTGCCCTGCGAAATCCAGTCTATCCAGCCAACCCAATCCGGCGGCAGATGGCCGTGATTTCGTGGAGAATCCGTTCTCTGTCCATGGTGGTAAACTCGCCCTTTTCATAGAGCACTTTCCCGTGTACCATGGCGAGTTCCACCTCGTGGCCGCTGGCGGAGTAGACCAGGGCGGCCAGGGGATTCGTACTGGGCTGCATGTTGAGCCGCCCCAAGTCCAACAGGGCGAGATCGGCGTCGTACCCCACGGCGATCTGTCCGATCTTATCCTGGAGACCCAGGGCTCGGGCGCCGTTGACCGTGGCCATTTCAACTCCCTCGGCGGCGGTGATGAGCTGCGGGTCACCGGAGACGCCCTTGTGGAGCAGGGCGGCCAGGCGCAGGTCGCCGAATAGGTTCAACGTATTGTTGCTGGCCGCCCCGTCGGTGCCGAGAGAGACATTGACACCGGCGGCCCGTAATTTGGGAACAGGGGCGATGCCGCAGGCTAATTTCAGATTACTGACCGGGTTGTGGACCACGTTGACGCCGTATTCGGCCAGGGTGGTGATATCATGGTGATCCAGATGGACACAGTGGGCCGCCACAGTCCGCTCCGTGAGCAGACCGTTTTCCGCCAGGAGCGTAACCGGACTCTTGCCGTATTGGCTCCATATTTCCGTCACCTCCCGCTGGCTCTCGGAGATGTGGGTGTGGATGCCCACGTCCAACTGCTTGGCCAGGGCCGCCACCTCCCGCTGATAGCCGGGGTCACAGGTATAGGGGGCGTGGGGGGCTAAGGCAAAGGAGATCTGCGGCTCATCTTTCCAGCGGCGGAGTTCCGCCTCGGCCTCCCGGAGGAGCTCCTCCCCCGGCGGGCCGCTGAGGAGGGCACGGCTCAGCGTGGCCCGGCCCCCGGCATCCCGGACGGCCTCGGCGGCGGCGTGGGGGAAGATGTACATGTCCAAAAAACTGGTGGTTCCCGTGGAGAGCATCTCCATGAGGCCCAGTTGGGTCCCCCAGTAGCAGTCCTCCGGGGTAAGTTTCTCCTCTAGGGGCAGAATCGTCCCGAAGAGCCAGTCGTGGAAGGTGAGATCATCTGCGGCGTTGCGCAGGATGGTCATATAGCTGTGGGTGTGGCTGTTGATGAGACCGGGAATCAGCAGTTTCCCCGCCCCGTCAATGGTGCGCTGGGCGGAGAACCCCTCCGGGGCCTGATCAATCCCGGCGATTTTCCCCTCCGCCACGTAGACACTGGCCGTCCGCAGTGCGATCTGGCCGGTTTCGTCGTAAAAAAGGCCGAGTACGTCACGGAATAATATTGACATGGCAAAGCCCTCCTGTTTTTGTCGGTTTTTGGGTAGTATATCATATGTCCGGGACAAAAACCAGCGGGGGCGGGGGGAGATGTCAGAAAATAAGAAATGGTCTTGTGACGTGAAAAGTCACAAGACCTTGTCGTAGCTAAATTCGATACCCACGCATTGGGGGACTATCTGCGCTCTAGGCGGTGTTATGCTTATTAGGTACGTTCTACACATCAGGTATACGTCTGTAATTACCTAAACCCATTGTATCAAATTCGTCTAAGGAAACATCCCTTATAACTCCTAATTCTCGCAATGCTATATTGATTGGTTGCATTAAAACATTGTCTGGGTAAGGAACAGATGTATCTGCATCATCATTTTCTTTATGTGTTGACAATAATTGACCATTCCTAAATATACCAGAAAATTGTACGCCTACGCCACCAAAATATTCCGTTTCAATGTATATGAAATCTCCATTGGGCTGAATCGTTTCTAAATATTCCTTTATGGCTATATCAAAAACGTCAAATGGACTAAATCCAAGACTATTATTCGTATTCTGATATTTATGGATTGAATCATAAATATCGTCACATAAAAATAAACAATGTAAATTTTGCGGCAATGCAACGATAACCGGTGTCTGCAAATACAAGGGCTTAACTATTCCTTGTATTGTATTCAGATATCCGATAAAGCATTGAATCATATGCCCCATACTATTGCCTCTCGTTCAAACTATAAAATCGGCTCACCCCGTTGCCCCGATTGGGCAAGCGTGGCAAATCCTTGTACTGCGCTCAGTATACCAGAACCACCCGGAAGAATCAACAAAACCGCTCTCCCCCGCCGTCAAAGCAAAAAAATCTTTACAAATCCCAATTTCCGTGTATACTATACGTAAGTGAATGATCTTCAGGGCGGGGTGTAATTCCCCACCGGTGGTATAGCCCACGAGCCGCAAGGTTGATTCGGTGAAATTCCGAAGCCGACAGTTACAGTCTGGATGAGAGAAGATGTTTTTTTCCGCCGTCTATTGTGCGCTGAAGATTTTTGATATCTTCAGCGCAATTTTTGTTTGGGGGTGAGGCAAACCCATGACACATGAATACTGGATGGAACACGCCCTCGACCTGGCCGTAAGGGGCCGGGGTTGGGTCAATCCAAATCCCATGGTGGGGGCGGTAATTGTCAAAGGCGGCCGGATCATCGGCCAGGGGTATCACCGCCAATACGGCGGCCCCCACGCAGAGCGGGATGCGTTGGAAAACTGTACGGAAGACCCCAGGGATGCCACCATGTACGTGACCTTGGAGCCCTGTTGTCACCACGGCAAAACGCCCCCCTGCACGGATGCGATTATCAAGAGCGGGATTGGCAGCGTGGTCATCGGCTCCAGTGACCCCAATCCGAACGTGTCCGGCGGCGGCGTGAAACGCCTCCGGGAGCATGGCATCTCCGTGACAGAAGGGGTATTGCAAGACCGCTGTGACCGGATCAACGCTGCATTTTTCCACTATATCCAAAACGCAACCCCCTATGTGGTGATGAAATACGCCATGACGGCGGACGGGAAAATCGCCACGGTCACCGGGGCCTCCCGGTGGATCACCGGAGCCATTGCCAGAGAACACGTCCATGAGACCCGCCGCGCCCTATCCGCTATCCTGGTGGGCGCGGGTACTGTGGCGGCGGACGATCCCCTGCTCACCTGCCGTTTGCCAGAAGGACGAAACCCGATACGGATCGTCTGCGATTCGGCGTTGCGTATACCTGTAACGTCACAGATTGTTGCAACTGCCAAAGAAATCCCCACGATTATCGCCTGTCACACCGCCGATCCGATGCGGGCCAAGCCGCTCATAGATGCGGGGTGCCGGATCCTCCCCCTGCCCGGCCCCGACGGCCGTGTGGATTTGGCCGCCCTCATGGCAACCCTCCACAGGGAAGGGATTGACAGCGTCTTAGCCGAGGGGGGCGCCGGGATCAACTACAGTCTGCTCCAGGCGGGACTGGTACAACAGCTCCAGGTCTATCTGGCCCCGAAACTATTCGGCGGGGACAGGGCCAAAGGCCCTGTGGGCGGCCAGGGGATTCCCCTGCCGGATCAGGCCTTTGCCCTAAGCGCCCCGGCTATAACGCCCCTGGGGGACGATCTGCTCTTGGAATATGACGTGTTGGGAGGGAAATCCTAATGTTCACAGGCATTATCGAAGAGATCGGCGTCATCCACGGCATGGCCCGTGGCCCCCGCTCCGTGAAACTCACCATCGGCGGCGGATTGATCTTCTCCGACTTGAAGCTGGGGGACAGCGTTGCCGTAGACGGCGTCTGCCTCACCGTGGCGGCCATAGACGGCCACGCCTTCACCGCCGATGTCATGCCGGAGACCTTAGATCGCAGCGCCCTGGGCGCACTCCGCCCCGGTAGTCAGGTCAATCTGGAGCGGGCCATGGCGGCAGACGGCCGGTTCGGCGGCCACATGGTCTCCGGACACATCGACGGCACCGGGCGAATCGTCAGCCAGCGCCGGGACGACAACGCCGTTTGGCTCCGGATAGAGACGGAGTCTCGTATTCTCCGCTATGTGATCGAAAAAGGCTCCCTCGCCATTGACGGCATCAGCCTGACGGTGGCGGAACTGGACGGCGCCGGATTTTCCGTCTCCATCATCCCCCACACGGCAAAAGAGACCACACTGCTCCAAAAGCGGCCGGGGGATCGGGTCAATCTGGAGAACGATCTGGTGGCCAAATATGTGGAGCGGCTGTTGGCTCCACAGGAATCAAGCGAATCGGCATCTAAGCTCACCTATGGATTTTTGGCCGAGCACGGATTTTAAATCATCGTACAGGAGGAACACATCCTATGTTCAAATACAACACCATTGACGAGGCCCTTGACGATCTGCGGGCCGGGAAAATGATTGTCGTCACCGATGACGAGAACCGGGAAAACGAGGGAGATCTTATCTCCGCCGCCCAATTCACCACCCCGGAGATCATCAACTTCATGGCCACCCACGCCAAAGGGCTCATCTGTATGCCCATGGATCAGGCATTGACCCAAAAATTAGGCCTTGACCAGATGGTGGCCCACAACACCGACAACCACGCCACGGCGTTCACCGTATCTATCGACCACGTGGACACGGGTACGGGCATCTCCGCCGCCGAGCGGGCGCTGACCGCCCGGAAATGCGTAGAGCCGGACGCCCGCCCAGAAGAGTTTCGTCGCCCCGGCCACATGTTCCCTCTCCTGGCCCAGGAATACGGTGTCCTGGCCCGGCCCGGCCACACAGAGGCCACGGTGGATCTCATGCGCCTGGCGGGCCTGGCCCCCTGCGGTCTCTGCTGTGAGATCATGGGGGAGGACGGTCGGATGATGCAGACCCCAGCGCTAATGGAATTTTCCGAGATCCATGATTTAAAATTCATCACCATCGAGGCCCTCCAACGCTACCGCCGCCAGCGGGAGATCACCGTGGAGCCTGTCGCCGCCGCCCATATGCCCACCCGTTACGGGGATTTCACCATCCACGGCTACATGGACAAGATCACAGGGGAACATCACGTGGCACTGGTCATGGGGGATATTACCACGTCGGAGCCCGTTCTCTGCCGGGTCCACTCCGAGTGTCTCACGGGAGACGCTCTAGGTTCCCGCCGCTGTGACTGCGGGGAGCAGTACGATACCGCCATGAGAGAGATCGCCCAAGCGGGCCGGGGGGTACTCTTGTATATGCGCCAGGAGGGCCGGGGGATCGGCCTCCTCAACAAACTCCGGGCTTACGCCCTCCAGGACGAGGGGTTGGACACCGTAGAGGCCAATCACAGCCTGGGCTTCGCCGACGATCTCCGCAGTTACGCCGCCGCCGCCCAGATGCTTCGGGATTTAGGCGTGGATCAAGTCCGATTGCTCACCAATAATCCGGATAAGATCGAGCAACTGTCCCTCTACGGCGTCTCTATTGCCGAACGGGTCCCCATCCAGGTGGCGGCCAACCCGGCGGATTTGCACTATTTAAAAACAAAACAGGAAAAAATGGGCCATATTTTGGACTATTAAAAAACACCGCCGCCAAACCGCCTTCCGTCCCTGCCCCCAGGGCGTGGGCCAAAGACCGGTCAGGCTCGGCGTTAACTTTAACAAAGGAGCGTTCTATTATGATTAAAACATACGAAGGCAATCTGGTATCCCAGGGGATCAAAGTCGGCATCGTCTGCGCACGGTTCAATGAGTTCATCGTATCCAAACTCTTAGGCGGCGCCATTGACGGCCTCACCCGCCACAACGTCCGGGAGGAGGACATCGAAGTGAGCTGGGTTCCCGGCGCATTTGAAATCCCCCTCATCGCAAAAAAAATGGCCCAGACGGGCCGGTATGACACCATCCTCTGCCTGGGTACTGTGATCCGGGGCTCTACGTCCCACTATGACATCGTCTGCAACGAGGTGGCCAAGGGCGTCGCACAGATCGGCATGGAAACCGGGGTTCCCGTGCTCTTCGGGGTCAACACCACGGAAAACATCGAACAGGCCATCGAACGGGCCGGGACAAAAGCCGGCAACAAGGGCTACGATGCGGCCCTGGCCGCCATTGAGATGGTGAATCTAATCCGGGAGATCGGGTAGAGGGCGAAATCAATCGCCCCGCCAAATTGCACCATCGCATTTGAAGTCAAGAAATCCTGTCCGACGCCTTCTATACTGGATTTGAGGAGGTGAGATACTTGTGGAGAAAGAACTCACAGCGGCAGTTGCCCGGATGCAGGCGTATATAGATGCGCATCTGCAAGACCCCATCACCGCAAAAGATGTGGCAGATGCGGCGGGATATTCCCAGTACCATGCCGCACGGATATTTAAGGAGGAGACAGGCCTGTCCCCTTTTGAATACATCCGCCGCAAGCGGCTGACTGGATCCGCCCATGCCCTGCGGCAGGGGGGCCATAGCGTACTGGATATTGCCCTGGATTTCGTCTTTGACAGCCATGAGGGGTTTACACGGGCCTTTGCCAATGGATTCGGGATCTCCCCGAAGAAGTACGCCGCCCATCCCCCGCCGGAAGGCTGGCTGATCCCACGCCAGTATCTCAACCGATCCAAATCGAATGCGGAGGTAGAGAACATGAATCAGACAGCGGTTATTTTCACACAGATTATTGAGCGGCCCGCACGCAAGCTCATTCTCAAGCGGGGCAGACAGGCGGAGGACTATTTTTCCTACTGCGAGGAAGTGGGCTGCGGCGCAAATGACGACTCCGCCGCCTGGGATATTCTCTGCGAGATCAAGGAGGCCCTCTATGAGCCCGTGGGTCTGTGGCTGCCGGAGAATATGCGTCCCCCGGGGACGGGGATATACGCCCACGGCCTGGAAGTCCCCGCCGATTATGCGGGGAAGATTCCCCATGGGTTCGATATCATTGATTTAGCCCCCTGTAAATTTCTGGTCTTCCAGGGCGAACCCTACAACGACGAGACGTTTGAGACAGCGCTCGGTCTCTGCATGGAACGGATCAGCCAGTTCAACCCGGAGGTCTACGGCTATCAATATGCGCCGGAGCTGGCGCCCCGTATGCAGTTAAAGCCCTGGGGCTGGCGGGGGTATATTGAGATGCAACCGGTTGTCCCCATGAAGTAATCACATAGCCGCAAGCCGCCCGGCAGAAGTATATCCTGCCGGGCGGCTTGATTTGTTCCGGTACGAATCTAATATGCCAACACCATAATCCGCTCTTTGCCGAATACTTGGCCGTTGAATTGAAATCCCAAAGAGGAATAGAGCGCCGCCGCAGGCGTATTCTCCTGATCCACGCCCAGGAAAATTTGATGCCTGCTCGCATCTTTTTTTATGGTCTCGATCATCTGTTGCGTCGCAGCTCTGGCAAATCCCCGCCGCTGGAAGTTCCGGTCGATCATCAGGCGGTACATCCAGTATTCGCCGTCGTCCCGGTCAATGCAGTACATTAGAAATCCCACCAACGTGTCGCCGTTATAGATGGCCGTAGGGACGCACTCCGGCTGGACGTATGCCTGGGCCAGAGAGATGGCGTTAGAGAGTACCAGATTTTTTTGCTCCTCACAGACCTCTAATCCGATCACGGCGGCGAAATTGTCCACAGTCACTGGTTTTAAATGAATCATATAAATAGCCCTCGTTTCTTAAATTTGGGCATAAAAATGCCCGGGATATGAGTCTCCCGGGATCAAAAACAATGGAACTTAACGATACATGCCGGGAGCCATGTATGTTGTCAGCATTTTATTGTTCGTCATCATACATCACTCCTCTCCAAATGTGTGCGGCTTTTAAAGTATATGTTATCATCACAGCGTTGTCAAGTATCTTCCGCCAAGGACGGGTGTCCTCACAGTGAGCTGCGGCGATTTTAGTATAGCGCTTTGCAATTACATACGCTTACACCTTTTTGTTCAAACCTGCCAGCCATGCACTTGCTATTGTCACTTGGCATGTGATGCTCCTTCCGCTATGCATATGCTATCACATTCCACTCTTACTTTTTCGCCGCAGGGCACTATTGCTCCTTCACTTTATTTTTCTCTATTCTCTCGTACAAATCCTCAATCTCTACTAAGCTTAACTCCAAAAAATCTCTATCAAGCTCATAGGCTTTTACAGTTGTATATATCTTAATAGATTTTCCTGTGCTCATAAACTTGCATTGACTAACACTTTTATACGGTATTTCGCACGTTTTTCTCCAAAAATTTCTGATAATAAAATGATCGCATTTCAGGATGACTAGATAATTTATAGAATAAATTGTAAGCAACGTACCAGATACAACTATGAAAACTGATAGAACAGAGAGTCCCCACCCAGATGAAGGGATCATTATAATGGCTAATCCCCCTCCTGCCACGACAAGAAATATTCCCGCATTTAGCCAAGATTTTTTCACTCGAACTACACGGTTCTCTTCGTCACTATTGCACCTGAATAAAAAGCCTATTAATAGCGCTATTATTGCCCACAATATTACTAAGGCAACTACTCCAATGCCTATTGCAAAAAGCTCTCCAAAAGGACTGTTTAAAATTACACCCATTTTCTCATGCTTGATAGCTCCATAGCAAAACCACGGTATGCTAGTTCCCTTTCTCTTTTGCAAAATTGGTCACACGCCCGGCGTGGTCATAGCGTTGGTGCCCGCTCTGCTACACCACTCCGTGCCGCATAAGCTCATCGTGAAGCATTTTTGTTTTGAAAAAGCGATATTTTGTCTTGCCACGGTACTTTGTCTTGCCTACGTACAGGGTAATGAAAAATTTGCCGATTTTGCACTGTGTTATATTAGCGTATAATACATCGCAAGCTACGCTCGCACTACCACCACTCCGTGCCATTCTTGCATGTAATATGTTTCCAGACCCTTGTACTCCGCTCCCACTAATAAAGCCGTCTTTTCCAAATAGAGTGCTGTATGTTTCATCAAAAACCATCTCAAAAAATAGTACTATGATAACAATTCCAAGCGCAAAAATTCCCATAATGAAAAGCGAAAACATTTCCCCTATTCCTTCAAAATTCACTCTGCTATACCACTTCAGCATTAAAAAATAAATCGTCAGGCAGGCTATAAGCAACGCATAATATGCATTTTTTTCTGCTCGCAATAATTTAACAGTCTCCCTTTTTTCTCCATTTACATACAGTTCAAGCTTTTCAAGTAAATCATTAATACCAACCATCGTTCTCCAAGGCAACACTAATTTGTGCTCATCCGTTACAACTAAAATTGACCTGCCATCAGTCTTATATCGGCGGATACTCTCATAAGGTATTTTGTAAATACCTCTTCTAAAGTTCCTATATACAAAATAATCATCCCCTAATATGATGCGAACATTTCGATAGCTAAGAATCAAATATAGCCCCGGTAAAGAAAATAATAATATCCCCCCATAAAGATTCTCCCAAAAATAATCAAAAAAATTGTTAGGGAACCCTAAAAACGGGATCGCTCCAAAAAGCATTACATACAGAAATAGTAACACCCAAATGTTCGCTTTCCCTTTCCGAATAGACTCACCTTTTTTTCTTTTTCTATCTGCATTTTTAATAGACAAAGGAAACCAGAAGCAAAATACAAGTGAAAGCATAATTGTAGTTATGAAAAAAGCTATCATGCGGCACCTCTTTTTTGATATCATCCGGCTACAAACGTATATCTCCAACCGCATGGAACGCTACATAAAAAATCTGTAAGCGGTCAATCGCCGTTTTCAAGTATAGAAAAAACTCTGCAATCACTGTAATTGCAGAGTTTTTCCCGTGGCAGCGGGTGAAGGATTTGAACCCTCACATACGGAGTCAGAGTCCGCTGTGCTACCATTACACAAACCCGCTCTGCTTATTAAAAGCAAAGACTATTATATAAGATTTTCCCCCGTTGTCAAGATTTTTTCACCGTACCCGCATAGACAAAGCCCTGAGGCGTCGGGGGCGGATTCTGTCCCTCGGTTTCAAACCGGAACACCCCGCCCTGTTCCTCTGTGGCGAACATCAGATGACACAGGGCGATGCCCACGTCTAATTCCTCCAGATCATACAGCAGCGCACGCAGTTTCTTGGGGACTGCTTGATAGACGTGGATATCTCCCTCCTGCGCAATAAAATACCAGGGCTGGCTGTTGATCCCAGACGGGGCCAGGCGGGCGGCCTCCAGTCTCGGGTCGTCTCCCGATGCGATCTCTGTGAGGCTCTTACGCTTAAACTCCGCCGCCGTTCTGGTCTGGGGCTCGGCGGCCTCGCCGAAGCAGAGGGAGAGGATATCGTCTTTCGCCTCGGACTTCTCCCGCCCCTTTGCCACCCCCAGCCAACAGGCGCCCAGGCCACGGGCAGACAGATACAAGTCCAACTGCTGGAACAGAAATCCCGCACAGAGCTCCCGATAAGGGGCCGGGGCGCCGGAGATAATCAGATAATGGGGCGCCTTTGGCATAAGCATCCCCTTGATCTGCGCCCGCTCCGCCAGGCGATGGGTAATCTGCACCTCCGGGAACAGGGGCCGCATCCCGTGGATGAAAACCTCAATCTCCGCTAACTGTTCGGCGGGCAGCGGGGTCATGGTATATTTCCGGCAGGATTTGCGGAGATAAATTTGATTGTACAGGTTCATGTAAGACCCTCCTACTGTAAACTGCGGACTCCCGCCCACCGCCGCAGATGCGGCGTCCAAGCATTTTGCCAAGGGCAAAATCTTGATACCGGCACGGCTTTGCCGTGCCGAGGAGATAAAATCAAAGGGGCCCCCAGGCGGCTTGCCGCTTGGGGAATATATACAAAAAAGCCGAGCTTCCCGTCTGAATACGTTCCGCTCGGCTTTTGCCCCGCCGTCGAGGTATTATAAGCCACTTGGAACAAAAAGTCAAGCAGAATTTTGCGGATTTGCCGATTCGTCAAAAAATCATGGTGGCAAAATAATCTTCCACCGTCTCCGCCCGGCGCATGGGCTGGATAGACCCGTCCTCCCGTTTCAATAACTCCGCCGAGCGGAGTTTTCCGTTGTAGTTATAGCCCATAGAGTGGCCGTGGGCGCCAGTGTCGTGGATCACCACATAGTCGCCGATCTCAATCTCCGGCAGCGCCCGGTCAATGGCGAATTTGTCGTTGTTCTCGCAGAGGGAGCCTGTCACATCGTAGACGTGATCCAAGGGGGCCTGCTCTTTGCTCAGCACCGTGATATGGTGGTACGCTCCATACATGGCGGGCCGCATCAGGTCTGACGCAGAGGCGTCCAGGTTCACGTATTGCTTGTAGATATCTTTCTTGTGGATCACCCGGCTGACGAGACAGCCATAGGGCCCCAGCATATAGCGGCCCAGCTCCGTATAGATGGCCACATGGCCCAAACCCGCCGGGATTAAAATCTCCTCGAAGGCTTTTTTCACGCCCTGGCCGATAGCGAAAATATCATTGCTCCGCTGATCCGGCGCATAGGGGATGCCGATTCCGCCGGAGAGGTTGATGAAGGTAATATTGGCCCCGGTCTCCCGCTTTAACTCCACCGCCAGTTCAAACAGGATGGCGGCCAGCCGGGGATAGTAGTCATCGGTAACTGTGTTGGAGGCCAGAAAGGCGTGGATGCCGAACTCCTTGGCCCCGTAGCCCATGAGCTTCGTAAACGCCTGGGCCATCTGGGGCCGGGTCATGCCGTATTTGGCGTCGCCGGGATTGTCCATAATCTGGTTATCCAGCGAGAACACCCCGCCGGGGTTATAGCGGCAACTGATCTTCTCCGGGATTCCGGCCGCTTCCTTGAGGAACTCCACATGGCTGAAATCATCCAGATTGATGATGGCCCCCAGCTCCACGGCCTTTTGATACTCCGCCGCCGGGGTGGCGTTGGAGGAAAACATGATCTCCTCCCCCACAATCCCCGTCCGCTGGGAGAGCAGCAGCTCCGCCAGGGTGGCGCAGTCGGTGCCGCACCCCTCCTCATGTAATATCTTGAGAATCCCGGGGGTGGGCGTGGCTTTTACGGCGAAATATTCTTTAAATCCCGGATTCCAGGCAAAGGCCTCCCGCAGGTTGCGGGCATTCTGCCGGATTCCCGCCTCGTCATAGAGATGGAACGGCGTGGGATAGGTTTTGGCGATCTCTTGTATCTCATCCAGGGTGACAAACGTTTCCTTCATGGGTATATGCTCCTTCTATGTATCTGCTGACTTCACCGCACTACTATACTAGAAAATTTCCTGTAAATCAAGACAATGGCAAAAGTATTGGGGCTTTTTTCTATCGTGGGCGGATCAACTTTCACAGTTTGACTTGTGTTACACCACCGTTTCGTATTATACTATATGTACGTATATATTGACGGAGGTGCAACATGGCCAAATACGAACGCCGGCTGACCGGCAACTTTGATACACTGCTCAATACGCTGCATACGGAGATTCTAAGCGGGAGCATTTCCGCCAGCTTTCAGGGGGGCAGTGACTACACGGCAGATGACGTGCGCTGTGCCGTGCGTGTGTATGAGCGGTACAGTTGGGTCGGGAGCAATCGGCTCGCCGCAAATATCACCCTGGTGGGACAGGGGGATCAACTCTTCCTCTCCGTCATCGCCTCCGGCGGGAGCCAGGCGGTATTTTTCAAGATCAACACCTGGGGCGAGGAGAGCTTTTTGAATAAAATCGTCCGGATTGTAGAGCGGGCCTGAACGCCTATAAAAAAACGGCTGTCCCATTTGACGAGACAGCCGCCTTTGTCGCAATGTGCCACCCCGTGGCGCACCACTTGACACAGAGATTCTATTTTTGATCTTCCATATCTATCACCAACATGTTTCTCGCATCTATCCACTGACCGGCACCTGTTCTGCAAAGACGGGATCTCACTTGTATCTATCTCTGCAATCACTCTCATGCAATCAAGCTTCGCGGCTTTCGCTAAGTGGCGGAGACCGCCGCCGTCTGCTTGCCGGCATCTTTTGTGTCCGGGTATAGTATGCGTCCCATTCTCCCGGATATCCGCTGAAAAATTTTGAAATGTTTTCATCGGCGGCGAATATACTGTAAGGACAACCCCAATCTATAAAAAGGAGTACACTCCATGCCTGACCTCGGCGTTATTATCCTCATTGGAATTTTGATTTTATTGACTGTGACCATCTTCCGCAGACCCTTCGGCTGTCTGCTCCGCCTTGTGATGAACACCATTGTCGGGTTTATCACTCTGTTTATTTTAAATTTCATAGGCCAATTTTTCGGCATCACTCTTGGTATCAACTTGCTCAACGCCGTAATCGTCGGCATCCTCGGCCTCCCCGGCGTAGGGCTGCTGCTGATTTTGCAGTGGCTGCTGTGAGTTTGCAACCCCCCCAACATATCCCCAAAAAAACACAACGGACACCTATCACCTAGGTGTCCGCTTTGCGTACATGGCACTCTTTGACCCCCTCAAAGCAGCCAATGGGTCAACCCAAACGCCCCCGCCGAGAGTAGAGCGCCCACAATGAGATAGCCCAAGGGCGGAATCTTAGCTAAAATTCCCTGTTTGTAGACGTTGTGCTTCACATAGCTATTGGCCACGGCCTGGGCCTCTTGCAATACTTGATCCACATCGGCCCCGCCGATGCTGGCGTCTTCTTTGACGATGAAAATCGCTTCCTCGAAATAGCGGGGATCTGGGGTCTTTACCACGATCACACGCCTTGTCACACCTTTTACCATGTTGTATCCACTCCATCAGGCAATTTATTGGTATCAGTCTAACCGGACTGATCTGGGAATATACGCTAATCTAGGATCGTTCTTCCAAGAATATAGTCAGTACAGTCATATCGTCTTCGCTGCCGAATTGTTTCAGGGCGGTGTCCAGAATCTGGCGGGCCAGCTCTTTGGCGTCTGTGCCGGTGTAGCCGGCCATAAGGGAGCGGAGCCAGGTATCGTCCTCCGATTGGGAGATACCGTCGGAGGCGATGACGGCGAAGTTGCCCGGCTCTAAGCGCATGGTAATCATATCCGGCCGCCGGCTGTCGCCGGACAGGCCTGCGGCCAGACTATCCCCCCGGATAGCACGGATGGCACGGCCCCGTTTGACGTATGTGGGGGCGGCGCCGTATTTGAACAGCTTGGCCTCGCCGGTAAAGAGGTTGACACCCATGAGATCCACCGTGGCAAAGCCCAGCGCTTGTCCGTTTTTGGTCTGAAAGGCGGTATTCATCAGCTTCATAGCCGCCGCCGGGTGGAGCCCCGCCTTTAAGAACTGCTCTAAAATATGGATGGCCTGTCCGCTCTCCCTGGCGGCCCCATCTCCCGTCCCCATGCCGTCGGAGAGGATCACATAGAGGTTGCCGTCGTCGGTTTTAAACGAAGTCCCCCGGTCTCCGCTGACCACTTGCCCACGCCGCTTCACCGAGGCGATCCCCACCAGCGCCGCTAAGGGCTCCGCCTCCATGAGGCCCATGGTCTGCCCATTGGCGTCCACCCTCTTCCGCCTCTGGCAGAGCCGTACGCCCAAGACGGCGGAGAGTTTGGCCAGATGATCCGGGTCTTTGGTCAGCGTGCGCAGACTGCCGGCTTTGATCTCGGCGTGGAGCCTGCTGTTACGATCCCGGAACACCGCCGCCTCCGCCTCCATATCCCGGCTGCGGAGATATCGGCGGAGCCGCTTCTCCCGGAAGGGCTCATGGGTCAAATCCGTGTCTAGATCCCGGGCCAAGGTCTCCAGGATTGCGCCCATGTCCTGGTATTGCATACACATAGCGGTCTGGGCCTCCTGTAGGCGGCTTAAAAACTGCTTGCGGTAGGTGAGGGTTCTCAACTCGTCGTTGGCGGCGGCGATATAGGCGTCCAGGCTCTTGCAGTGTTCGGCGAAATGCTGGGGGAAGTCTTCCCGCTTTAATTTCCCCCGCTTGAGCATGGGAACAGTGACGTTGTTCATCACATCCACGGTGGATTCGTACTCCCGGTGCCAGCAGACGGCGGAGCGGGGACACTTGCGGCAGCAGAGCTCCGCCGCCCGGTCAAACACGGTGGCGATGTCGTTGTCGTTGGTGCGCCAAGCCGCCGGGGTATGTACGGTCTCGTACAGGGCGTGGAAGGCCCGGCCCAGAAGCCGCATCCGATCCTTGGCGTAGGCCTTGATCCGCACCCCGCCGTAATAACTGGCGGTATCCCCCAGGTCCACGGCAACTCTGCCCAGGACATGGGCGGGGGCCACGAGGAAAACGGCGGAGATCAAAACAACCTCATAGAGGGCCGCCATATGCAGGACCGTGTCCCAAGTCCAGAGGACGGCCACAGTTTTTGCCAGGATAAAACTAAACGTAAAGAGAATTTTCCCGTGGCGGGCAAAGACGCCGGATAAGAGGCCGGAAAAGGCATAGGCCATGGAGAAAAAAGGGATACCGCCCAGGGCCGCATCCATGGAGAGCCCCAGGGCCGCCCCCGTAGCGCTGCCGGAACCCACCCCGCCCCGGTAGGCGCTGCTCATCAGGATAAACAGAGCCAGAAGCCGCCCCAGGGAGATCCCCGCCAAAAACGTAACAGAGGACAGGGCGATCAAAACTGCGCCCATGAGGATCAGGGTACTCACCGTCCGCTGGACGGCGCCCAAATCCTCGGGAATCTCCCGGCCCCAGCCGGACAGGGCGATTTGAAAGAAATAGGCCCCGCCGCCGATCAATGCCGTCTCCGTGAGGAAGAACACTGTGGCCTCCACGCTCCAGCCCAGGTCTTGGGCGTAGACGAACCCCACACAGGCGGCCATAAAGGCGGCCGCCGTGGGCATGAACCAATTGCGCCTGTAGTAGGCGAAATCGTGGAACGTAAAACTGGCGGCAAACACCAGAACCGACATGGCCATGTACTTGAGCCCCCAGACGAAATCCCCGCCGATATAGCTCCCCAGGGCCACGCCGCAGAGGGCCATCAGCCCCGTAAATCCCGGCCCGGAGATTGCCACAATGGCGACGCCAAAGGGGGTATACCCTCCGAAGAGCTCCGCCTGGGAGAGGGCAAACGCCAAAAGAAACCGAATCAAACACTGCCCCGCCCGGACAATCTCCGGCCGCTGGAGCACCACCTCTCCTTTCAGGGTCAGATCCGTGCTGATCCGCCCCAATCTGCGTTTTATAGTAGACATAAGTATTACCTCCGGAGATGGATATGTAACGATTGCTTGTCCTAAGTATACTTAAGTTACCATAAAAATGTAGTCATTCTCCGCTGTCCAATTGTCTGTTTTCCCCACGGGAAAGGGATGGAAATGCGGGAAAGGATGGACGACCGGGGGACGGACGACCGAGGGCGGTCGTCCCTACATACACAAAACAAACCCCGCCGGGTATCTGTACGATACTCGGCGGGGTTGCTGTATGCGCTTGATGTTTCGTCTACTCTGCTACTGCCTGAACATAGCGTGTGAGGATGGCAGCGGCCTCCGCTCTGATGGCGGTGTTCCACGGATTCAATAGCCCCTCGTCCGTTCCGGTAAACAACCCGGCATACACCGCCCAGGTCAGGGCGTCTTGCGCCCAACTTCCGATGGCGTCCGCATCGGTAAATTGGAGGGTAAATCCGCTCGGTACGTTGATGTCTGCGCCCATGAGGCTCGCAAGCCGATGGGCCAGGACGGCGAAGTCCTGTCTCGTGACCGGGTCTCCGGTTCCGAATGTGGTCGCAGTTTGTCCGGTGACGATGCCCTGTTCAAATGCCCATGCAATGTACGGGGCGTACCACCTGCCGGGGTCTACATCGGCAAACGGCGTCGCCGTGGGATCACTGGCGTTTGCGGGGCGGCCGTGATACATGCGGAACAGGGTGGCAACTACCTGCTCCCGGTTGAAATCGGCCAGTGGATCGAACGTGGTCTCGCTTGCGCCTCGCATGAGGCCTTCGTTGTAGACGAATGCTACGGCGTCGTGAAACCAGGCGGTGGATGGGACGTCGGTGAAGGGGGTTGGCGGGGGTTGTTCTGCAGTTTGTGCAACATCCCACTGCAAGAGAAGGACAATAGAAGATAGATTATCAAAGCCAGATATAGTGAATGTTCCATTTGGAGATGTTGCAACACTATAGGGGTGTTCCATCCAGAGAAAGTAATACTCTGAGTAGACAACCACATAATTTCCTGGAGGTTTTATCGTTATAATGATTTCACTTGTTGCCGACGGAAGATAGCCGTCCCAATATGCAAATCCTACAGAATCTGTGGTGACTTGAAATGCTCTTACGCCGTCAATATAGCCGAAAATTTCAGCATTGGGAACCCGAACATACGTACCATCGTAAAAAACGACAAAGTCAAATCCAACCTCCGGCCCAGTCGCCGAAGCCATCGGCGCAATTCCTACGATTAAAACGAGTACGAGCAATAAACTGATGATTTTTCTTTTCATAATCCTACAACCCCTTTTTATTTCAACAACCTGTCAAAAGGTATAGGTTTTGACAATTGCCACCCCACCAAAAGGTCAGTTTCAATTTTCTTAGAAATTTGAAAAAATAGCTTGTTTTTGCAAGATATTTGTGCTAAATTAATTCTTAACAGCGACCCGTCAAAACCTATACCTTTTGACGGGTTTTCCCTACGCCCCATCCCCGCAACCCACTGCGCCCCTAAGCGCCATGCGTTCCCCGATTTCCGCCAATTTTCTCCCCAAAACGCCAAAATCCCACCGAATATATGGAACGTTGCAGGGCGGACTTTTTGGCGGGTCATCAAAAACGGCAAAAAAGCCTCCCTCAAATTGAGGGAGGTGGCAGGCGTAGCCTGACGGCGGGAGCACAGAGCGGATGCCCCGCAAAAGGCATCCGCTCTGTTTTGGTACAACAGGTCGCATCAATCAATCTCGATGACCACCTCACCTGCCAGCTTACATTTTTTCAAGCTCTGCCCGGAGACGATCCGGAGCCTGCCGGCCTCGTACATCCGCTCAATCCCACTGCGGGACAGGCCGAGCTGATCCCGCAGCACGGCCAGCACTTTGACCTCCGTCGGGTGCTCAGATCGGAGGCAGATGCGCACCGATTCGGTCAGCTCCGTCGGCGGCCCCGTTATTTCAAGGACGGGAAGCCCCGGCTCGCCGCCGTTTTGCCGGATGAGCGGTGTATCCATGGCGTAGCGCATGGCCAGATCGGGGTCGTTCTCCTGGAACCCCCGCAGGGTCTCCGGCGCAATTGCGTGGGGATTGATACGGGAGAAAACCGTCAAATTCCACGTGGTATCGCAGACGCCGCACCGATAGATGAGCCAGATGTCCAAATGTCTCTGCTGCGCATTCATGCGAAACAGATTGCTGGATACGAAGGCTGTTTTACATCCGCATCGCTTGCAGTATTTTTCCACTGCCGGCGCATGTTTGATTTGCGCCGTCCATTGTATGTGTTTCAAGTATCCCTTTCCTTCCTGTATTAAACATTACATACAGAAAGGCATAAAAAGGCGGACTGTGCCGCAGGAATCTTTTCATCATAAAATATAACCACCTTGTTTATTAAATTTGTATTGCTTTGGAACTGTGTTTTCCCTGCCCCAGGCGGAGAACCACGAAATAACTTCACAAAAAAATTGCGCCCAGGCTATAGACCTTGACGCAATTTTGGAAAAGCGAAATAACCCCTAAAATGGGCCGCAGTTCAAACCAAAAATCCGATTTTGTCCGTTACCTTACAAATTTGCCATCAGAAACAGACCGCATTGCGGCGGCTGAAACCGGAAGCGCTGCCTTTCGAACTGTTTTCTGTATTTCCCCGCCTTTAGCGAGAGAAAGCACACAATTAGCTCTTTTTAGACAGTACTCCCCTGAACTCCTCTGGCATATATTGTTTGTTAACGGATTATAATCATTGGAGAACCTCCCGTAGTTTGAACTACTGTGTCAGTATACCCCAATGTCCGTACGCTGTCAATTTTCCCTGGAACGAGGGCGTGATCAACGGCATTGAACACTTTCTCGCCTCCCCCGCCAGAGGCGGGGGAGAGCAAATTAAAATTAACGCTGTTTTACAGCGAAGCGACAAAAAATAGTTTGGACACGGTGATTGGGCTGTGTTAGAATGGTGCTATCAGAGTGGATATACAGGATAGGGGTGCTATTGTGTCTGAAGCGAAGGCGAACAATCCGTCAATTGACAATCTCCGGATCGAAATTATCAACTGTGAGGATCAATCGGAAAACGCTGTGCTGGATGATTTGGTACGCACGGTCAACGTGCAGCATAAGACCAAGTATATACAGACGCTGATGAAAAACCTGGACAACAACTTCAAAGGCTATTTCGCCGTGGCGTCAGCCGATGGCGAGGCGGTTGCGTGGACGTATATTTTCATCGACAATCGCCTGGCCTTTCACGGGCTGTTTTCCGGGGCATTTGAAACAATCTACCGGATGTTCCCCGTCAAGTTCAAAACGGCCTTTATCTCCTCTCCCGTCGCCGAATATAACGTAATCCACATCAAAGACGAGTGCATCGGCCATGAAACTGCCATCATAGACGCCATGGTGGAGGAGATTCTCAAGTTCTTAAAGACCCAGCGGGTCAAGCTTGTGATTATGAAAGATCACATTACGCCCTACCCCTCTGACTATTTGCACAAGAACTTTATCCACATGCACTTTATGCCCGGTACCTTCGTAGATTTAGAAGGCGTTCACGAGTGTAATCACCTCTGCGAAGCCGAGTGTCACCACGGCTGTGTGGGATTCGATGAGTATCTGATGGGCCTAAAGAAAAAATACCGGGCCAATATCCGCAACAAACGCAACCGCCGCAGGGAAGATTTGACCGTAGAAGTGATTCCCGCATCAAGCCTGACCCTAGAACAGAGCAATCGGTGTCACGAACTATACATCCAGACGAGAGATAAACAACGCCTGATCCATGAGCGCCTGTCGCCCAGCTATTTCTACGAGTGCGGCAAAGAGCTGTGCGACTGCTGTAAGATGATGCTCGCAAAAACAGGCGATACGATTATCGGCTTTGCACAACTGCTGGTAAACGAAGATGACGTAATCAACGTGCGCATGGGGATGGACTACGAATACAACCGGGAGTACAATCTCTATTACCACATGCTCTATGAGAATATCATCTATTGCGTACGCAAGAAGAAAAAACGCCTATACACCTCCCAGACCTGTTACCGACCCAAGATGGAAGTGGGCGCAAAACTCTTGCCGCTCCACTCCTATGTCCGGTTCCACAACCCGATTTTGCAGAAAGTCCTCGGCAAAGTCCTCGCAAAAACCTGCCAGTGCTATGCAGAACTCATCGACGCAGAAAAGCCCTCGGAAGTGTTGGCAAAGCACAAACTGTCGCCGTATTAGGGGCGTGAGATACGATGACTTTATATAGTTGCTATGAGACAAACGTGATAATAGAAGAGCCTTACACTGGTGTGAGCGGCTTTTGTATTGTAGAAAATTATGATCACACATATCAAAAAGAATTGCCCCGATTCAGGAAGTTTGACTTCAAAGCATATGGACTTCCGTATGAAGATACGCCGGAAAAGAGATACTTAGGTATCGGAAACATGTCTTCGACAGAAGAGGATCTTGGGTTTTCTTGGGGCATAGATAACGTGCTTCTACAGTCTGAAAATGAAGCTTTTGAAATAAGGGATGAGTTTTATTCAAAGGAGCACTGTGACTTGGTGTGGGTTAGAATACATGGGTCTGTAGTTGCTGCTCCTGAAGGGTATCAATTTTGTGGCCACGATATAACGTATATTCCAAATGCAGAAGGTGCGTTTTCAATGATCAATGACTGTATGTTCATATGTAAGTGGCATGGTTGTGACAGCGAAGGAACTGCATTTCTTGATTATTTTAGAAGCTTGAATGAAAATGGCTTATTTGATGACGCAAACACGGCGCTTGCATATATGAAGCATTATCTTAGTTTTGACTGGTCAGAACGTGGTAACTACTGTATCTGCGAAGTATTTCGAAAAAAATAGACCCTTTATACGGGCCGCCCGGTTGGGCGGCCCATTTTTCTGTTCGCATCTACTCGCTTATTCGCACATGTAACTCTCTTCACACACCGTACAATGTCCGTGCTCCCGTCTGCCGCCCAGCTTCAGGATCAGCAGGGAGGCCGTCACAGGCTCCGTGCGGCAGTGGGGGCCGCATTCGCCGCAGCCGGATACGCAGAGGGCGAGGCAATCGCCGGCGTGGGCTCTGACGATGGCCATGCCCGTTCCGGCATAGGTGCCGCCGGGGACAGGTTTGTCGTTTAACTCAAGTGTGACACAGTCCACTTCTTTTGTATCTACGGTGAACCAAACGGCGTAATCGCCGCTCTCTCCGAGCTGAACCTTCTTGCCGTGGGGATGGATATGGCCCTCTACAGGGCCGGCACAGGGGAGGGTCACCAGCGTGCACTCCTCCAGAGGGCAGGTGCTGTACAAGTAGGCGTAGGTCTCGACGGCACCGTCTCTGCCGTCCCGCCCGTCGCAACCCGGCTCTCCCTGGGGGCCACGGGAGCCGGGGCGGCCGTCTTTGCCGTCACAACCCGGTTCCCCTTTCGGGCCGGGACAGCCGTCTTTCCCCTCTCTGCCGGGTTCTCCCTGAATCCCTCTGGGCCCCCGTGGGCCGGGACAGCCGGGCTCGCCCTTTGGCCCCTGGAGACCGGGACATCCAGGCTCCCCTTTCGGGCCCTGCGGGCCGGGACAGCCGGGTTCGCCCTTATGGCCTTTCGGGCCGGGGCAACCGGGCTCCCCTTTGGGGCCGTGCGGCCCCCGTGAACCGGGGCAACCCGGTTCGCCTTTTGGCCCTCGCGGGCCATGACAGCCCGGTTCGCCTTTTGGCCCTCTCGGGCCGGGACAACCCGGTTCGCCTTTCGGCCCCCTGGGGCCGGGACACCCCAGCTCCCCCTTGGGGCCCTGGGGCCCACGAGGGCCGGTGCGGCCGCAGACGGTCACACAGGGTTCTTCCCGTCTGGGCTCCGGACAGGGACACTCGTGGGGATGTATATCGTGTTCATTTCTTTTGAATCTATTCATTGGTATTGGCTCCATTACACTGCCGGGGCGGTAATCCGCCGGCAGTCGCCGCTGTCTACGGCCAGCGGCGGGCCGAACTGAAGGGACAACTCCCCCGACAACGTTTGGGGGGCCGATAGAACCCTCCGATCCATTGTATTCTCTTGAAAACCATTTGGTTCTGCGAAAGCGTATCAAGGCGGGAGAGAAACAACAAGTTTCAGATTTTTCTTGGCAGAATCCGAAAAAAGATGGTATACTACACCCGATTGATTGTTATTGCCGGATAACACGCTTTGTAGGAGTCCCCCATGGATATCATCACTGTCCTTCACAACATAGCAGTCCTCTTTTTGCTCCTTGGGGTGGGATATGTCGCAAGGAAACGCAAGCTCTTTGATGCCGCCGCCGATGGGCTTATGACCCGGCTGGTGCTCAATATCACCATGCCCGCCCTCCTCATTACCGCCATGGTTGGCGGGCCGGCGGAGATGCCCCGAAGAATCTTATTTTACGTCATGCTGATGATTCTTTTGGCCTTTGCCGCCAAAGGCGTCTTGGGATTTTTGTCCGCCCTCGCCCTGGGGATGCCCCGGGAAAAGCGGGGAACAGTCGCCGCCATGGTAATGTTCGGCAATGTAGGCTTCATGGGGTTCCCCCTTGTCTATGCCCTGCTCGGTGCAGAGGGGCTTTTTATCGCAAGCATTTTCAATGTGGTGTTTAACCTCTTGGTGTTTTCCCTGGGGATCAAACTGGTTGCAGGCGGCGGGGGGAAACTATCTCCCTGGCTTTTTCTCAATGCCCCTATGGTGTCCTCTGTGATTGCCATTTTACTCTTCCTGCTTGGAATTCGCCTTCCGTATACGATTGCGGTCACGTTGGGACACTTAGGGGACATGACCATCCCTCTGGCCATGATTCTATTGGGCTCCACATTGGCGGGTATGGATTGGAAAGAGCTGTTTCAGGATTGGCGGGCCTATGGGATTGCGGTGGTGAAACTGCTTGCGGCGCCCCTGGTTGTATATCTGGCGCTGGTTCGGGTTGTGGCGGATCCCGTGCTCCTGCACGTGGTGGTGCTCCTATCGGCCATGCCCGTCGGCACCAGCTTGCCCATGTTATGTATCCGATACGGCGGAGACCAGGAACTGGCGGGACGGGGCATTTTTATCTCCACTCTCTTGAGCCTTGCGACGATCCCCCTCTTAGCGCCGCTATTTTTAACATAGCGGCGCCTGTACAGGAGACAGCGTGATTTGTACTGAACGCATCAGCGAAAGGACTGGACTTTATCATGGAACAGTTTTTGATTTCCGCAAATACCGTCGTGCCGTTCTTCCTCATCATGGCCGTGGGTTGGGGAATCGTGAAGATTCGGCTGGCAGATGACCAATTTATCGACGCACTCAACCGTCTGGTATTTTTCATATTTTTACCCGTAAACCTCTTCGGCCACCTCTACCGGGCCGATTTGACCACCGCCTTTAACCCCAGGCTTGCGGCTTTCTGTGTCATTGTCACCATAGCGGCGTTTCTAATCACCTGGCTTGTGGCGGGCCGATTTATTGAGCGCTCTAAACTGGGCACCGTCGTCCAGGCGGGATACCGGGGCAACTACATTATCATGGCCACACCCATGATCGCCCTCTTAATGGGAGAAGCCGCCCTGCCAAAGGCCGTTTTAATGGCCCCTTTCTTTGTCTCTACATACAGCACTCTGGCCGCCATCCTGTTTATCTCCACAGCGGAGACAAAAAAGCAGAGCCCGGGTAAAGTGATCCTCTCCATATTGATCGGACTTTTGAAAACCCCTATTTTTCTCGGCGTTCTGGCGGGGCTTCTGATCAACCTCTCCGGCCTCCGCCTCCCCGTAATGGCAGAGCGGAGTGTAGACTACATGGTGGCGATTACTATCCCAGCCGCCCTCTTAGGGATTGGCGGTACACTGCGCTGGAATAAGGTGCGGCACCATTTGAAGCTGGCCGCCACAGCCATGGTGATCAAAAATGTGCTGATGCCTCTGGCGTTGATACTCCCGGCGGTGTTTTTAGGGTTTCGTGACCTGGAGCTCGCTATTATCGCCATTGCAGCCCTCTCGCCCACAGCCATCGTATCCTATGCCACAGCCAAGAACATGGGCGGCGATGGGGATCTGGCGGCCAGTTGTCTGGTCTTCTCCAACGCTACGGCCCTGTTTACCATCGTCCCGGCCCTAACCATTCTGCGAATTTTCGATCTTATGTAAACTTTTTTCAAAAAATTCATACAGCGTTCACATATTGATGCTACTATATTTGTGTGAAACTCACAAAAGATGGATAAATTAAAACTGCGAGGGGTGATGACAATGCAATTGCAAGTATCCACAGACTATGCGATCCGTATTTTACAGTATCTCCACATCCACAGAAACGAGCTGCCCACAGCCAAGACCGTTGCCCAGGCCGCCGGGATTACGTATCCATTCTTTATCAAGCTCTCCAGTCTGCTCAAGCATCAAGGCTTGATCCAAACGACACAGGGCCGAAATGGCGGATATCAATTGGCCAGACCCGCCGAGAAAATCAGCCTGTATGATGTATACCGGGCCGTGGAGGGAGAACTCAACCTCAACCGCTGCCTCGAAGAGGATCAGTACTGTAGCAGAGATGCAGTGGCGGCGTGTCCGTTTCACAATTATTTTGGCGCACTGCAAGAGAGCTTGATTACAGAGCTGTCCAGCAAATACATTGCGGACTTTGATGAAGAAACAGGCCGGCATCAAGGCAGTTTTTGTCGTTGACAAGGCGCTAAATCTCCGATATACTATCTGTAGTTGCGAAGATGGGGAGGAGTACGTCCTTTTGCCGGAGTATTTTAGAGAGAAAGCGGCGGGTGCAAGCTTTCCTCCGGGTGGACGGAATGTGGCCCCTGAGCACCGCAGGTGAACAACCAGTAACCTGCGGCGCCAGTCCGGCGTTAACGGACAGTTGAGTGCGGGGGATATGCACCCGAAATCAGGTGGTACCGCGGACAATTGTTCGCCCTGAAACAAATTATGTTTGTTTCAGGGTGTTATTTTTTTATGGAGGAATCTTACATGAGAGAACTGCCAAAAACCTACGATCCCAAGGCGGTGGAGAAAAAAATCTACGACATGTGGATGGCTGGAGGCTATTTCAAAGGCGTCATCGACCCGGAGAAAGAGCCGTTTACCATTGTGATCCCGCCGCCCAACGTGACGGGCCAACTCCACTTGGGCCACGCCTTTGACGAGACGTTACAGGATATTATCATCCGCACCCGGCGGATGCAGGGCTATGCCGCCCTGTGGGTCCCCGGCACAGATCATGCGGGGATCGCCACCCAGATCAAAGTGGAAGAACAGCTCCGGGAAGAGGGTAAGACCCGGTTCGATCTGGGGCGGGAAGCCTTTTTGGAGCGGGTCTGGGATTGGAAACATCAATACGGCAGCCGGATCACCGAACAGCTCAAAACCCTGGGCTCCTCCTGCGACTGGGATCGGGAGCGGTTCACCATGGACGAGGGGTGCAGCCGTGCCGTCCGGGAGGTCTTTGTGGCCCTGTACGAGAAGAGGCTGATCTATAAGGGCAATCGGATCATCAACTGGTGTCCCGCCTGCACCACCGCCATCTCCGACGCCGAGGTGGAACATGAGGAGCAGGAGGGGGGCCTCTGGTATCTCAAATACCCGGTCAAGGGCTCCGAGGAGTTCCTCGTAGTCGCCACCACTCGCCCGGAGACCATGCTGGGCGATACCGGCGTGGCCGTCCACCCGGAAGATAAACGCTACGCCCATCTGGTGGGCCAATCGGTGATTCTGCCCCTTATGGAGCGGGAGATCCCCATTATCGCCGACGACTATGTGGACATGGACTTCGGCACGGGGACAGTCAAGATGACCCCCTGCCACGATCCCAACGATTTCCTTGTGGGCCAGCGCCACGGGTTGGAGCAGATTTTGGTCTTAGACGGCAACGCCCGGATCAATGAAAACGGCGGCAAGTATCAGGGATTAGATCGCCTGGAGGCACGAAAAGCCATTTTGGCCGATCTGGAGTCCCTGGGACTATTGGTCAAAAAAGAGACCCATCGCCGCAATGTGGGGACGTGCTACCGCTGTTCCACCACAGTAGAGCCCATGACCAGCCCCCAGTGGTTCGTCAAGATGGAACCCCTGGCAAAAGAGGCTTTGGAAGTGGTGGAGGACGGCCGGATTGAATTCATCCCCGACCGATTCGTAAAAATCTACCGCAATTGGATGGAAAACGCCCACGACTGGTGCATCTCCCGCCAGCTCTGGTGGGGACATCAGATTCCCGCTTGGAACTGCGCCGCCTGCGACCACATCACCGTCTCCCGGACAGATCCCGTCGTCTGCGAGCAGTGCGGCAGCAATCAGATTATCCGAGACGAGGACGTATTGGACACCTGGTTCTCCTCCGCCCTGTGGCCCTTCTCCACCCTGGGCTGGCCCGATGAGACCCCGGACTTGAACTACTTTTACCCCACCAGTGTATTGGTCACAGGCTACGATATCCTGTTTTTCTGGGTGGCTCGGATGATCTTTTCCGGCATGGAGCAGATGGGAGAGGTTCCATTCCGCAAAGTCCTGCTCCACGGCTTGATCCGGGACGCTGAGGGGCGGAAGATGAGCAAATCTCTCGGCAACGGCGTAGATCCCATCGACGTGATCGACACCTACGGCGCCGACGCCCTGCGGTTTAATATCGTCACAGGGAACTCCCCCGGCAACGATATCCGCTACCACCACGAGCGGTGTGAGGCCATGCGGAATTTTGCCAATAAAATCTGGAACGCCTCCCGGTTTGTGATGATGAACCTGACCATCACAGACAACGCCCTGCCGGAAACATTGGAATTAGAGGACAAGTGGGTGCTCTCCCAGCTCAACCGGGTGGCCAAAGAGGTCAATGAAAATCTGGAAAAATACGAGCTGGGCATCGCCGCCGGGAAGATTTACGATTTTATCTGGGACACCTATTGCGACTGGTATATCGAACTGACCAAGCCCCGTCTAAACGGCGAGGACGAGGCGGGCAAGCTCGGCGCCCAGCGGGTACTGCTCTATGTACTCACAGAGGTACTGAAGCTTCTGCACCCCTTTATGCCCTTTATCACCGAGGAGATTTGGCAGGCACTGCCCGTGGAAGGGGCGGCCATTATGGTCGAATCCTACCCCGTCTGGCAGGCGGAGCTGGATTTCCCCGAGGAAGAGGCCCGGTTCGAGAAGATCATGGCCGCCGTCCGTGCTATCCGCACCCGCCGCAGTGAGATGAACGTCCCACCCTCGAAAAAGAGCACGGTGCTCATCGCCACAGAGGATCCGGAGACCTTTGAGGCCGGACGGGTCTATTTCGGAAAATTGGCCTACGCCAGTGAACTCACCATTACAGCGGATGCGCCGACGGATTTACAAGGCCTGGTATCTGTGGTCACAAAAGACACCCGGATGTTCCTGCCCCTGGCCGAACTGGTGGATCTGGCCGCTGAGCGGGTACGGATCGACAAGGAGATGGCCAAGGCCCAGGAGAACCTGGATCGGATTTTGAAAAAGCTCACCAACGAGAACTTCCTGGCAAAGGCCAAAGAATCCGTCATCGCCGCCGAACAGGAAAAGGCGGACAAAGCCCGGGCATTGATCCAGAACTTGGAGGAGAGCCGTAGGCAGTTGGAGGGGTAGGGAATAGCTCCCCCTCGACAAAGTGGGAGGGGCAGTATTGCCACTCAAGCAGGCGAGCAGTATTTATCGTTTGAACAGAGAGCCGTGCTCGTTTTTTAAGGAGGAACTTCCATGCAAAATATAACAGGCACGCCCCCGGTTGTTGCGGATGCTGTCTTCGTAATCTTTAACACTCTTTTCAGCATTTGGGTGTTTTTAACCTGGGACGGTATTTGGTTTTTTGCGCCTCTTTTTTTCACAATACTTTCCGTAACCAATTTGGTCAGAACCCTTAACAGTGGAATAACTGTTAATGATACAGGTGTTTCTTGCAAAATTAAAAAGCAACAATTCCAGTTGGCATATCACGAAATTTCTGCTGTCAGTATCGCCGATGCCGACAACAGAAAGACCCTCCTCATCGTTTCTGGCTATCAATCTCATTCGATACGAATCAAAAATGCCAACGCTGTATGTGCCGCTATCGTACATAACATGACCGTTTTAGGAACAACACCTGCCCCCTTGCCAACACCTGCACAAGGAGGAATCGCACCTACATTATCGCAAAAAATTAACCGAACAAGAAAATGGATACTCATCATTTTTCTTGCGAGCATGGCAACCTTTATTCCTTTTGGTGTGGGCGTCCCTTTGCCTTTCGCCTCCCTTATCGCATATTTTGTTTCCGATTTGTTTGGTTTGTTTTTTGGACTACTGATTGTTACGCTCTATTTCGTTCTTTGGCTCTTATCCAAAAATCGGCACTTTATGATAGTAGTTGCCTTGATTTTCGTTGCCCTTGAAACATTTTGGGCTACTTATATAGGCATCATTTCCGACGGACTTTTCGTTTTCCTTTTTGCGTATATTTTTCCAAATTTATGGATCTTGTTCCGCTTGGCTTGCGGCACCAGTGCTTGGAAAAAATTGCGCTCTATTCCCTGCGACGAATTAAACACGCCCAGTGATATTTTATCAAGTCCTAACGATGTGCTATATACAGGGGAACAACTGGAAGATCCACAATTTTACATTGATGATGCGCATAGAAATCACATCCTTGATATCTATGCTCGTGAACGCTCGACGTTGCCAGAGACATTTTACGCATTTGACAACATACCTTCCAAAAAATTAGAAAATGCAAAGAAAAGCTACGCCACATCGCTGAGTGGCGATGAACAAGTCATCTTCCTTTACGATGATACTATCATAGGCTCTGCAAAATCGGGTTTCATACTAACGTCAAAATGCCTGTATAATAAATCCGATGCGACAGGCGCCGCAAAGTCTTATATCAAAAATATAGCCAGAATAACACAAGCAACTGCTACCAAAATAAGATATGCCATTACAATTGAAATGACTACAGGCAGTTACACTGACTTTATTGTAGCCGCCCCCCAAGAAAAAAGAACTGCTATAGTATGCACCTTGGATAAAACCATAGGTTTGTTGAAAAGCCATTTGTCTGTGTAGCATTACAACAAATGGATGATACACCGAACAGGAAAAAGCGGACAGAGCCCGGGCATTGATCCAGAACTTGGAGGAGAGCCGCAGGCAGTTGGAGGGGTAATGAAAAAACTAGCAGGAATTATTTTGTCGGTCGTATTCGTGTTTTTGTTAACGGCATGTCATGCCGGCGTTTCCCAAGCGGAATATGAGGAGCCGATAGAGTTGATCCCCGACGATGTCTATGACAGCTTCGACGATGCTATAATAGACGATGAGCCCTGCCCCTTTGAACGGCAAGGGGAACTCACGCATATCGTAATACACTTCATAAGCAATGTAATAGAAAATCCCTTGAATCCTTTTATCATTGAAGATATCCATAGAATATTTCGAGATTACGGTGTCAGTGCGCATTATCTCATAGACCGTGACGGAACAATACATCCTGTCGTTCCAGAAAATCACGTTGCATTCCATGCAGGGGCAGGCTCTCTTGCAGACTTCCCGGACTATGAGAACAACCTCAATCAGCACTCCATCGGCATTGAGCTTCTGGGGATCGGCACGCAAGAGGAAATGTCTCAATTCATAACAGCCGCCGAATACAATGCCCTTGACCCCGCTTTGATTGGATTTACCGACGCCCAGTATGACGCTCTCAACTGGCTGCTCAATGACATCCTGGCCCGGCATCCAATGATTCAACCCAACCGCACACACATCATAGGACACAGTGAATATGCGCCGGATAAACCTGACCCCGGTGTATTGCTTGACTGGGAACGGCTTGATTTTATGAACACCTATTAAACCGAGGAACCGTTGGGGGAAAAGAGGTACACCCGTTATGAATAAAGTTTATGATACATTGAGAGCCAACGAAAACATTAGAGACAAACTGACAATAAATGAATCTCACAACTTATTCGACTCATTCAACATTGATTTTAATGAATTTTTGCGCCTTACTGTCTATGTAGAAACAAGAGACCCCAATTATTATACGGTTGAACTTAATGGCGGCCTAACGCATTGGCATCACGACGATGACGAGGCTCTTCTTCAAGATCTGGCCGAACTTGCGAATGGAGAAGTCATTTTCATTGAAAATATGCGTTTGCTCTCATTAAGCAAAATTAAAGCCATTGAGAAGGAAAAATTTGAAAAGAAAAAAGCAAGATATTTTGCAAAAAAGTGCTTGCGCATTTATACAGGAAATTCAATCATTAAGCGAAATAACGAGCAAAAGAAAAACCTAACTTAAATAGTCCTCCTGCACATGCCAATCATACTCTACCCACTCACACAAAAGGAGCCACCCCTATGCCCCGACCCCTACTCGTCATTACAGGCCCCACCGCTGCGGGGAAGACGGCCCTTGCCGTCGGTCTAGCCCAGGCCCTGGGCGGGGAGATTGTCTCCGCCGACTCTATGCAGATTTACCGGGGGATGGATATCGGTACGGCCAAGCCCTCGACACAGGAGATGGCCGGAATCCCCCACCATATGATCGACATCGCCGACCCGGCGGATGCCTACAGCGTGGCCCGCTACGTGGCGGAGGCCTCCGCCTGTGTAGAGGATATCTGCACCCGTGGACATGTCCCCATTGTGACGGGGGGGACGGGGCTGTATATTGACTCCCTGCTGGCGGGCCGCTATTTCGCCCAGTCGCCGGAGGATTTGTCCTTGCGGGAAGCGCTGATCCAACGCTACGATCAGGAGGGCGGCGTCATCCTGTGGGAAGAACTCAAAACAATCGATCCAGAATCCGCCGCCAGATTGCACCCCAACGATAAAAAGCGGGTGTTGCGGGCCATTGAGGTATACCGCTTGACGGGCAAGACCATTACGGCCCACAACCTGGAAACCCAGGCCATCCCCCCCCGGTATGCGGCCTTGAAAATCGCCCTGACCGCCAAAGACCGGGAACACCTCTACCGCCGCATTGACCGGCGGGTAGATGCCATGGTGGAATCCGGCCTACAGGCGGAGGTAGCCGGGTTGATCCAGAATGGCCTCTCCCCCGCCTGCACCGCCATGCAGGCCATCGGTTACAAGGAGATGGCAAAGTCCCTCGCCGGGGAGATATCCCTGCCCGAGGCCATCGCATCTATTCAGCAGGAGAGCCGCCGGTACGCCAAGCGTCAGTTGAGCTGGCTCCGCCGGGATGAGACCATACGCTGGATTTGTTGGGAGGAAGAACCAAATATCTGCGAGGCCATCCAGATTTCGACGGAGTTCTGCCGTACTTTCGGTATAATAGAGACAGAAAAAATCACCCATGTTTGGTGATTCTACCTATTTTGCAAAGCGGTGAATTGTGGTATACTTAGGCGATAAGCTGCTTTTCTACGAAAGAAATCAGAAAGGACGGCGAACAATATGCAAAAGGCCCTCAACTTACAGGAGATTTTCCTCAATCAGGTGCGAAAATCTAAAATGCCCGTAACCGTGTTTCTCGTCAACGGATTCCAGATCAAAGGGACGGTCACCGGGTTTGACAACTTTACCGTCGTGCTGGACACCGACGGTAAACAACAATTAATCTACAAACACGCTATCTCCACCATTGTCCCAGCCAGATCCATTGACTTTATGCAGCACGCAGACAACGCATAAGGGATCTTCCAGCAAAAAGACCCCGGGCAAGCCGCTTCCTTATGGGCTTGCCTTTGCACATCGGGAGTACGTATGAAGCGAACTAACTTTGCAACCAAACTCATCGCAATTATCCTCTTTGTCTTTCTGGCTCTCTACCTGGGGATCTACGTAATCCAGTCTGTGGTCAACCCGTTGACCACGGCACCGGCGATTACCATTCAGGCCCAGGAGAGTATCCATGTCTCCGGCCTCATCGTCCGGGAGGAGCAGGTAATTAGTGTCGCCCATCCCATCGTGGCAAGCCGGGTGCGGGAGGGGGAGCGGGTCAGTGCCGGACAGGCCTATCTCACGGCCTACGCCAGCGCCGAGGATCGGGAGCGGATCGTACGCCGCAGGCAATTAGAACAGGAAATCGCCCAGTTGGAGACACATCTGACCCCCCAGGACCCCTTGCAGCAGGCCCTTTCTGTGGAAGTGGAAATCCGCCGCCAAATCGGAGATCTGAGCCACGCCGCCCGCCAGGGCAACCTGGAGGAGTTAGACGCACGGACAATTACCCTGCGTTCTCTTTTTCTGGCCGGAGATGCCGAACGGAGTGCAGAACGGCTGGAGTATTTACGTGCGCAATACGCCGCCCTGGATGGCGTTGCGATTGATACACGCCCCGTCTATGCCGACCGGGCCGGGATATACAGCACCCGTGTGGACGGTTTCGAGCACATCGGCCCGGCAGACCTTGATGCGCTGGGAGTCTCTGATCTGTTGGAACTCTTGGGTCAGCGGTCCGACGAAGAACACACGGGGGCGGGAAAGCTCATCACCGGCTTCACCTGGCACTATGCGGCCCTAATACCGGAATCCGAGTGGGAGCGGTTCAATGAAAAACGATACGGCGACTTACCTAACCGGGTTACGATGATTTTTTCCGGCGGCACCAACGCCAATGTGCCTATGCGCATTGATACCATTGGCAACTTGGAGGACGGCCGATTTGTGGCGATTTTTTCCTCCATCACAGGCCTTGTAGACACCCTCTCCCTCCGGCAGGCGGAGGCCCAGGTGGTCTACAACACATTCACAGGTATCCGAGTGCCCAGAGGGGCGTTGCACTGGTGCGAGCCCATTTCAGACCCGGATACGGGTGCCGTGACCGTGCCCGCCTACGTCTTTACGCTCACTATCGGCACCGCCGAGCAGAAGTATGTCACGGTGCTCTTCGAGGGGCCGGACTATTATCTGGTACAGCCCGATCTCGTCCGCACCGCCGCCCCCGCCGCCCTGCGGGAGGGCAACTCCATTATCATCCGGGGCCGGGGCCTCTATGACGGGAGGATAATCCGCTGATGTGCATTTCCGACAACGTATCCCGCCTGCGAGAGGAGATCGACACGGCCGCCCGGCAATCGGGCCGGGCCGGATCAGATGTGACCTTAGTGGCGGCCACTAAAACCCAGCCGACAGAGCTGATCCGAGAGGCAATCGCCGCAGGAGTAGATGCCTGCGGCGAAAACCGGGTACAGGAACTGGCGGAAAAGTCTCAGGCCGGAGCCTATGGGGGCGTTCCCCTCCATTTTATCGGCCACTTGCAGAAAAATAAAATAAAAAAAGTGGTGGGGGCTGTGGATCTCATCCAATCCGTCGACTCCCTGTCCCTCCTTGCGGCCATCGACGGCGAGGCCGCAGGGCAGGGAATTACCCAGGATGTATTGATCCAAGTAAACGTTGGAAACGATTCCGCCAAGTTCGGAATTGACCCTTATGCGCTGGATGAATTTCTGGGCCAAGTTGCACCTTTTGCCCATATTCGGGTGCGGGGATTGATGACCATGCTGCCATTTTCCCTCCCAATTCCAGAAAATCGGCGGTTATTTGCCAAAATGTATCAGTTTTTTATTGACATACGGGGCATTTCCTACGATAATGTATATATGGATTTTTTATCTATGGGTATGAGCGGCGATTTCCAAGAGGCCGTCTCCGAAGGGGCCAACATGATCCGTATTGGCAGTACGATCTTCGGTGACCGAACGTAGCCGACCTAAATAGTAGCAGGAGGACATTTTTGACATGGGAATCATGGATGAGTTAAAACGGCTTGTGCGTCCAGAGGACGACTACGACGAGGAGTTTGACGATTTCTCACCAAGAGCCACAGAAAAAATCCCCGTGGAGCCGCGGGATTCTTTCCAATCCGAAAGCGGCCGCAGCAACAGAGATCGGGATCGAGACCGAGACCGGGACCGAGATCGGCGGGGCGGCGGATACTATACGCCGGAGCCCTCGACCAAAAACAGCAACAAAGTGGTCAACATTCACGCCACAACCCAGCTCCAAGTCGTGCTCGTCAAGCCGGAGCGATTTGAAAACGCCGCCGAGATTGCCGATCACTTGCGAGATAAGCGCACTGTAGTGCTAAACTTAGAACAGACCCAAAAAGAAATTGCCCGCCGCCTGATCGATTTTCTCTCCGGTGTCGCCTACGCCCAGGAGGGAAAGATTAAGAAAGTTGCGGTGAGCACATATATCATCACGCCCTACAACGTAGATATTCTCGGCGATCTCATCGACGAGTTGGAGAGCAACGGTCTGTATTTCTAGGCCGATGATGTTTTATACTATCTGACTAACAAAAGGGAAAGGGTTGAACACCATATGATGACGCCCCAAGACCTCAAAGAAAAGAAATTTGAACGAACATTACTCAACGGCTATGAAATGCTCTCCGTAGATGATTTTTTAGAGAGCGTCTCCGAGAATTACGCCGCCCTCTACAAGGAAAACGCCGTGCTCAAAAGCAAAATCAAGGTGTTGGTAGAGAAAGTGGAGGAATACCGCTCTACAGAGGACTCCATGCGTATGGCGCTCCTCACGGCCCAGAAGATGGGTGATGAGCTATTAGACGAATCCCGGGCCAAAGGCGACGCTATTTTGGCCGAAGTCAACGAACAAGCCAAGAGACGTGCCACCGAACTGCAAGAACGATTTGCCGCAGAAGAGGCCCGTCTGGCCACTGCTGAACAGCGCACCAGCGAGTTTAGCAAGAAAGTTCTCCAGCTCATCGCAGACGAGACTGACTTCATTGAACGGCTGGGCGAGCTAGTCCTCCCCGATGCTATGGCAGTGAATGCACCCGCACCTCCGACGGCACCTGTCGTCCCTGTTGCGGCCCCTGCTCCTCCGGCAGCAGCCTCCGTGCCCCCGCCTGTTGTGGCTGCACCTGTTATGACCGCACCGGAGCCCGCAGCCGTGCCGTCTGGCGGCAAAGCCAACCCCATTGACGATGAAGTGCAAGCCGCGATAGAGGCCTCCCTGGCCGAAGAGATCAGTCGCATGACGGAAGATCTCGCAGACGACAAGACAACGCATACGTCCTCCGCTACAGGGCCTGATCTCTCGGCAGCACCGGCACAGTCTGCAGCGCCTGGAGAATCTGTTCTCAACATTACGCTCCCCGCCGATCTCCAGGAGAAGATCGACGCAAAGAAAAAAGAGGCGCCAACCTCAAATAACATCTTTGATTTGTTCGACCAAGACCGTATAGAGGAAGCGTTCCAGCAAAACCGCATTAAAGATGCAAAAAAGACAGCTCCCGCCCAGCCCCCTGTGGCCGCTCCCCCCGTGGTTAACGCCAAGGAGGCCGAGAAAATTGACATCGCCCGGGACATCTCCGCCTCTCTGGGCGACACCCAGGAGTTCAAGGTAGACCCCAACAACCTCTGGGACGACGAGGGCCAACCTACCACCAAGCGGCCCAAATTCGATTTCGATGATCTACAATTCGGCTCAAATCTAGATAACGAGTAATCGCATTATTCCCTGTGTTTCTCCCCGCCGAAGACGGGGACCATACAAACGTATCTGTGATAGGCGGCACGCCCGTGCCGCCTGATTTTTTGAGGAGAACCCTATGGCACTCATTGCCCTTTTTGTAGTCGTCATCCTGGGCGACCAGTTGCTAAAACACTATATCCTGACCAACTTTGCAGTGGGCGATGTGGCCCCTTTTATCCCCCACATCCTCCAGTTGACCCATTTCCAAAACACGGGCATCGCCTTTGGCTTTTTGCAGAACCACCAGTGGATTCCATTCGTTTTGACCCCCATTTTACTCCTCGGCCTGGGTATGCTCCTGTTTCGGCGTGTAGTTACGCACCCGCTCCAACGGCTGGCGATTACCGGCGGCATGGCCGGCGGGCTGAGCAACTGGATTGACCGCATTCTCCACGGCTTTGTCGTGGACATGTTCGAGCCCATTTTTATCAATTTTGCCGTATTTAACATCGCCGACACGTTCATTGTCCTGGGGGGATTTGTCTTTATCATCGGATTTTTCTTAGAGGAGCGGCAAAAAAAAGCGGCCCAGCCCCCCTCCCCCACGGAATCTGCCGATGAATAAGGAAATTCTCGCAGGCCCCGATGCGCCCAATATCCGGGCGGACGCCTTTCTCGCCGAACAGTTGGGATTCAGCCGCAACGCCGTCCAACGGGCCATAGAGACGGGTGAAATCACGTTTGCCGATGGGAAAAAAATCAAAAAAAACCACCTGGTCTCCCCTGGAGATCGGTTTTGTTGCGCCATAGCGCCCCCGGCGGAGCTGGAAGCGGCGCCCCAGAATATTCCGTTGGATATCGTCTATGAGGACGAAGATATCGTCGTAGTCAACAAGCCCCGGGGCATGGTGGTGCACCCCGCCCCCGGCCACCCGGATCAGACATTAGTCAACGCCCTGCTCCACCACTGCGCCGGAAACCTGGCCGGCATCGGCGGCGTGATCCGGCCGGGGATTGTCCACCGGATCGACAAGGATACCTCCGGTCTGCTCATCGTGGCAAAATCCGATCCGGCCCATCAACGCCTTACGGATCAACTCCGGGATCGGGAGGTCGCACGGATTTACGAGGCCGTGGTCATCGGCCGGGTGGGACAGGATACGGGGACCATTGACCTCCCCATTGGCCGCCATCCCACGGATCGCAAACGGATGAGCACCGCCGCCAAGATCGCCCGGGATGCGGTCACCCATTACACGGTCCTGGCCCGATACAACGGCTACACCCATATCCGGTGCGAACTGGAGACGGGGCGCACCCATCAGATCCGTGCCCATCTGGCGGCTATCGGCCACCCCGTTCTGGGGGATTTGACTTACGGGCGGGCAAAGCCGGAAAAAGGCATTGCCGGCCAATGCCTCCACGCCCGGACACTGCGTTTCGACCACCCCATCACCGGGGCGCAGTTGACCTTCACCACGGATTTGCCGGGTTATTTTACAGACGTTTTGGCCCGTCTCGGCCCGGCGGAGATTATATCAGATTAAACCCGCCTGGCCTTGGGGATTTTAATGGTGATGACCATGTCCGTCTCCGTCTCCTCTTGCTGAACACAGGCGTTGATGCCGGACTGTTTCATCATATCCATGCCCCGGTTCACCGCATTGAGAAACAGGCGCACGTCCTTAATCACATACAGGGGTTTTGTGGGAATATGCTTCGGCGATATCTGTTCCGGAGGCGGGTCCTCCGCCAGGGCGAGAAAGCCGGACAGGTATTCGTCTATGTAGTCCTCCGCCTTGGCCACGGTGAGGTCGTGTTGGATGATATAGTCCACCACCTCGTACCGCTCCCGGTTGCTGCCCAACCGGAGCAAGGCCCTGGCGTGGCGCTCTGTGAGGCCCGCCTCCTTGATCCGATCCAGCATCTCCCGGGGCAGTTTCAATATCCGCAGCTTATTTGCCACCGCCGATTGGCTCTTCCCCACCCGGCGGGCGGCCTCCTCCTGGCTCATATCGAAGGCCTGGATCAATTGGCTCAACCCCTCGGCCTCCTCAATGTAATTGAGGTCCCGCCGCTGGAGATTCTCCACCAGGGCGATGAGGGAGGAATCCTCCATGTCCACATCCAGCACGATACAGGGTACTTTGGCCAGCCCCGCCAACCGGGCCGCCCGGAGCCTGCGCTCCCCTGCCACCAGCTCATATTTCCGCTTGTGAAACCGGACGGTCAAGGGCTGGAGCACCCCGTACCGGGTGATGCTGTCCGCCAGCTCCCGGAGGGCGGCGGCCTCAAAGGTCTTCCGGGGCTGGGCCGGATTCGGCACAATATCACACACGGACAGAAAGGAAATCTGATCCGTCTGATAGAGGCCATATTTTTTTACCAATTGCAAGTAACTCACCCCTAAATCGCATATATTGTGTCCTTGCCAACAGGATATACTATATCTTGAAAAAATATTGGAGAAATCCGGCGAGGTGAGCACAAAATATACGGCGAATGGATACTGATTTTGCCTGGTTTTGTCGTGAGAAATAAAAGAAAGCGAACGTGAGAATTGATGAAACAAAATTTGATCCGGTATGCGGGTATTTTTGCGTCTGTTTTGTTATTCTTTACTCTGCTCACCGCTTGCGGCGGCGGAGACGGCGAGAATAGGGAGGGCGGCATAGACAATACAATCATCGAAAGCTATCTCTATCTGCCGGAATCTTTGCACATGACACATGTAACAGGTCTGGTTCACAGCACGATTGTCCACGAAGGCCAACTATATATTTGCTATGTGATCGAATCCGCAAAAGATTCCGATCCGCCAATCATCGTAGTGGAACGCATGTTGCCCGACGGCACACAGGTGTCACAGACCGAGATTCCGGTTTCTTTTGACCATGTGGATGTGGCAGCTCTGCATATCACGGAAGCGGGCAATCTGGCGTTCATTCTCACAGGCATTACGTGGACGGAGCAGGGCCGGAGTTCCACCATACTGTATTTGGAATACACGCAGCAAGGCGCAGAGATCATGCGCCGGGACTTGACCGAACTGATTCCGCAATTAAGCGATCTGTCTCATATCGGGCAGGCGATGATTACGGATGACGGCGACATACTCCTACTCGCCTCGGCGGATATGGATGCCTTTGTCTATCTGCTTGACCGTCAGTTCTCTCTGCGGGGGCAGATGGAAGTCAGCTTTGGGCAGAGGATGAGCCAATTGCGAGACGGGCGTGTGGTGATAAGTGATTTAGAAACGAATGAAAACACGTCCCACACAGTTTTGCGGGAGGTTGACTTTGCGGCAGGTGGCTGGGGCGAGACACACCCGATATCCGTGGCGGATATCCGCAGTCTATATCCCGCCCGAGCCGATGACTCGTTTGATTTATACATCGACGACGGCGTTTCCCTCTTCGGCTATATCATCGGCACCGGAGATAGGACGATGATGCTCAACTGGGTCGAAGCAAGGGTTGGATTCGGCTTTCGCTCCCATCTGAATTTCTTAGAGGACGGGCGGCTCTCCCTGCTTATCAGCCATGGCGATTTCACAACCGAGCATTGGCGCACAGAGCATGTACGTTTGACCCGCACGCCACGGGCGGATCTGCCGGACTATACGGTGATTACGTTGGGCGTGGAACGGGTCGGAGACGGAACCGGATTGCGGGAAAGAGTGGCCGCATTCAACAGGGAACACCGGGACTACCAGATTCAGTTGGTGGAATACTGGGATGGCAGTTGGGAGGCGGAGGATTGGGAGGCGACACGACAGCGGTTTGCGACGGATCTCATAACGGGGAACGCCCCCGATATCATCTTGGTTCCCCACGATATGCGTGACGCCCTGATTCGCCAGGATCTCCTAGCTGACCTCTATCCCCTCATCGACGCCGATCCTGTACTGAACCGCTCGGACTTCTTCCCCAATGTCTTGGCCGCAATGGAGGCCCCGGACGGTTCACTGCCGGCCATTTCCGATTCCTTTATGGTGGAAACTATAATCGGCATGGCAGATGCGGTGGGGAATATCCAATCCTGGACGTTTGCGGATATGCGCACACTCATTGAGCAGACAGGAGATACGCCGTTTATTTTGGGCGAATGGACAACGGCAGAGCGATTTCTTGATCTGGCGCTCCAGTTTTCCGGCGATGATTTTATCAACTGGCCGGAGAACAGCGCCAACCTAGACAGTGAGGAATTTATACAGCTTTTGGAAATTTCCACCCGCCTGCCCCACGTGATGGCGCCGTGGGATTTTGGCAGTGATGGACGCATAGGGGAGAACGTAAGCCCCGTCATACGAATGTTACACGGGGAACAGTTGCTGGATTTGATCCATCTGAGGCAGCCATGCGACTGGCAAATGTTCACGGGCATGTTAGGGAATGATATTGTGGCCCTCGGTCTGCCGACTGCAGACGGCGGTGCGCATCTCATCCACATGTTTGAGGGGTTTGCCATCAGCGCAAACAGTCCGTTTCAAGAGGCGGCATGGCGCTTTATCCGCCAATTCCTTTTGCCGGATATAAATTTGGATCACATGTGGGATTTCCCTCTGCGGATTGACCTATTCGATGCGGTGATTGCCGATGCGAAGACACCCCGTATGGAACTCGATGAAGACGGAAACGAAGTTGAAACTTGGCGGGGCGGCCAGGGAATGGGTGACTTTTTATTTTATTTCTACGCCATGAGCGAAGAGGAGGAGCACGGCCTGCGGGCAATCGTGGAAAGCGCACGCATCCTGGCTCATTTTGATGAGACGGTAACGGAGATGGTACGGGAAGAGACGCTCCCCTTCTTCGCCGGAGACAGATCCGCCGCCGATACGGCACGCATTTTACAAAATCGGGTGCAGACATTTCTGAATGAACGCAGATAGTATCGGACAAAGGAGATTTCCCGATGAACAACAACACACTTAACCAATTCACCGCCTGCGGTGGCTGTGCGGCAAAGCTGTCCCAGGATTTGCTCCAACAGGTGTTGGGCAATCTGCCCACGGATTCTGATCCCAATCTCCTAGTGGGTTTCGACACCTCAGACGACGCCGCCGTATACAGATTGCGGGACGACCTAGCCCTGATCCACACTCTGGATTTCTTCCCCCCTATGGTGGACGCCCCCTATCTATTCGGCAAAATCGCCGCCGCCAACGCCTTGAGTGATGTCTACGCCATGGGCGGAGACGTGTTATCTGCCCTCAATATTGTCGCCTTCCCAGAGGGGATGGATGGGGCAATCTTAGAGGAAATCCTCCGGGGCGGGGCGGAAAAAGTGCGGGAGGCGGGCGGGCTCCTCTGCGGCGGCCACTCTATTGCGGATCAGACGCCCAAATACGGCCTGTCCGTCACGGGGACGGTTCACCCGGAGCGAATTTTGCGGAATAATACCTGCCGGATGGGAGATCAGATTATCCTGACCAAGCCCCTGGGCGTCGGCCTGATTACGGCGGCCTACAGTCTGGGGCAGGTTGCAGAAAAAAGTTATCTCCATGCCGTTTCCAGCATGGAGAGATTGAATAAATATGCAATGAGCGCCGCCCGGAATTTCCGTATCCACGCCGCCACAGATGTGACGGGATTCGGATTCCTGGGCCATCTCAACGAGATGGTCACCCCGGACTATTCCATCCGTGTGACGGCGAGCCGCATACCCTATATCCCGGAGGCGTATCAACTGGCGGAACAATTTCTCATTACCGGCGGCGGGATGAAAAATCGGAAGTCTCTGGCCAAAAACGTGATGTTTCACGATCTGGATCGGGCCACGGAGGAGATATTGTTCGACCCCCAAACCTCCGGCGGACTGCTTTTGAGCGTCCATCCAGATGACGCCTCCCCCCTCCTATCCGCCCTGGACTCCCTCGACATGCCATCTCTGCCCGCCGCTGTTGTCGGTGAGGTGATAGAACGGAGGGTGCATAATATTCAAGTATTTCTATAATTTATTCGCCTGTCCGCAGACTGCGCAGGAGTTGGATTTCTGCGGCGTATCCCGGCAATTCGTTGGGGGTCTCCAGGAAAAAGGGCAAATCCCGCAGGGCCGGGTGATTGATAATCTCCACAATGGCCTCCAGCCCAATATATCCCGCCCCGATCCCCGCATGGCGATCCGTCCGGCTGCCACGGGGATTTTTGCTGTCGTTAAGGTGAATCGCCCGCAGACGGGAGAGCCCAATTACCCGGTCGAACTCCGACAACACCCCGTCCAGATTGCCTGCCATATCATACTCACCCACAAAGAGGTGGCAGGTGTCCAGGCACACGCCCATGTGATCGGTGAGTTCCACCCGATCCAAAATCTCCCGTAGATGGGCGAATTCTCCGCCGATTTCATTCCCCCGCCCCACCATGGTCTCCAGGAGCACGGTGGTGGTCTGCTCCGGTTTGAGCAGGGTATTGAGCAGATCGGCAATCAGCCCGATCCCCACCTCCACCCCCTGCCCCTTGTGGCTGCCGGGGTGGAGGTTATAGAGGTTCCCCGGCAGATACTCCATCCGCCGGAGGTCGTCCTCCATGGTTATGTGGGCAAATTCCCGGGTCTCCGGCTTATCTGAGCAAGGGTTCAGCGTATAGGGCGCATGGGCCATCACCGGCCCGAAGGATTCCCGCTCTAAAAGCGCCACAAGCGCCGCCGCATCCGCCGGATCCATCTCTTTCGCCTGTGATCCACGGGGATTGCGGGTGAAAAACTGAAACGTATTGGCGCCAATAGACAGCGCCGCCTCCCCCAGGGCGAGAAACCCCTTGGAAGAGGACAAATGGGAGCCGATATAAAACATGGGCGGCCTCCTTTGTAGATTAGGATTACATCCCCGCCCTAGCGCTGGGCGGGGAACCATGTTGACAGTCTCCGCCCCATCGTTTACAATACAGACAGGCGTTGCCAGTTCTATACGGTATGCGGTTAGCCGATCCCTCCGAAAGGGGGTGAAGCCATGTCGGTGTTTGAAGCTATATCGTTAATGCTCGCTTTTGCGGCATTGATTATTATGCTGATAAACTACTTAGACAGAAAATAGCCGCCCTGCCTGCGAAGCGTGCGGCTAAATTCCTTTAGTCAAAACGTTTTTTAAAGGCTAGCCGTTACCCGGCAACGCCTTTTTCTATACTCATTATACACCCACGCCCCCGCACTTGTCAACCCGCACCACCCCGGCCTATTACTGGGCGGGGATATTGACAACTACATATACAAGCGTGTACAATAACCGTAGGAACTGCCGCTAGGCGGCTTGGTCACTCCCAAAAGGGGGTGTTGCTTATGGTTACATATGCAGAACTGTTCCAGTTCGCTATGCTACTTGTAGCAGTTATCGCCCTGTGTCTCACGCACAGGCGTAAATAAACCGAGCACGCCTTAGCATTTGTGCAAGGCGTGCTCTGTTCTCCATTTCGGACTGAGCCGCCTCGCCAAAAGCGGCAGTTCCTTTTGTAATTTCATTATACACCCACACCCCCGCACTTGTCAACACCCGCACCACCCCGCCGCCCAGCAATGGGCGGGGATATTGACAACTACATATACAAGCGTGTACAATACTCGCAGGAACTGCCGCTAGGCGGCTTGGTCACTCCCAAAAGGGGGTGTTGCTTATGGTTACATATGCAGAGCTGTTCCAGTTCGCTATGCTACTTGTAGCAGTTATCGCCCTGTGCCTCACGCACAGGCGTAAATAAACCGAGCACGCCTTAGCATTTGTGCAAGGCGTGCTCACTTCTCATGTAGGACTGAGCCGCCCTCTCACAAGCGGCAGTTCCTTTTGTAATTTCATTATACACCCACACCCCCGCACTTGTCAACCCGCACCACCCCGGCCTTCGGCCGCCCCTCCCAGGAGGGGAATTTTTTTAACCATTCCCCTCCTGGGAGGGGTGCCGCCCGCAGGCGGCGGGGTGGTCACACACAAACCCCCGACCCATTGCTGGGCGGGAGTTCGGTTCACCATGCGTTTTTCTTGACAAATACCGTAACATCAGCTATACTAATTATATACAAGGGCGTTGCCGGGTAACGGTTAGCCTTTAAAAAACAGTTTGACTAAAAGAATTAGCCGCTGGTTTCCTAGGCCGGGCGGCTATTTTCTTTTGTCTAAGTAGTTTATCAGCATGATAATCAATACTGCAAAAGCAAGCATCAATGATATAGCTTCAAACACCGACATGGCCTCACCTCCTTTTACAGAGATAGGGCTAACCGCATACCGTATAGAACTGGCAACGCCTGTCTGCATTGTAAACTACACTCCCGCAGTTGTCAATCCCCACCACACACAAACCCCCGCCCATTGCTGGGCGGGGGTTCGGTTTCACCATGAGTTTTTTTCTATTTATTCATGGTGGGGTAGGTGTGGGATGGATTATTCAATAACTGTGAATGTCAAAGGTATTGATTGTCCGGCGAATGTTAGTGTGACTTCATAATCGCCAGGTTCAGCAGCTGATGTGAGGGTAATGACCACAGCCACCACATTGTCAACGAGGTCGAACATATAATTCAGTACCGGCGCACTCCCTACAGTTAGAGCAAAATCACCATTAGTTAGGATATCTGCCAGTAGTGGATTCATGGTGATAAGGAAAACAAGGGAGTCGTCGGGCTCAAACCCTTCTGTAAGGGTACCATCAGGAAGAAGCGAACCACTGACTTCGTCCACGAGCTCTACATCCAGGATGAACACAGTTTCCAACAGACCTGTTTCACCACCGGTAGCAACAACGCCGAATGCGACGACTGTGTATGCAGTAATTACGCCGTCTCCGTTTGGACGGAGGTCTACGATTTCAGTTCTGCCGGGCCGTGTGTAGAACCATGCGCCATCAACGTGAATAAGTTGGTTCGCAGCCAGGGATATGGAGGTGACTATGGCCTCATTCATGAAGAACGTGTTGTTAAAGACGTTTCCGATACCCGGTGGGAAGTCTACGCCGTCTGGGAAATCTGTTACTTCTGCATCCGAAAGGCGAACCAACTGATTGCCAATAAGGCGGTAGAACCCGCTCGGTGCAATTAATCGCTCGCTACCCTCGTACAAGGGGGCAACTATTGAGGTGTTGCGTGGTGGGTCTTCCATTCCGTCTACAATGTCACGTACTGTGACTCCCACAAACCCGCCGGGGAAGCCTGGATCAGTAACCAATCTGCCGCTGACTCCACCATACGCTACCGCTGTGAAAACGTCTGTGGTACCCTGCCGCCATCTCTCTACCGGTCCGGGTAAGAAGAATATACTGCCTTCTGCGCTGTGGGCATCCATGACAAACACAAATCTAAGTTGGCCTGCCGGGTGGGTTGGCAAGGCATCAGGGAGATCTTCGGTCGCAAAGTCCGACACGGGCAGGTCGTCTGACAGCCAGTACCAAACTACAACGCCTTCGGCAACTATCCCTGCGTGCTGGCCCCGTGCTCTAGAGGTGCTGACAAGCTCGTTGGGTAGTTCTGTATCATCAACTTCCAGATAGAGGAAGTCTGCGTTGTCTGCAATGGCGTATTCGCCAAGACCGTCTACAGCCCAAAAGATTTCTGTGTTCCAGCTGCTTTCCAGCCCATCCGTGTCCAAGTTGTTTCTAAACCGATCAGTCTCTTGAGGATTCAAAAGGCTACCCTCAAAAGTTCTCAGCCAAACAACACTATCAACTAGGTCTTCTGTCAATTCGCTATATACCTGATGCTCCCCAATGGTGCCGTCAATGTATACAACCTGAATCCAGTGAGTCATCTCTCCCCACAAGCCCGGACGAGAACCAAAGTTCAAAATGTAGGCAAAGTTATCAGTTCTCTCGTGGCGGGCGGCGACAAAAGCACCGGTCACACCGCTGATGTAGAACGTGAATTCGGTCGTGAGGTCTTGAGCAATGGGCTCAAAATTACTATGAGCACGCAACCTAGCGGACAGTTGGTTTGTGTCATCGTGGTCAAATCTGCGTGTCACACCGTCAACGGTGATGGTTCCAACATGCCACTGATAAGCGTCTACCACGGCGGTGATGGTCTCCACATTGGTGAGGGTGTACGTTCTCGTCACAGGGTTGAACTCTACATTGACCCAATCGTTTTGACCTGCAACCAGGTTGGAGTTGTTTTGCACACGGTAGGGCAGAGCAACAACAGTAGTGTCTACGTCTGCGACTGCGTTACCAGCTCTGTCGCCTGCCATGGGGCCCATTGGCAATTCGTCTGAGAGAACCAGACGGGTCAGATGAAATACGCCGGCAGGGGTAATTTGCACGTCGGCAATCCAACGGTTTGCGAATACAACGGATCTGACTGCGCCGTCATAGATGACATAGGTGGCATCTTGGCGGGACAGGGCCAGCGGGCGGCCTACGCCTGTTCCACGAACCAGCGTTAGGGGGTCTTCCCACTCTTCATACATGAAGTTTGAGAACACTGCCATATTTTGCGCTGTGTTGTTGGCCAGGTCAAGGTACTCTGCGCTTCTCAGGTCTGCGTTAGAAGTGCCTTCCGGGGTACCCAGGGTGATTGCGCCGGGGACGAATACATCGTCAGAGATAACATGGATGAAGACGATTGTATCATTGTCTTCTCCCCGTGTGTAAACATTTGCAATACGGCCAACTTGGCCAGTCGTTGCAGTGCCAGGGAGTACAGTTTCTTCCCCTGTCACTATGTTTACGAATCTCATGTCTTCATCTACGCCCAGGTTCATAACCATAACGCCTGTGAGACCTTGACCGCATCTGATATCTTCGAAATCGAAGAACGCCAAGCCAAAGGTACGGATCGTCTCAGGCTCTATTGGACGATAGATGTTAATGCCATCCCACCACTGTACACGGTCGATGCAGAGTGCATTAAAGATCATCTGTGCGGCCATCTCACGGGTGGCGGGACGGGTAGCCTCATAGTGGCCTGCGATTACATGGTGCAAACCGACTTGGACTGCACGAGTCCAGGCACGGGTGTTCCAGTTCGGGCCTGTAAAGCCATTGTCTGCAGGGTCGCCGCCGTAGCCTAAGGCACGGAGCAGCATGGCAGAAGCTTCTTGCAGGGTCACAAGATCAAGGGGGCCGAATGTCCCATCGCCGCGGCCATGGATGATGCCTTCTGTTGCAGCCCAGTTAACATAGTCATAATACCATCTTCCTGGTTGCACATCGGTGAAAATCTGCTCTTCTGAGACAGGCACGTCAGTCATAGCGCCGGTCATCAAACGGAATACGAGCGCTGCGAATTCCGCACGTACCACGTTACGGGTCGGGTGGATAAGCTGTTGGTCTGTACCTCTCATAATGTCCAGACCGAACAGAACCCCAATGGCGGGCTCATAACGGGGGGTGATCGCATCAATGTCATTCATGTCATTGATGGGGTTTGCAAAAGCGGGATTAGCCAGGCCGATAATCATCAACAGGGCCAACGCCAATGCAAGGATCTTTTTGGATCTTCTCATGTGTTTCTTTCCTCCTACAAAAATTTTTGTTTTTTTATTTATGTACAACACCCGTTCCCCTGTCTCCCTGACGAGGGTTCAGCGGGTAGTGACACCAAAAATATCCATAGCTGGGGCAGAGAACAATTTGAACGTTGCGCAAATTATACCCCCAGCCTCTAGATTTTGTCAATCGGGCAGGGCGAAGTGTAACATAACTGTAATAAAACGTCAACGATGTAAGCGCCTCGCCATAGTGTGCGATTATTATATATGTATCAATTCGCACAACGATGTTTCATTATACACCAAGCTTCGACGCTGTGCAATCCTTTTTTCCAGCTTTTATTGAAAATTTTTAGATAGTCAATCCAATCGAAAATTCCCCTTGACGTACCCCGTCACCTGTGGTAATATGTACTCCTCCAATATCGCGGGGTGGAGCAGTCCGGTAGCTCGTTGGGCTCATAACCCAAAGGTCGGAGGTTCAAATCCTCCCCCCGCAACCAACGCTCAAACGCTGCAACCCCAACGGTTGCAGCGTTTTTGTTTTTTGGCTATGGGTCTGTCTTTGCCTCTGAAATTATGATGCGGTTACTCTGCTTCCAAAGCTTGCCCCAATTCGATAAAAGAAAAGATATTATGCCTTAGCGGGCCGTGGACGGCACGATAGACCGCAGTAAACTCTTCGATGAGAGTATGGTTGCCAACTAGCTCCGCAAGTTCATTAAAACACTCTTGAATTTGAAAGTCTAACTTTCGTTTGACAGTTGTATTGGTAACTGCACACCGATAGTCCCAATAAGCCATTCGTTTACTTTGGCCTTTTGCGTTTGCTCCAATTTTATAAGCGTCAACAGGTGAATAGAGTTGGAGCTCCTGTTCCAACAGACCAGCATAATGATGTATCTTTGGCGTTTCCTTACGATCAGTTTTTGAGACTTCGTAGATGATATCAACGTAAAGTTTTGTCAAATCAAAGTACAGTTGGCTTTTTTCGTTTTCCCTCCATGCTCTTTGGCAGATATCATTTCTTGCTTGGTTAATTTCTAACAGCGCTTCCTTAGTCATATTTTTTGCCCCTCACAAAACAAAATAAGCATATAGGCCGAAATTTAATCTATATACCTATTTTATGGAAACAGAGCCGGATTGTCTACCATAATTTATCAAAAATTTTGAAAAACAAAAACCGCTTCCATAAGAAAGCGGCTTTAATGGGGTGTTTGCTTGACTGATTTAGGGGCTAACACTCTTTATCTTCAAAGCTTTCCAGCATTGCGGCAAGCACATTTCGCACTAATCTCAACTGCGCAGGCGTGAGGTCGTCCATCTTTTTTGTGAGTTCATTTAGTTCACTGAGTACATATGGTTTGCCCGCACTGATTTCATTCCGCAACAAAAAATCTGCTGACACCTCGGCTACATTTACAAATTTGATAAATATTTTCATGCTGGGCATTTTCAAGCCCCGCTCTATCTCACTTAGGTATTGGCTCGTAATGTCCAACATTTCTGCAAATTGCTCCTGGCTCAAAGCCATTCGCTTCCTTGCCTCTCGAACACATTTCCCTAGAGTTACACTATCCATTCAATTTTCCTCGCAACTGCCATTTAGTTTTCCCCCTAACTATAGAGAGTAAACAGTATGCACGGAATGGGTGATAGTTTGAATTTCAAACGATTTGCTTTTTTGTTTGAAAATTATGCTATTGGCTTAAGAGGACGAATCGTCAATAACCATGATATGTGTTTTGAAAAGTAGCCAATTAAGGCAGGCGTTCTACCTCAATATTGGTATTCTTCAGCGTTGCGGAGAGTTCATCATATCGGCAGTTTGTTTGGAACACGACCCGAGATTTATTGTCAAAGCCCACTCGGACTCGTTTTGTATATTCATCGGTTTTGGCAACATGTTCCGTAATAGTCAACGAGGCGTTGTGCTTTTCCAGAAGATCGAACACTTCGGCAAAGCCATCGCCTGTACCGTTTGTGCTGTTATTGCGCTGCCCGAGTTTGGATAGGATCTCTGCCGAAAAGGGATGCGCGGTGTCATGCACCTCGAATTCAAAAAAGCCTAGTTTGTCTCGGAATAAAACGGTGATATATTTTAGGTCTGTATTCGTTTTGTGCAATTCTTTCTTTGCGTTGCTGAGCAGATTGCCCGCCAGGCGAATGAACTCTAAAGCAGAAATAGGCAAGCCCGCCCAAGATTCACTGCGGGCATTATTTTGGAGAGAGATGCCGAAGTCATCGGTCAAACATTCCTTGGCAATCTGTGCGAGATACAGTTCCAAGGCTTTCCAGTTATTCGGGAATTTGAGGGCATTGATTTCGTCCGCAAGATGCTCGCCCTCAAGTTCCGCTGACATTTCAGTGGCGACGTTTGCCAATGCATCCAGATATGCATCGGCACCTCCGATTTTCTGCAACTGGATTATTAGAGCCTCAAGAGTCGGAATAATATCTTTGTATTTATGATTTTTTGCAATCAACTCTTTGCGCTCATCCGCCAGTTCTCTCAACTGTTTGTGCTTTTTTATAAGGTGGAGGATGAATGCGCCTAAACCTAGAATAAGAAAGCCCAGTGCGATCATACTGGCAAAGAAAAGTAGACTGCTATATTCTTGCACTTGGTTCAGCCTCAGATGGTATGCGCCAAAGAGTGCAAGAATAATGCCCGCTGAAGCGAAGATAATAGCTTTGACCTCAAAGTCCTTTATATAAGACCAGCCGGTTTTTAATTTGATTAGTTTGTATGCAACACAGTAAATGACCGCCTCCATAACAAGAAAGACCAATGCCGCTATGCTGTCAGGTGGCTGTGATAAAAGGATGATTGGGGTTCCCAAGAGCAATGACGTGATTCTTAAAAAATATCCGCATAAAAAAGAAAGCACCAGTGCGGCCCAAAGTATCTTTCGCTCTCGTAGCCATAAAGAGAACCCTAAAATCAAAATTCCCAAAATTGTCCGAATAGGTTCCGGGATGTATGGGTGGGCAATTAGCATAAAAGTTGCAAAGCAGAGCGAAACACTAATTTGAAAGATCAGATTGAGCGACTTCTTTGCAAGTGTTTTCTGATAAAAAAGTAAGATGAAAATTCCAAATAAGAAGCTACCAATAAGCCTGTAAATTATATCCATGACAATGCGCCCCTACATATTCTCTTTGTATTATAACATTTCGTAATAAAAAGCACAAAAGCATTGATTTCAAAGTGTAAGAAAACAATGCTTTGCAAAGTGCAATTATGAAATTACCAAGCGGCAAACCAACGTGAAAAAATTCCAATAAACGTCATGGGTACGCACCTCCTCATTTCAAAGATACCTAAACACTTAGGTGCTTTAATTGTAGAGAGAGGGAGGCAAATTCTCATTCGATTTGATGGTTGGTTTTCGTAAGTTTTTCCAAAAAGAGAAAGCCCTGACAGCGAATTTTTCTGTCAGGGCCTTTTTCATGTCAGAGGCTACAAGGGATCAAACAATATCTTCTCTTTGAATTTTATCTGCAATGTACGAGATAAACTCTTTCGGCGTTGGTGCACTGCGTTCGGCATCACGATAGGGCGTATATGCTTTCGTGAGATCGTCATCTTCTGTTTTGGAGAAAGCCATGTCAATTAGTTTTCCAATGCGGGCTTGGACATTCTTGCCGTCCTTGCCATATTTCTTGCCAACGGTCACAAACACTTCTTTGAAAATTAACTTTTTATATGCGGGAAAGGTAATGACTATATAAATGGCGTCCACCAAGAAACTTTTGGCCTCGTTTCCCGGTTTGATGTAGTAGTGATTCAATTCCCGATCTATCCTTGTACGGAAACGTGTCTCAACGTCTAAAGCACTGGTGACTGGCACAGGGCTGGACACACGATTACGATCAAATTCTGATGCCATGGCTCGCAAATGTCTTACTATCAGGTCGGGCGTATAGTTTTTTGCGCCTTTTGAAAAGGTAAAATCTGCAAGTTCACGGTTTAACCGATCTTTCGTTCGTTCAGACATAACGCTAGTTAAAACTACAATATAGGGCTTGATTTGCAGCTTGTCTCTGATTTCGTGAATCTGTTGTAATAATAGCAGCCCGTCACCTTCTCCTACGCATAGTTGCAGATCGACAATCATGGCGTCTGGCAAGCCAGACTTCACCAAGTTCAAAGCTTCCGTTTCGCTATCTGTCACGGCCATCGTTATAAAATCGGCGCTCTGATTGATGTGAAATTTTAGCGGATCAGCATATCGTGGATCATCTTCTACGATTAGAACCTTATACCGCAGGCCGGAACTCATCGCACACTCTCCTCGCATTGATAGGTGTTTACTACACTAATTGTAACAAGTTCTTTGACAAAATTCAATGCGATTCGCAAAAGATCGTTTGATTTCGTTGGATTCTGTTAGATTTTGTTGGACGCACCCTTGATAGTGTGGTTGAGAATCCAATCAAAATCTATAGGTTGATACAGCGAAGATGTGCATGTCCCCATAGACGGCGATGGCGATAATATGTCTTACTAAAACCACTCTGCATATCAAATGATTTGTTAGGCAAGGTTCCATATAATGTCCCTCCGCCCCTACGAAGGGAGGTATATTATAGGTGTTTTTTCTATTTATACTAATCTCTACATGTATATATTTATTATTTTGTTGTGTTAATGCGCCCGTTTCTGATGAAGCGGACGCACTTCTTTTTTACCCAACAGTGGACAAGCTCTGCTTCAGCCCCGGCTGTCGCTCGCCTCCTCCAATTTGGTTCTTCCCGAACATCGAAGAAATCAAATTTGAGGAGGTAATGACATGTTTCAAAATATGAATCCATACACCCTGCGCACCCAAGAGGTGGAGGGGATTGTGCGTTATTTCGTAGCGTTTAAAGATGGACAAGGGCTTTTGCGTGAAATCGAGGTGTCTCGGCCTATTTATCTGGAGTTCCAGCGCTTTGCAAAGCAGGAGCACAACCAAGACCGTCAGGACAGAAGACACATGGAGCGATCTGACCTAACAGACCAATCGCTCTATGACCGGGCGCTGCATAAGCCGAAAAGCGTGGAAGATACCGTTTTGGATAACATGCGTGCCGAGCGGTTAGCAGAAGTTATTGCGGAATTGCCAGAGATACAACGGCGCCGCTTCGTCCTCTATCACGAATTTGGGTTGACGTATGACCAGATTGCAAAAATGGAGGGCTGCAAAAGGCAACCGATTATACGCTCGGTTTCAAGAGCTGAAGAAAAAATTAGAGAAAGTTTTAAAGAGTAGGGGTACTTTTTCGGCTCTAACTGTCCAAACATATGAGAGGGTAATGCTTCTCTCAAGCGAGAGGGCGGTGCTCCTCTCAGGACGGGCAAAAGGGGTAGGCGTGACGCGGACGTGTTGCTCCTTCTCCTTTCCCGTCTCCACCGACAGATTTTATATCTCACTGCCCAGAACGTGCTGATGGCATAAAAAGCCGCATGGAATCATCGTCAGACGGACGTTAAACGGTAAAGCTCGTATGATCGCTAAAAAATTTTCTCAGAAAAAGGAGAAGTTTATTATGGCTTATAGCGCAAATCAAACTACACTTTCCTATAAAGTGGGCAATGCCGCCGCATTCACCCAAATCCCCATGCTGAAAGAGGTTCCGGAATTTGGCGGAACGCCTGAAAAAATCGACGTAACCACGCTTTCTGATCGGACAAGAAGGCATATTCCCGGCATTCGGGACTACGGTGATCTTGTGTTCAAGTTCCTGTATGACAACTCTGTCGGCGGGAACTATCGGGTGCTGAAAAAGTTGGCGGCCAACAATACTACCGCTACCTTCAAGCTGGAATACCCAGATGGCACTGCCCATGAATTTAACGCAATTCCATCTGTCAAAATGGATGCGGGTACCATCAATGGCGCTCTGACCTTCAGTGCAACTATGATGCTCCAAAGCGACATTGGAATTACGGACGGTACAGGTACGCCGGGTGGAACGGGGCCGGGGCAGTCCGAGCTAGTATTGCCGGAGGGCTTACTTCGATCCCGCCTACTGACACCGGATGACTATACCTTTACGCCGCAAGGTAAGCTCGTGCTCACCACAAAGACTGGTCATGCGGCCGTAGACAACGCCTCCAATGCACGCACGCACGAAAGATTTTATCTTAGGAATTCGCAGTATGGGCAGCCTGGTTGGAATGGGGATGGTGGCATGGATGAAGACCACTCGGTGGTGACGGCTGAATTCTCGCAAAATGTCACATGTCGCAGCACATGGAATCAGCAGGTCGTTGGGATACCGACAACTGCAACGGATATTCAAAAGATCAGTTTCGGCATCCGCACCCTTGATACGTGGAACAGGCACGATGCGAAAGCGAAGTCAATTCACGTAGAGCCCTTCACCGCTGAAAGCGGTTTTGAGACATTCAGAATCTATGGCGATTTTGAAATTGATTTTACAGAAAGCGGCGGTGGTCTCAACACGGTTGCATATTCGATAATAATAGGTGCCAGACCAAATCGAAGCGGAGACAATGCTACCCTACTATTTGAGGAATGTTGCTGTCACATAGCAAACAGCGGTGTGAGATTTGAGATGACCAGTGGAACAGACCGTATAGCCGTTGTAGATTTCGGTATACAAGCTGCTGTTGCCGCAACGAATACGTTCGTCAGTGCGACTCAGCATGTACTGGAACTCAACGAACCATTGCAACCAGGGGACACCGTAACCTTGATTGCAGATATCACAACGAAAAAGGCTGGCTTTAGTTGGGGAACCGATGGGGATGATAATGCAACAGTCACAATCATTCAGCCAATTGAACGCACAATGATGCTACAGGGCCGTAGAGTGAGAGATGAAACCAGCATAAATGTGTTGGAATACTTCCGCGGCATAACCTACGAAGACCATGAGAGAGGATTCCGAGAAACAAAACTTTTTGAAAACAAGATTGCAATCAAGACCGGCTTCGCCGGGCGAAACGGAGACTGGTCTTACAGCCAATGGGCAGGGGCGAGTGCTACAACCACGCAGACACTGGATATCCACCGCCTTGAGGTTATTAGCAGAACATAGGCGGTATGGCATCTGCCTAGACGAACGTTAAACGGTGAAACTCGTATGATTGCTAAAAAATTTTCTCGGAAAAAGGAGAAGTTTATTATGGCTTATAGCGCAAATCAAACCACACTTTCCTATAGAGTGGGCAATGCCGCCGCATTTACCCAGATCCCCATGCTGAAAGAAGTTCCGGAATTTGGAGGAACGCCGGAAAAAATTGATGTGACCACGCTTTCTGATCGGACAAGAAGGCATATTCCCGGCATTCGGGACTACGGTGATCTTGTGTTCAAGTTCCTGTATGACAACTCTGTCGGCGGGAACTATCGGGTACTGAAAAAGTTGGCGGCCAACAATACCACCGCTACCTTCAAGCTGGAATACCCCGATGGCACTGCCCATGAATTTAATGCAATTCCATCTGTCAAGATGGATGCGGGTACGGTCAATGGTGCTCTGACCTTCAGTGCAACTATGATGCTCCAAGGCGATATCGGAATTACGGATGGTACAGGGAGGCCGGGGCAGTCCGAACCAGCATTGCCGGAGGGCTTGCTCCGATCCCGCATATTGACACCGGATGACTATACCTTTACGCCGCAAAGTAAGCTTTTGCTCATCTCAAGGACTGGTCATGCCACCGCAGAAAACGCATCCGACACACGCACACACGAAAGATTTCATCTTAGGAATTCGCAGTATGGGCAGCCTGGTTGGAATGGGGATGGTGGCATGGATGAAGACCACTCGGTGGTGACGGCTGAATTCTCGCAAAATGTCCTATGTCACAGTACATGGAATTGGCAAGACATCGGGATACCGACAACTGCAACGGATATTCAGAAGATTAGTTTCAGCATCTATAGCATGGATTCGTGGATCAGGTGCGAGGCAGAGGCAAGGTCAATTCACGTAGAACCTTTCACTGCTGAAAGCGGTTTCGAGACATTCAGAGTCTATGGTGATTTTGAAGTTGATTTCACGGAAAGCGGCGGTGGTCTCAACACGGTTGCATATTCGATTGTGATAGGTGCCAGACCAAATCGAAGCGGAGACAATGCTACCCCACTGTTTGAGGGGGGGTGTTGCTGTCGCGGCGGAGCAAACAGCGGCGTGAGATTCGAGAAAACAAGCGGAACAGACCGTATAGCTGTTGCAGATTTTGGTATACAAGCCGCTATTGCCGCAACGAATACATTCGTCAATGCGGCTCAGCATGTACTGGAGTTCAACGAACCGCTGCAACCAGGGGACACCGCAACCTTGATTGCAGATATCACAACGAAAAAGGCTGGCATTAAGTGGGGGGTGGAGGAGGATAGTGATAATGCAACAATCACAATCACACAGCCAATTGAGCGCCAGATGATGCTACAGGGCCGTGTGAGTAGAGATGAATCTATGATTTCTATGGAGGAACAGACCGACAGAGGAAGTTTTACCCACAGAGCACAAGGCTTTCGGGCGACAGAACTTTTTGAAGACAAGGTCGTAATTAGTACCGGTTTTTCATGTAGCTGTTGTGGCGACGTTCCCTATCGTCGTTGGTTCGCAGATGTCGGCACCGTTACACAGACACTGGATATCCACCACCTTGAGGTTATTAGCAGAACATAGGCGGCATGGCATCTGCCCAGAACGTGCTGATGGCATAAAAAGCTGCATGGAATCATCGTCGGACGGACGTTAAACGGTGGAGGTCGTATGATCGCTAAGAAGTTTTCACAGAAAGAAGTCAACCGGATTGTCGCAATCCGCATCAAGCGGGAACGGGATCGGGTGGCGAAGGAGCTGGAGAACAGAATGAAACGCTGTATGGCTTCCATACATCTCACGCTGCATCAGGAAATGTGCGCGATGAAACGGGATTTAGCAGACGAGGGGGGTGATGAACTACAATGACGCAACATATTCAAGTGAGGTGCCTGATTGACCGATTTTGGGATCCCCACCTTCTGGCTTGGGACGGGTCTGAAATCAATGGCACATTGATAGACGTATCCACACAGACAGCCGATGATACCTCCGGCAAGCTCATCCCCGTTGGCATCGTTTTGTTGGAGGATGACACATTCCAGAGCGTACCGATGGAGTTTATTGAAAAGATCGGGGCCTGATTGATCGGCCCCAAACTCAAATTTTAATTTTAAAGGAGATTTTTATTATGGCTTACAGTGCAAATCAAACTACTCTTTCTTTCCGGATTGGCGGCGCCGGTGCATTTGCAGACATCCCCATGCTGATGGAAGTGCCGGAATTTGGCGGCGCACCTGAAAAAATTGACGTGACCACCCTTGCGGATAAGTCCAAGCGATACATCCCCGGCATCCGGGACTACGGCGATCTCGTGTTCAAGTTCCTGTATGACAACTCTGCCGATGGGAACTACCGGGTACTCAAAGGCCTGGATGACAACGCCACACTGGCGACCTTCCAGATCGAATACCCGGATGGCACTGCCCATCAGTTTGACGCAGTTCCCACCGTCAAGATGGACGCAGGTTCGGTCAACGGTGCACTGACATTCAGCGCCACCATGATGCTCCAGAGCGATATCGAAGTGATTAACCCCTAAGCTATAGCGCAATTCTGCCACATGCTGTAACAGAAAGCGAGGGGGAGCCTGGCGGCTTTCCCCTCGCCCCTCAAATAATTTTTTAGACTACCTGAAAGATTTAATCTACACAGTGCTAACCGCGCTAACCGCCGGGATTCCGTGGCGGGACATCGGCGGTATGTCAGTCGATGAGATTGCCCTCTCCGCCCAGGTGCGTGGAGAGCAAAACAAAGAGTTCGCCCAGCTTCTGGCCTGGATCGTCTACAACAGCGTTGCGCTGACCGGGGTTGCCATGAATGACCCGAAGAAATTCCCGAAGCTGGAAGATGCGTTCCCCAGCCTGTTTGAGAAGAAAAATCAGCAGGATTGGTGGGTGATGAAACAGCGGATGGAGGAGTATGCGGGGGCGAAGAGAGAAGATGCCTAGAGCCGCCCTAAAAGTTCAGCCTTTTTAGCCTCGAACTCTTCGTCAGTGAGTACGCCGGACTTATGCAGTTCGCCGAGTTTTTCGATTTGGGTGAGGATGTCGGGAGTTTGTACATGGGTGGCGGGTTGAATGAACTTATCAGCTATACCACTATTCTTAATGAAAGACATGAGTTCTTGACATGCCTTAACATCGGCCCACCCGATTAGTTTGGCCGTGGCCATTTCGAAGCGAATACACATTTGATGCTGCACATCGTTTTGATAAGTAATTTCTATCTGTTTTCCCGCCAAATCAGCTATATTCCCATATCTCGTTCCAACACCTTTTACTATTTCGATTTTTTCAATTTTTTTATACTCAATATAAAGATAAAAATTATGTTTTCTGGTTTTTTGAAAAAAAATCCCGTCTCTTAGTAGATTCATTCGAATGGAATATATTGGTTTTTTGTGTTCGGGCAATCCATGCATATAGTTTACTTTATAGGAGATGAGAATATCTTCGTTTGCAAAATTGTGCAATTTCACTTTTAGACAAACCCTTTCGTTTTCATTTTAAGGAGAATCTTATGTCGACAAAAATACTAAAAATTGAATTTCCTAATAATAGTTTAACCGAATTAACATCTACTGTCAATCAAATAAAAGACGCACTCAATAGTTTAATTATACCATTGGAAGAAATACGTGACACGCTAAAAGAAACGTTCAAGCCTGATCCACTTAGAGACTTTATTGGGGCAATGGCAGATGTCGTAGCAATTATAGATACTGTTAAAGCGATAACACTGATTCTTGTAGCGGCGTTAGGCATAGCCATAGTAAGTTGGAAAGCGTTACTTGTGGGTGCGATAATTGCAGGACTTATTGCGCTTGTGACTTATATCATAGAAAACTGGGAACCAGTTGCCGACTTTTTTGTCGGTTTATGGGAAAAAATCAAAATCTCATTTCAAAACGCCATTGATTTCATTGTAGACCTGTTTTGGGGCGTCGTTGACTGGGTTTACACCAAAGTCATAACACCAATGGGCGAGTTCTTTAGCTGGTTATGGGAAGAGGTCAAAAGCGCATTCCAAGCGGGTGTTGACTTTATCGTCGGCGTGTTTAGCCCAATCGCTGCATGGGTCAACGACAACATCATTCAACCAGTAGCACAGTTCTTTGCTTGGCTATGGGAGGGGATCAAAAGTGCATTCCGTGCGGGCGTTGACGCAATTATTGCAATTTTCGGCCCGATTGTTTCATGGATTTACAATGAAATCATACTACCTATTTTCAACTTTTGGAAATGGGTCTGGGAAAACATTTGGAATCTGGTCAGCATGGTTGTTGGACTTATTTCCGACATTCTGATAAGCCTTGTCAACGTAATTTGGATATTTGTCATTCAGCCACTTGGTGAGTTCTTTGCTGGGCTGTGGGAGGGTGTAACAACTGCGTTCCGGGCGGCCATTGACTTCATTGTGAGTACGTTCAACACAGTCGTCTCATGGATCAATTCCAACGTGATCCAGCCGTTAGCCCAATTTTTCGCTGGGCTGTGGAGCGGCATCACAAGTGCCTTTGGCGCAGCCATTGACTTCATCAGAAGTACATTTTCCGCAGTTGTGTCGTGGATCAACGGCAGTGTCATCCAGCCCATAGGCCAGTTCTTCTCTGGGTTGTGGGAGGGCATCACAAGTACGTTTGGAACAGCCATTGACTTTATCAGAAGCACATTCTCCTCTGTAGTATCGTGGATCAATGGCAGTGTCATCCAGCCGATCACCGGGTTTTTCTCTGGGCTATGGAACGGGATCAGTAACGGTGTCCGGGGAATGGTGGGGGCTGTTGTAAGCGGGTTCAACTCTATGGTAAGTGGTGCATTGGCACCGCTGAACGCCCTCATCAGCGGACTGAATAACATCCCGGGCGTCAACATCCGCCAGTTAAGTTTCCAACTCTCCGCACCGGCGTTCGCCAACGGCGGATTCCCCGACCAGGGCCAAATGTTCATCGCAAGAGAGGCCGGGCCGGAGTTGGTGGGTACTATTGGCGGACGAACCGCAGTAGCCAACAACGACCAGATCGTCGAATCCGTCTCCCGTGGCGTATATGAGGCGAACAGAGATCAAAACAGCCTTCTGCGTGAACAAAACAGTCTGCTTCGTGCAATCTTAGAAAAAAGTACGAGCATAACGCTTGACGGCAGAGAAATCACAAATGTGGTCGAGCGCACACAGAGAGAACGTGGGCTGCCTCTATTGGCAGGCAGCTTTGCCTAATTGTATTCAGCATACCATAGCACAACGCCAATATCAAGAAATAAGCCCAAACAAAAAATAATTTTTTTAGGAGGATCTACTATGAAAACGTTCTACACCCTAACCATCGGCGGCGAGGACTACAAGCTGCGTCTGACTGCAAGTGCGATTATGCAAATTGAGAAAAAGCTCGGCCAATCATTGTTTTCTGCGCTAGAAAACATCCAAGACAACATGATCGAAACCATCGCCACCATCATTTGGGGCGCTATGCAGCCGTTTAATGCCAATTTCCCCTTTGAGAAAGCGGCGGGGCTATTTGACCAGTACATTGATGACGGGAACTCCCTGGAGGACCTAATGCAGGAGATCAATGGCCTATTTGAAGCCTCCGGTTTTTTCAAAAAGGGTCAGGATTAGAGGCTCCTGACCCGAAAATAGACTATCCGCAATATTTAATCCACACAGCACTAACCGCCGGTATCCCGTGGCGGGACATCGGCGGTATGTCGGTCGATGAGATTGCCCTCTCCGCCCAGGTGCGTGGGGAGCAGAACAAAGAGTTCGCCCAGCTTCTGGCCTGGATCGTCTACAACGGCGCTGCGCTGACCGGGGTTGCCATGAATGACCCGAAGAAATTCCCGAAGCTGGAAGATGCGTTCCCCAGCCTGTTTGAGAAGAAGAATCAGCAGGATTGGTGGGTGATGAAGCAGCGGATGGAGGAGTATGCGGGGGCGAAGAAAGAAGTCGATCTTTGATGCTGAGCTTAAAAATCAGACAGACTCCCTGTTAGCACATAAGAAAAAGACCCATTTTCACATATTTTTATCCTGACCGAAAAATGATTCCACAGAAAGGGGAAATCATCTATGAATCAACTCACATTTGATGTGAATCAGTCACTGGCTGGGCTTGCACAGTTTGACCGAGCGGCCGCTAATTCGGCTCAACATTTCAATGCACAGTTTACAACACAGTTGGATGCTTTGTCTACAACCTTTCAAGAGACGGCTGAATATGTTGCCTCAACATTTGAACTGAAGTTTGCAGAGACCTTTACCGAAATTAACGCAATGTTCTCAGATAGCGCCCTACAACTGAGCGAGGCATTTGGAACGGCCAACGAGGAAATCATCGAGAATTTGCTTGAGATGCAACTATATGGTGAAGAATCATTTCTCGCCCTACAGGAAGCGTCTGCTCTGTTCGCTGAAGAGTTTATAGCAGAATTACAAGAAGTCCAAATAATCGGCGAAGAGGCATATCTCGCCTTAAAAGAAAAATCCGCCATCTTCACCGAGGAATCTATCGCAGGTCTGCAAGAGATTCAAGCTATTGGCGAAGAGGCATATTTAGCCTTACAAGAGGCAGCTGCCTTATCCGCAGAAATGTCCACCATTGCCTATGAGATGGCTACAGACATGATTGCGGAACTCTTTGACACAACCACCCAAGGGGTGAAGACAAACTTGCTGAACGTTGTGAACGTAGCGGATGAAGCTGCCGCATCAATGGCAGAGATATACAGCATTTCAGCCCAAGAAATAGAAGCTACATGGGCAGTGCTGGAAGTCAATGGCTCTGCGATATTTGCACTACTCTCTGTCAATGCTACAAACTCATTTTTTGAGGCAAGAGATAACATTTTTGCCGGTACGAACGCACTGAGGTTGGATTTTGCCGCAACCGGAGCAAGCATGGAAGCAAGCATGAGAACTGCTTTCGGCAATATTGTAGCGGCGTTCAGCTCTTCGTTAGCTACAATGCGCACAGAGAGCAGCACGCAGTTTGGCAACATTGCCGCAAATGGGCAAACTGCCGCAACCGATATCAGTCGAAGTTTTAGTGCGGCGTTTACTACAATTCTCAAGAATCTGATTAAACTTGGTGCGAACATGAACCCCGTTTTAAGTGGGATTCACAATGCGTTTTCGACAACTGCACAAAATGCGGAGCGAGATTTTACGAGTTCAATGACCAATATTGGTACGCAGGTTGTTGTGTTTGGAGATGTGACAGTTCAGGCGTGCAATAGTTCAAGAGATGCTTTTGATTGGTTGACACAGGGAGTCGACTTGATTGCTAATGGACTAACGATACTTTTGGCTATAATAGGTGCCGTTGCGGCAGCAAAAGTAGCAAAAGCAGCAAGTGCTTTCGTAGCTGCTGGCGGAATGGCGGCATTAGCAATCACTACAACTGCAGCTAAAACGGCTTTAACTATGGGCGTAGCTGGTGCCATAATAGCCGCTAGTACTATTGCGGCGACAGCTACTATGAGAGGGGCAATGGGAACCTTCGCCCAAGGTGGATTCCCCACGCAGGGACAAATGTTTATTGCTCGTGAAGCAGGCCCTGAGCTTGTTGGTAGCATTGGTGGGCGCACAGCCGTTGCAAACAATGACCAAATTGTGGAATCTGTATCTCGTGGGGTATTTGATGCCGTTCGAGCAGCAATGGGCAACAAAGACAACGGAAATGGAAAGCCACTTTCTGTAAATCTCTACCTTGACGGCAGAGAAATCACAACAGCAGTAGAACGTGTACAAAGGGAAAGAGGTCTGCCATTGATAGTGGGGGCATATGCGTAAAATTCAGGAACCGCCTTTTAATATAATTAAAGAGGCTAGAATTGTGCTTGAAAACCAATGAAAAGCAACTGATTTTCATATTCTTTGTATGTCAAGGTGCCTGACTCACTTTCTGAAATTAGATTAAAATCTTCAATGCTAACCCTGAAATTCTTTCGACTTCCGTCAGAAAGTTCGAAAGAGACAAGTCCCCATATAATTTGAGAAGTTTTAGAAAACACTTTTGCAGATGCACTATGTGCGGGCGCAGACTCTCTTGCCTTGATTATCTTTTTTGCGGCACAGGAACCGTGTAGATGAAGAACGAGCGGGAAACAAAATAGCAAAGCGAAGGCCAAACCAACTACTAATACGATGAATTCATTTATTAAGAATCCGAACAAAGCTAAACCTATGCCAATAAAGATTGCAAACAGAAGAAAAATAAAAAGACCTAAACTAAACGCACCAGTAATCTTCACTCAAATCAACTCCTCAACACATTTTTTTTAGCATACCACATCAAAGCGCCAAAATCAAGGAAACAGCAGCATCAAGACCAAATTAAAGCCCATAAATTGGAAAAAACAGAAAGAACGGAGGTTACATATTTATGAGTACAAACGTATTAGTCACCATCGGCCACGGCGCTCCAAATCCGCTGGAGCTGACCGGCGCACTGGAGCCGTCGGGCTATAGTGCGGCCACGTCCACCATCGTGGACAGCGGTACCAGCGTCAGCGGAAAGCTCCTCGGAGCAGTCGTGCGCCACGACGTAGTGCAGATATCCCTGGCGTGGAACTACCTGAGCGCAGACGACTGGGCAAGGATCATCGGGCGATTCCAAGCGAACTACTTTGTCACGGTCAGATTCTTCGACCAGACCAGAAACGCTTGGGATACCAGAGACATGTACATCAGCGACCGGGGGGCCGGAATGTACCGGCACAACGGCACCCAAGTCGGCTGGACAGGCTGTAGTCTACAGCTGACGGAGGTGTAGGATATGCACCCAACAAGTACAGCGTGGCGGGAGAACCAAACCCGCCCCATGACCACAGAGGGGTTCGTAGAACTCTCCTATTACCTGACCGACCCCAATATACAGGTGGACGAAGTGTGGGGTGCGGAACGGCTTCCAATTTCCCAGGCACGGTATGTCGTTAACCAGCATCCCCGACCCGTCACCCGTTTTGCCACACTAGAGCAAGATTTTTGGCGGTTGGACGGAAGAAGCGTGACGGTACCGCCTGTGTTTCCGGAAGAGCGTCCCTTCGGCGGGTTCATCAGCCAAGCACTCGGCAATGCCAACGGCATATTCAACGTTGACAGTCCGACCCTTTTATACACTGTTTTCCGAGAACCTGCGGTTATATTGCCGGGACTGACCATTACATGGGGCGCATCACCGGGGGATTTCCCTGTTGAGTTTAGTATCCTTGCGGGTATTGCGGATGATGAAGGCATTCATGTAATAGAAAAACACATTACCAACAACAGTGAAAATCGAACTTTGGTTCACTTCGAGATGGAAAATGTGCAGGCAATTGCCATCGACATTAAAAAGTGGAACCTCCCCCATCGTCGTGCACGGATCAGTAACGTATTCTTAGGCCACAGCATGGTGTACACGAAGGACGATCTATTTTCCTTCACCAGCGCCCATACAATTGACCCCGTATCGGCCCGGTTGCCCAAGTACGAGATCGCTTTCGAGATCGACAACCGAAACGGCGAGTTCGATCCCGTAGACAACGATGACAGCGACAGCATCGCAACGTACGTGCTGGAGCGGCAAGAGATCACCGTGCGCTACGGCTTCCGTCAGGAGTCGGATGACGAGGTGGAATGGATTCCCGGCGGGCAGTATTTCCTCTCCGAGTGGGGGGCTCCGCAGAACGGGCTATCCGCATCCTTCCGAGCCAGAGATTTGCTGGGGTTCCTAGACGGCATTTATCACAAGGGCCAGTATTGCAGCGACACAGAAACTACGCTGTATGACTTGGCAGTACAAGTGTTGCGAGATGCGATCCCAGCACATCTGGGTAGTCGTGATGACAAGTGGGTGATTGACCCATCGTTGAGAAATATTACGACTGTCTCCCCGTTGCCTCTAGCCACCCACGCCGAGTGCTTACAACTAATCGCAAATGCGGCCAGGGCCACCCTCTATTTTGACCGAGCAGGCATGTTGCATATTGCGCCGCTCTCAGCCTTTACGGATACCACCAGCCGGACGCTGGACGCCGACAATACGTACTCCAGGCCCGAAATTGACCTGCAACGGCCACTCAAACGCATACAGGTCAGCGCATTCACGTGGCAGACGGAGGAGGAGGAAACCGTTCTCTACGATGAAGTCCTGCCCTTAGCGGACGGCTCTAACGACTTTATCATTGAGTACAGCGACCCTGCAACAAATGTGGAGCTGACATATGAGGTAAGCGCTCCTGTTGCGGTTAATTACGAGCTATTCGCTCGAAGCGGGAATCTGCGCATTGAGCATGAGGGCGCTGCCACAACGTGCCGTATTGTTATCCGTGGGAACGTGATCCGCCCCGCCGAAACGGTTGTGTCAATCGACGAGCGTGACCGTGGCGAGACACTGCCATTGAAAAACGTGTTAATTACAGGCATTGCACAAGCAAAAGCCGTTGGCGAATGGCTGATGGAGCGATATCAAAATCGAAAAAGTGTTTCTGTGGATTGGCGGGTTGATCCGAGCCATGATGTAGCGGACTTTTTCGCCATCGGAGTCGGTCAATCGCAGAAAACGGCACGGATACTCTCCACAGACTTCCGGTTCAGCGGCGCATTCATAGGAAAAAGCGAAGGGGTGGTGATAGAGTGAGTTGGACAACACCAAAAACGGACTGGCTACCAGTCGATTATCTAAACGCAGTAGATCTGACAAGGATTGAAAACAATATACGATACCTGCGGGAAGAATTAAATCGAACATCGTACCAAATCCCAGTCCTCGTCCATAGAACATGGACGAGAGAGGGCATCCCCACTACGAACGACATCAGGCGAATTTGCGACAATATCAGAGTGATTGCAGAGCACTACTATCGTCCGCCACACTATGAGCGTTTGCTACTTATTCCAGACAAAGAGGCCTTGGACAATCAAGATGCAAACGATTTAGAGGAGTTTCTGCGATGGCTACACCACGAGTTTAGAGTGCTCGGAAGAAACCACAACCGCCACCAAACTTTAACGAGGTTTACCCATGCGCAATTAAGACAATTTAGGCACAATCAAATAAGAAGGGAAGGTTTAAACAATGTCTAACCCCACACCACATTTGAATTTGAACAGACCGGCACAAACAGATTTCTATAACGTAGATGTCTTTAACGAAAATGCAGATAGAATTGATGCGGCAATCGGTAGAATTGAAGGAGGCTTTGTACCACCCAGCAATGCGTTTACCGGAATAAGCGCACAAGCGGCTGGCACCGTTGCAAGAACGGCAACTGTTGCAACTGCAACACCTTTTGAGCGAAACGTAGGTACTGTTGTTTGGGTGAGATTCCAAAACAGAGTGACAGGCTCAAACACTACACTCAATATTAACTCCACAGGGGCAGCCCGAATCCGGGTGCGCAATGGGAATGATGCATCCCTTGCAAATTTCATAACACCGGATCGTTATTATTGTTTTCTTTTTACGAATGATGCGACAATGGGTGCATCTTGGCAGTTGCTAAATCCAGACGGAGAAATAATTCCAAGAACCGTTTCCACAACACCAGAGGGAACGCTGGCAAAAGTTGCCGCTTTGCCTGGGTTTAGCCGTGTTCACGGAGTCACATTTTGGGTGACATTTTCTACCCACAATACAGCGGCATCTCCCACGTTGAATATAAGTTCTACCGGGGCGGCAAACATAAACTTTGGACTCACAAGGCAACTGATCGTAGGCAGACGATACGCCTTTGCCTTTGACGGAAGTGCATATCAGCTTGTAGCAACCGACTTGTCTGGTGAAAAGGATGGGTTTTCCGAAGTGACAACAGCCGCTGGAACAATCGCTAAGGTTGCGAATATTCCGGAATTTGTTAGGCAGAGAGGCTCTACCGTATGGTTACGGTTTGTAACGGGGAATACAGCGGCCAATCCTACGCTCAACGTCAACTCCACAAGCGCAGCGTTAATTCAATTTAACGGAGGCGTATTACCAGCAGGTGCGATCACCGCTGGCGGAGTATTTGGGTTCGTCTTTGACGGTACAACATGGCAGATACTTAATCCGACTACCAATGTTTCAAACAGCACAGGGACTTTGCCAATTGCTAATGGTGGTACAGGACAGACAGTGAACCCATCTATGCTGACCAATCTTGGCACTACGACCGCCGCCAACGTGTTGACTGCATCTCCACGGCCTGGCGTCACCGGTACGCTCTCCGCTGCTAACGGCGGCACGGGTCAAACCACACTACAGGCGACCCGGAACGCTATGGGACTAGGCAACACAACAGGAGCTCTACCTGTGGCCAACGGTGGTACGGGACGCACGACACTCACTTCGGGACAAGTGCTAACAGGTGCTGGAACCGCTGCAATCAACTCGCGCGCTATTACAGGGACAGCAAGCTTGCGTAGTGACATGGGTTTTGGCACAGGTACAGGAGCACTGCCCGTTGCCAACGGCGGTACGGGACTGACGACGAGTCCTTCTATGCTGACCAACCTCGGTACTACGACTGCCGCCAATGTACTGGCCGCATCTCCACGACCTGGTGTCACCGGTACACTTCCCGTTGCCAACGGCGGCACAGGTGCCACGGCGGCGGCGGCGGCTCGAACAAATCTGGGCATCACTGGAGGTGCATGGACTCCAGTGCTTGGAACCATAGGGAACCTCAACAACTGGACCGCATTTTCTTCGAGCGCATATATAGGGCGGAGCGGCAATTGGAGGCGGATTGGAGATACAGTTTTCCTAGATTTCGATGTGCGCTGGAGTGGGGCAGCACCAAATAGCAATGCTGAACTTGCAATAAGCGGAGTGCCTAATGGATTAGCTTTAATCACCGGGGAAAATCGAAGAGTATCTGGCGGTGGACTCATTCACATCGACGATCTAGGATGGCAACTTATTCCAAATGGATTTATCATTCAACAAGGAGACCTGTTTATTCGTCCACGCCGCATCCAGCCAAATGGTGGGTCGGCAGCAGGTATTACAAATCCAGGGGCAGGAACCAGAATGCATCATTACATCGGATCAATTATCTATACAATTTAAATTCAGGAGGAGCTCAATATGAAAACGCAGATTAGTTTAGCTCTATTGAATGAGCAGTCAGCAACTGTTCTGACAACAAAAATCGTTGAAGACGCAGGTGAAGAATTCTGCACACCGCCCCATGCAAAAGCCTATATCAACAGCGCAGAGGGGCGGGAAGAACTCAAGGCCGAAGTGCCGGAGCCGTTCCTATCCGCAGTTCTTGCCGCATGGGGCGATACCCCAACGCTTGCCTTCGAATTCTCGGAAAGCGATTTGGAAAATGAGGGATAATCTATTGATGTTCCCCGGCATGGCATTCGGCGCAATGGGTGTATTCTTCAGCTACTGGGATTCGCTGATTGTCACCCTAGTGATCTTCATGGCAATCGACTTTGCCACGGGTCTCATTATGGCGTCTGTGTTCAAGATCAGCAAACATGGCAAAGACGGGCTGGAGAGCAAGGTGTGTTGGAAAGGGCTGTCTAAAAAAGGTGTAGCCCTGCTCATCTGCCTCATGTCCGCCCACTTCGACCAGTTGCTCGGCACAAATTTTGTACACAAGGCCGTGGCAATCGGATTCATCGTAAATGAGTCCATCAGCATTATCGAAAACGCCGGGCTCATGGGCGTGCCCGTCCCGGCGCAACTCAAAGATGCAATTGCGATTCTAAAGCACAAAGCAAAGGAGAATAAGTAGGTGACTTTCACAATCAGAAACCCGGGGTTGCGGTTCCCCCGCACCCGGACAAGGCGCAGCCGGACAACTGCGATCATCGTCCACCATCTGGATGCGCACTGGGATGTACATAGAGTCCATCAGGCGCACCTGAACCGTGGGTGGAATGGCATCGGCTACAACTATCATATTGCCATGGACGGCACAATCAGCCTGGGGCGGGGGTTGGAGTTTCAAGGGGCGCACACAGATCCGCCCGCCGGAACGAATGGCCACACCCTCGGCATCGGATGTGAGGGGCGGTATCACAGCGTAGATCGGGTTATGCCGGACGGGCAGTATAACGCCTTGGTTTGGCTGATCCGGCACTTGCGGGGCATCTACGGCGATCTCCCCATCCGGGGCCACCGTGATCTTGCGGCTACGGCCTGTCCGGGCCAGTTCTTTCCATTGGCCGAAGTACAAAGACTGCAATTTAGGCAGCCGCTGCAACAGCAGACACCGCCACAAAACATAGAGCCGGAGGAAACAGAAATGACGCAAGCGCAATTTAATCAAATGATGGATACATACCTGGCGGAACAACGCCAGCGGCCCGTGAGCACTTGGGCAGAGGATTATTGGCGTCAGGCCGTGCAACGTAGCTTGCTTGACGGAACCGCCCCGCAGGGCAATCTGACCCGCCAAGAAGCATCCGCTGTATTCTCACGCGTGATGGGTCTTGGTCTGGATGTAAGTGAGTGGGCGAAGGATGCCTGGGAATATGCCACTGAGGCAGGCATCGTTGACGGGACGAATCCCAGAGAGCCGGTGACGAGGGAGCAGGTGATTGTGATCCTGGATCGCTTGGGGCTTATCGGCTAAAGAACATTGCGCAAATAGCGAAAAAATGACCTGTGCAACCGGGGCTGACACATATGTCGGCCCCGGTTACTTTAGATAATGATTCAGCAACACAGATATTTCCCCTCAAAAAATGTGGACAACGCTCCTCCTTGCCTTGATAATTGACAAGGCGTGACGCCAGAAAGGGAGTGGGAAAATGATAGAGCTAGACAAAGAGATCACGGTATACCTGGAATACTGCAGATACCAGAAGAAATTGAGCAAAGATACGATAAAGGCTTATACTACAGACCTCAAGCAGTTTCAGAGGCACATTGATGCCACCGCTGACTGCATGGCTAAATCTGAAATTATAGGCTACATCACATATTTGCACAAAACATACCAGCCCAAGACTGTGAAGCGAAAGATCGCCAGCCTCAAGGCGTTTTTCAGCCACTTAGAGTTTGAAGAGATCATTCTTGATGATCCCATGAGAAAGATCAAGACAAAATTTCAAGAGCCGCAAGAGTTGCCCCGAACAATTCCCCTAAAAGCAATTAAAAAGATACTCACTGCCGCTTACAGGCGAGTAGATCGAGCCCAGAGCCCATATGAACTCCGGGTTGCCCATAGAGGTGTTGCAGTCATTGAGTTGTTATTTGCGACAGGGCTGCGTGTGTCAGAGTTGTGTTCTTTGGGCGTAGACGATGTTAATCTGAGTGATGGTAGTATCCGAATCATGGGAAAAGGCTCAAAGGAGCGTGTCCTTCAAATCGGCAACCGTGAGGTCTTGGCAGTGTTGCGGCAGTATCGGGATGCGCATCTGGCGTTGATTAACGAATCTGGACACTTCTTTGTAAATAGATTTCAGCGAGGCCTTTCAGAGCAGTCGGTGCGAACATTGATCCGAAGCCTCTGCACCGAAGCAGGGCTCATCCTGCATATTACGCCGCATATGTTTCGGCACTCTTTCGCAACGCTATTGCTTGAGGAAGATGTCGATATCCGCTACATACAGCGAATGCTCGGCCATAGCTCCATTCAAACCACCCAAATTTACACGCAAGTGACGATGCAAAAACAGCGAAAGATATTGGCCTCTAAGCATCCACGGAATAAATTTGTATTTAATGATTGAAATTTATAGAAAATGCTTGGATTTTATAGAAATATGTGGTATTGTTGAACATAAGATAATTATTTATTATCC
>Ga0123355_10000077_pt1 | contig 104090 bp, 112 predicted proteins | sample TergutEmb28metaG_3_FD_89872 | JGI IMG/M metagenome (GOLD analysis project Ga0123355, IMG submission 89872) | Embiratermes neotenicus P1 segment gut microbial communities from Petit-Saut dam, French Guiana - Emb289 P1 | ecosystem: Host-associated > Arthropoda: Insects > Digestive system > Gut ... | reverse complement strand
GTCGTGCTCGCGCATGGGGATAGCACGAGTTTCCACTTCAGCGCAGTCGGCACAACTGCGGGTTTCGCTACCTGCCGTGAAACAGTCTGCTGCGGTCACCACCGTCCAGCTGCCGAAAGCGTGGCCGGTGGAAGCAGTGACAACGCCGGTTTCGATGATTTCATCGCAGGTGTTGCATCGCAGGTCATGCGTGCCAGCGGTGGTGCAGGTGGGAGCAACCACGTTTATTGATGTTGTGCCGCCTGCATGTGCGCTGGTGTTCAACGCAATGGCGGCTTCCAGAGCGGCTTTGCTGACGGCTAAATCAAGCTCATCAACAAAGCGATCAATCACGGCATACACTTGAGTGCTGGTTGCATCGTCCAGTGCATCGGTCAGGGCTGCGTGCAGGGTGTTGTAGGTTGCCAGATGCGCGCGCAGTTGCTGGCAATTGAATGCAGCTGCCAATTCCGTAGCGGTGTTGCCACGGATGTCGCCAGCGGTGCCCCAGTTTGCGTCATCTAAGAAAGCATTGAGTGCTGTGTAAACTGGGGTGGTGTCAACCACGCTGTCTTCATCTTCCACAAAGCTGGCGGCTGTTAGAACGTGCCACATCAGGCGGCCGCGCAAGCGGTTGTTGCCACGGTGGCCAGATCCAACAGAAGTATCGGTCCAGTTCCATCCATAAGGAAAGCTCATGTACCATTGATGGGTGCTGATGATGTGACCGCTCAGTGCAATTTCCACGCCATCCAAGTCGGTCAAATCAACAAATTCAGTCATCACGGCAGCATGCAATGTGCGGGTAACATCTTCACCTTGTGAGTGTACATATGCATTAGGCACAAAGCCCGCGCCATTGTCTATTGCAAAGGCATTCATTGTGTTATGCTCTGACCAAGTTTGGCTGGCTGCACCAGCAGCGGTTTGTGCGCCTCTCACTGTAGCATTGGAGAACGGATTGCCAGTTCTGAAGCGTCCGTTCCAATGGGTTACTTCGTTGTTTGCTGCTTGTGCAGGGGTGTTGGTGAACACACCACTGAAGATATTACGATCTCTCCATGCTCCTGAAAAATCACCTGCATTTCCTTCATGGAAAGAGATGACCGCAGGTGCAGCACTGCGTGTAGATGCGTTGTTGTTAACACTAGTCATCACCATTCCAAACCAAGTATTGTCGGCAATACTGTCTACAATCGGCACGGTGTTGGTAAGAGAAGGCGCAGCTTGCACGGTAGGCATATCGTTGCCAGAGCCTGAGCCGATAGCCGCGGTGCCTGCGCTTGGCAAGTTAGCTGTTGATACACCAAAGGCACGCAAGTTGTCATTGTTGTTCAAGCCAAGCGTTGTTAGAATTTTAGGCACTGTGTTATCAATGCCAGTATGCACGGGTCTGCGTGAGTTTCCGCTCGCGGTTTGAATTACGATATAACCTGGGTTGCCACTAGCGCCAGCAGCTGTTCGGCGTGTCATCACAGGTTGCCCGCCGCCATGCGCATAGCTAAAGGCGTTCGTTGCGTTTTGGGCATGTTGGTGAACTTCATTGACAGACAGCGACAAGCGCATGGCGGTGTCTGTGTTTTGGTTGGCGCGCACCAGCGCGGGCAACATGCGCATTGCCCGAAAGTTGCTGGGGTCGTTGGTGTCGGCCATCATGGTGTTGAAGTTGGCCACGGAAACAGCAGGGCTTAGTAGGTCGCCGGGGGTCCAACTGGCGGGTGCAGCCACACCAATATCAGTGTAGCTGGGCTGCGCAAGCAGTGGCATTGCCACCAACACAGAGGTCATAATCATCGCAGCTGCGGTGACAATAACCATGGCGCGTTTGAGATGCGGTGCGTTTCGGATTTTGCTCAGCATAAAAAACTCCTTCTCTATCTATGTTGCTAAAAATTCTTCCTACAAACTTATTATACTATACTGTTTTCATGGTTGTCAAGCAAAATTTTATGACATATTCAAAAAAACAATAAAATTCCTCTTGACTTTGCCACGAAAAAGTAGTAGAATTAAATAAAGGTAAATTTGAACATGAAATATGTTGACAAAAAGGAGAATTGCGATGAATACAACGCTTAAAATTATCTTAGGCTCTCTTGCGGGCTTTCTCACCATTGCCGCAAGCTTGCTCATCACCCGCGGCATTCTCACCTGCGTTTTCTGTTAACGTTCTATACCGTATAAAGCAGCAGAGCTTCGGCTTTGCTGCTTTTGGTTATCCCCCCAACTTGTATCGTTAGAAAAATGAAAAGCCTGCGCGCGAGGATGCTCGCCGCAGGCTTGGCACGCTTGCAGGGACTCGAACCCCGGACCCACTGCTTAGAAGGCAGTTGCTCTATCCACCTGAGCTACAAGCGCGTTTATATGTGCTACTAGAAAAAAGCGTCCTACGCGCAACCTGGCGTAGGACAACGCGAAACGATTCTATCGCGGGCAGCTCGCTCACGCATTCGCCAAAGCAAGTGCGCGAGGGAGCCGCACCGCAGGTGCTGGTGCCGGTGGTCGGGGTCGAACCGACACGGTGTTGCCACCACTGGATTTTGAATCCAGCACGTCTGCCAATTCCATCACACCGGCGCGGGTATTATTATATACCATCGCGGCGGATTTGTCAAGCAAAATTTTCAACATCCAGCCATTTTCGTCACGTGTTCTGTGTGTTGCATCACAACACAAACACGTTGGCCAACAGCGAAGTCGCCGAAACCGCAAGCATCGCCCACAATGCAGCTGTGGCAGGCGCAATGCTACCGGGGCCCCAAATTGTTGTATCAGCGTAAGGCACGCCGAACATCGCGGGAAGGCCTAAATACATGATCGCTAACCCGGCACCGGCCACGGCCAGCGACACACCCGGAGCGACCCACGATGCACTCGTCTCACCGCCAGTGAAGTGCCTGAACAGGTTGAGACCCAGCACCGCAAACAGCACAGCCGAAAAAGCCGCAACCACGATAGTTACAATCGAGAAACCGATGTCGAGCGCGGCCATCATGTTGGTGCCTATTGGGGTAAGTTCACCCTCCACGGCATCTGCAACCAGACTTGCCCATAACAAGCCTGGCATGTTCAAATTCGTAAGAACCACCGCGGCAATGTCGCGGTCTGGGAAAATGACCAAATCAGAAATAAATCCTGGTGTGAAGCCCGAATGCCCAAATCCACCTTCGAACATCTCCCAGCCTGCGCCATAAGTCGTAGAGCCACCAAACGGCGCATCTGTTGCGTGATGGTGAATGCGTGAACGCTGCACGATTTGCTGGAACTGTTCTGACACTGCAATGGTGCCAAAGTGGATGCCTGTCCAGCGTGCCATGTCTGAAATGCTCGAATAAATGCCGCCACTCGACATCATCAGCGTGCTGACCAGCACGTCGTAAGCTCTTGGACGGAAAAAGCTGCTGCGGTGTCCGCCAATCGCGCGGCCAGTGGCACGCGCACTTTGCACGTTAGTGAATGTGTCATACATGCCCAGCGGATGGAATACTGCTTGCGTCATGAACCCTTCATAACTTTGCCCACTGGCCGCTTCAACAATAAGCCCCAAGAGAATATAACCTATATTGCTGTAAGCAAATTTCGTTGAAGGCTCTAGCGAAAGCTCGAACCCATCAAGGAACGCAATTAGCTCAGCTTCTGTCATTTCTTCGGTCGGAGGGAACATTTGCGTATCGATGAGCCCGCCGGTGTGGTGCAGCAGGTTGTAGATGGTGACATCTACCGGGCCACCGTTGTAACGCACATTAAACCAAGGTAAATGCTGACTGACCGAATCATACACCATCAGTTGCCCCATATCTTCCAACAGCAGAATGCCGAAGACCGTCATGCTCTTGGAATCAAGCCGATTTGAAACAACGTGTCATGCTGTGTATCGCCATGGAGGATATGCGAAGTCTCGCCGCCCTGAATAACGGCCACGGCTGCATTGGGACAGTATAGCAAAAACAGGCGATTAAATCTAGCATCTTTGGTTTGCAATTGTGCAACTAATAGTTAAACCGGCAATGGCTTATGCTTTACCTCTTGCATTCAGCTCGCTTTCCAGCAGCTCAAGCAAAAACGGAATACTTTGCGCATCAACATTGAACTGAAAGCCACCGAATTTGCATCGTTGATAATGAGTTTCTCTAACGCGGAAATCATACCCAATGCATCTATCCATGCAAGTGCCCGGTTTAATCATATTTTGGCAGGGCTGCGTTTTGGCAAACTGAACTTCCATGCTTTCGGGCATGCGATCTAATACGTCCGGGTAGTGCGCGAGGCTATGGACATATACGCTTGCTTTAAAGCTTTTTCTGCGCAGCATAAAGTTAAACACACCTTTTCTGCCTTGCGTATACTTCACCGAAAACAGGACAGTTTTTGACGACGCGATTTTGACCTTGCATCCCTCCCGCAGCAATCGCTCATGGGTATTAAGCACAAAATCCTTATATTCATCACTTACCTGCATGAAAAAATCTTGAAACTGATAATCTAATTGTTCCATGCTTACTCCTTTTCGTGCACATTCGATTGCACCACTGGCACCCAAATTTCCCTAGCACCATTTTCGCCAAACAGCTCAAAGCATTTTTCTGCTTCAATGTAGTCATAGCCGATTGAGGGCAGTCCGGTTTCCCACATGGCACCCCACGCGTGAATCAGCGGCATATCTGCCGGAACGGTTGCCACTGCGAACAGCCCCGCCGGTATAGACACGCTATCTTTTGCTGCGCTGCTGGCTGCTGCACCAAACAGATAATATAGCTTTTCATCACTCGTGAACCAAGTTGCACCATACAATACGGCGTGGTTTTGCCGCAATGCTTCCTCATGCTGTTCGCGCAGTGCGATGCTTTTTGCATCATAAGATTCGTCTGTTGCCGGGGTTTCGATGAGATAGCCGCTAATCGCAAAGCAATCTCTTTGTTCAAGCCTGATGTCCATGTTTTTCCTCCGGAATGATTTAGTTTTTGTTGGATATACACTGCAAATTTATTCTCCCCAAACCATCAAACACCAGCGTAAGCCGTATTTGTCAATCAGGTCGCAAGTATGTGATGTCCATTCTTTGGGCTGGAGTGGCCAGCGGATGTTCGCACCATCGCTCAGCAATGCATAGGCCTTTTCGAGCTTGGATAAATCGCCTTTTTTATAATGCATACACAATTGGATGATATTTCCTGTGTTGGCTTCTCCCTCAATTGCCGACTCGCCTTTTCGCTCCGCCAGCGAAAATGAGTTGCCATCATCCAGCATAAATGAGCATATTTCATAACTGCCGTCATCGTTTTTAAAGCTATTATTTGGGTTAATCTTTGCGCCGAACACGCTTTGATAAAAAACAACCGCTTCCTCTAAACCATCCACATACGCAAACACTTCTAATTTCATATATTTCTCCTATTAAAATTCACCATTCAGATATTTCTCTACATCAACAACTGGAATGCCACAACGTTGCGCAACATCTTCAACAGTCATTCCGCTGGCGACGAAGCGCTGCATAACATGCAAGAATTTTTCGCCAACTTCAACAACATGCCCATCCAAATCATAAAAATGAATGGCGCGCTGCCCCCAAGGTTGCTCAACCACGCCGCCCCTTACAAACGCAATGTTGGGGTAACGTTCAAGTTTTGCAACAAAGCCATCAAAATCGTCAGCTTCAAACACTAACTCCATGTTGTGGGCGCGTGTTTTCACACGTTCTTCCGGCACACCAATCACTTGCGCAAAGCCTTGCTGCAACGCAAAGGCGCAGCCCTTAAAACTCACATTGTCACCCCAGTCGGTGTCAATTTCCAAGCCCAATAAATCTTGATAGAATTGTTTTGATGCCGCAACATCTTTCACGGCCATACATACCACTTCGTATTTCATTCCATTCTCCTTTTTCTTGATATTTTTTGCTGTTTTTGACTTTTGTATTGATATACCAACCCCTCAGTCACCGCTTTCGCGGTGCCAGCTCCCCTACAGGGGAGCCCTTGGCAACACCTGAAAGTCTGGAGTTTCGCCAGAGTCTCCCCTCCGGGGTCCCCGCAAATGCTTGCATTTGTGGGGTGGGTTTAGGGGAGATGCCGCACAGCGGCAGAGGGGTTTTGCGAAAAAACACATCAATACAATTGTTTAAATGAGCCTTTCTTAATTATATCACAAAAAACATGACAACAGCGTGTCATGTTTTTGAGAATTTATTTTGCAGTTTGAGGCTTCAAAAACGCCTTATACAACAGCGAGCACACGGAATACGCAACCGCTACCCATCCGCCAGCAACAGCAAATGCCCAGCTGGCAGGTATATATTCAAGTGCAAACGCAAGTGAAGTGTTGCCGAACATCGGCGGAACAACATAAAGTGCGATTAAACCAGCAACAGTAATCAGCGGATCAATTAGCCATGCCGCTTTGAACGTGCATTCGCGCGTTGTTATTCTACCTTCGTTTCTCTTTTTCATCAGGTTCACGATAAGCCGAACGAATAAGACAACATAAACGATAGTAAGCGCTGCCAAAACGGTGAGGAAAATATCCATCATCACATTAAATTCCATGCCCATGCGATTAAATGAGCCGCGCTCAACCACATCCGTCACAAACGAACCAAACGGCACAACGCCGTGCGCTAAGTTGCCCAACACGATGACTGCCGTGCCTGCATGCGGATATAGCCTAAACGCGGCGGAATAACCGGGCGTTGCGCCATAATGCCTTACATGAGCCCCATCATCTCGTACATTCCAGCCTGCCGTATAGAAATAATTCCCGTGCGCAAAGAAGTCAACAGAACCCATCGGCTCATGTGACCGTTGCACAACTCTCCCGAACTGCTCATCTATCTCCACCATGCCAAGCTGCACTTGCGCCCAGCGCACCATATCCGTTACGTTGGAATAGATAAAGCCGGTTGGTATCCACGCCGGATGAACCAGTGGTTCCCACGACACCGGCTGCAAAAAGCGTAACCGATTGCCGCCAATGACTCGACCGGTTTCGTGTGCTCGCTGCGTGTTGGTAAACGTGTTATACATGCCCAGCTGATGCAGCACTTGCTGTGTCATAAATTCGTCATAGCTCTGCCCGCTCACGGCCTCAATCAAAAGCCCTAAGATGATATAATTCAGATTGCCATACACATGCCGTGCAGCGGGATAAAACGCAAGGTCAAGCCCCTGGCTTAGCCGTGCAATGAACGCATCGGTTGATTCCGTTGCCGCAGGGCGCGGGAAATGCCTTTCATCGCTGGTGATGCCGCTTGCCATTTGCAACACATGATATATCGCCATGTCTTCGTGTGGCACAGGCACGCCATGATAGCGCACCTCAAACCACGGCAAATGCTGATTCACTGGGTCATACACCGAAAGCAAGCCCATGTCTTCAAGCAGCAACACGCCAAAGCCCGTAAATGATTTTGAAACCGAGCCAATTTGAAACAGTGTGTCTGTCGTGCTGTCTCTTAGGATGTAGTTCGTTTCACCATCTTGGATGACTGCAATGGCGGCATTCGGAATGCGGGCGCGCGCTAACGCGTTGAGGATGTGATCTTGGGCTTCGTTGCTGAGCGCATGCGCGGCACTTGCCAGCACGCCAACCAGCATGATGATACATAGCACCAACGCAATTATTTTTGCGCTAATCGTTCGTTTCATGTTGTTTCTCTCCGTTCACCTTTATTATACCCCCAGTATAGCAAATCACAGCATCAAGGTCAATAGGGATAATATCAATCGGTAATGGTGAACGACTAAGCGGTTGAAAAACGATGCTAAGCGGTCGGTTGCTCGCTGTTGTTGCGCTCTTGCAACTTTCGGTTTAACTCATCCATTGTTTTTTTGCACTTGAAATATTCGACGAGCGACACCAAAATATAGCCGCCAGCAATCAGGCCAATGAACCCGATCACCGTAATAGGCACATCCCACGAAACCCATCGCATAAAGCTTGCAACAGATAAACCAATGCCCATCACCAAACATAAATGAACAGCATGGCGAATCACTAGCTCGCGCATTTTCATCGCTCTGTTTGAGTATAAAACGATGCCAGACAACGCCCCAAGCAGTGACATCACTAACATCGCAACCACATCACTCGCGGGAAGCCCTTCGTTGCCCCAAACATGCAACCAAACAAAGCCGGCCAGCACGCAACAGGTAAAAATAACAAAAAAAGTGCTCACAGCATCTCTTGCAAATTCTCTGATATCCATAACACTCTCCCTCCTCATCACAAACTCTTTTTCAAATTGCTCACATATCGCCGCGAAATCGCCACGCGCTCATTGTTGTTCAACACGGCTTCTGCGTTGCCAGACAAGGTTGGAATGAGCGTTTTCACTTTGTTCAGATTAATGATCGTCGATTTTGAAATGCGCAAGAAATCGCGGGGAGCTAATGCTTCCAATTCAAACAGCCTTTGCTTGGCTTCGTACGTCGCGTTTTCACCGTAAAGAAATGTCTTTTTGTCCACGGTTTCAATGTATAAAATATCCGAAAAGCTTAGCTTGTGCAGCGCGCCGCCCAGGCTTGCAACAATCGTGTTGCTCGGTGCTTTCAGCGCGTTCAGCATGCTCAATAGCTCAGGGCTAATATTGCGGCACAGCACAACGATTTCTTCCTCTGCGCCCTCCGGCGGTTCCTTGATTGTGATCTTCAACGCGCACTCACCACCTTTCTGCCTCTTATTATACCACACCTGCGGTGAGCTCTGTCGCTTCGCTGTGCATTAATCACGTCACATCAAGCCGCAGTGTTCTGTGTCTATTATACCACACCTGCGGTGAGCAAGCCGTTTCACTGCGTCCTAATCATCTAACATCTAAAATCTAACGTCTAGTGTCTATTATACCACAATTTCAGTCGGCTGTCCATGGGCATAGCCATTTTTTTGGTGCTTTTAGACAATTGTATTGATGTGTTTTTTCGTGAAACCCCTCTGCCGCTGCGCGGCATCTCCCCTAAGCCCACCCCGGAGGGGAGACTCTGGCGAAACTCAATCTTTCGGCTGTTGCCAAAGGCTCCCCTGTAGGGGAGCTGGCACGCCGTAAGGCGTGGCTGAGGGGTTGGTATATCAATACAAAAGTTTAAAATAGCCATTTTTTATGCCAAAACCCCCGCCCAGCGTGAGCCAAGCGGGGGCGATGCATTATTGGTTAAATCACCCGCGCAACCAGCGCAATGGTGTTGAAATACTTGCCGCCTTCGGCTGCCATGTGCTTATGGTAATCTCTCCTGTGTGTCAATTCGTCCGTCCACAAAGGTGAAGCGATAACTCACCTCATGCGGATATTGTTCGTCTGGGTCACGGTGCCATGAGCCATAGGTGACAGAAACCGTCAGCACTTCAACCGTGTGAAAATTAGGTGCTGCCATCACAATCCGCGCCGTGCTCCAGTCGGGCCGTGCAAAACCTGCGCGTGCCGTGGCAACGAGCAGCATGCCGTCTTCTTCCATGAAGTAGTAGTGCAAGTTTTCATCCAGCCATGCCTCGGTGTAATATTGCAGCAGATGGCTGCGCAGTGCATCAAAGCTGGCAAAGCCGGAGGTCGGCTGCAGCTCAGCAAACACGGGATCATTGGGTCCTTCGGTGATGTGCTCATAGGCAAAGGCACCACGCAGATTCCACCAGTCTTCCCAAAATTCGCCCGGCGCAACAATGGAGGCATAAAGTTCCTCCATCAAGCCATCCGGCAATGCTTCCATGCCACCGGGTACAGATGGCGGTTCAACATTGGTGCTAGCACAAGCGGTCAGCACCGCCAACATGCCAACTGCGGCGAATAATGCAATCATGCGTTTCATATTGCTACCTCCTAATGTTTGTATACGCGACCAATTGCACCAATTGTTCACGCACCTAATCAGCTCCTATTTATAGTGGATTAACTTGAAATTGTTCTTGCTGATTTGTGAGAGCTACAGTGACGTTAAATGAGTTTATCGCTCCGCGAGCCTTCCTCAGTCGCGCGACGCGCCAGCTCCTTCCAGAGGAAGGAGCTAAGGCTTAAGAGAAAAACAGAGGGGGAAAGCGCCCACAGGCACAGGGGATGGTTTGCGAGGCGATAGCAGCCTCACTTTCTGCATATTCGTCCGCTGCTGCGCACGAATAAAAAGCGAACTGCTTTCAAGTTAATTCACTATTATCATTCACCATGTCAAACATTTTATCCACAAGCTACAGTGCCCGTTGCCAGTTGCGATAACCCTGCCACAAACCAAACGCCGCAAATGCAAATGAAATCAGTGCCATCGTTCCTGCGGGAATCGATAGTGCAAGGAAGTCCCACGTGCCGCCTGTCACCAGTGCATCAATCCCATGCAGCACATTGCCGAACGCAGTGACAATTGCGCCAATTAATATGAGTATCATCGTTAATTCCTCCTTATGTAAATAGTCGATAAGCGTTAAACAAAGCAATCACTAGACCTAGGCCGCCCAACCAGTTGTTGCCCGCCACAAAGAAACCAATTGAACCCAAAACGCCGCCGATAATAATCGCCAAATTTGCTAATATGTTTAGCATCACATGTCCTCCTTTTATTTGTTTGATTTTGTTAGATATGCCCGACGGTGCTGCAAAGCAACGCCCTACAGGAAATGCGCCCAAGGCACTGGAGTAGGGTATCAATCTCGGCCTCGGGCCATCGCCCTGTAGGGCGTGCCTTTGGCGCGCCGTTGCACCCTAATCAACGCAATTGTATCCTACTCATACAACGGAAACTGCGCGCACATCTCATTGACCATGCCGCGCACTTTATCCGCAACTTAGCCTGCGCTTTGCCACCAGCTATAGCCCCACCACGCCACAAAGCCCGCAAACAAAAACATTGCTATCGCCACAACTCCGGCGGGGACTGGTATCGCATCCGCAAATGTCCATGTACCGCCGATTATCAATGTATTAATTCCTTGTAAAACAAGAGCCAGCGCAGAGACCAGTGAGCCAACAAAAACCAATATCATATCTTCTTCTCCTTATCTGAAATAGAACAGCCACACAGCCCCAATCGCAGCCAACAAGTTAAGCACACCGCCAAACGTGTAGCCCGCCCAAAAGAAGCCAATAGATACGATGACCATAGCTATTGCAGCCAAAGCATTTGCAATCGTGTCCAGCATCGCGAATCCTCCATTCTTTTGATATTATTCATATAACGGATACTTCGCGCACATAGCATTCACCATGCCGCGAATTTTGTCCGCACTGGCTTCAAAGTCGGTGGCCGTGAGATAAACACACTCAGCGATGATGTCCATCTCCGCCTCTTTAAAGCCGCGAGTCGTCACTGCGGGCGTGCCCAAGCGAATGCCGCTGGTGACAAACGGGCTTTGCGGGTCATCCGGAATCGTAGACTTGCTCACGGTGATATACACTTCATCCAATCGGCGCGACATTTCTTTGCCGGTGATGTCAAACTTGCGCAGGTCAAGAATCATCAAGTGGTTGTCTGTGCCGCCAGAAATCAACGGCATGCCGCGCTTGAGCAAACCATTCGCAAGTGCCTGCGCGTTGTTGATAATCTGTTGCTGATAAGCCTTAAACTCGGGCTGCAAGGCTTCACCAAAGCTCACAGCTTTTGCGGCAATCACGTGCATCAGCGGCCCGCCTTGGTTGCCGGGGAACACCGCGCGGTCGATGATGCGTGCCATGGCTTCGCCGCACAAAATCAACCCGCCGCGCGGCCCGCGCAAGGTTTTGTGTGTGGTGCTGGTGGTGACATCTGCATGCGGAATGGGTGACGGATGCAGCCCCGCTGCTACCAAGCCCGCGATGTGCGCCATGTCCACCATGAAGTAGGCACCCACGCTCTTCGCAATCGCACCCATGCGCGCAAAATCAATCGTGCGGGCATAGGCCGACGCACCCGCTACGATAAGCTTGGGCTTAACGGTAGCCGCCTGAGCTTCAAGCGCATCATAGTCAATAAATCCGTCTTCGCCCACGCCATAGGGCACGAACTTATAGAGAATGCCGCTTTGGTTCACAGACGAGCCATGTGTGAGGTGCCCGCCGTGGTCTAGGTTCATGCCCATCACGGTGTCGCCGGGCTGCAGCAAGGCGGAATACACCGCCATGTTGGCCTGCGCACCGCTATGTGGTTGCACGTTGGCATGCTCTGCACCAAAGACTTCCTTCGCACGGTCGATGGCGATGCGTTCCACGTCGTCCACGTGCTCGCAGCCGCCATAGTAACGCTTGGCCGGGTAGCCTTCAGCATACTTATTGGTGAGCACGCTGCCCATAGCGGCCATCACCGCAGGGGTGACGAGGTTTTCGCTGGCAATGAGCTCAATGTTGCGCTTTTGCCGTGTGAGTTCTTGTTGCATGGCTGCGCCCACGGCGGGGTCGGCGGCTTCCACAAAGCCGATGGTGTCAATGAGGTTGTTGAACATAATGTATTTCTCCTAAATATATGATATTTTATTGCATGGTTACATGCGTAAAAGAAGCAAAAGAGTGCCACCTGCGCCTACAAGTCAAACCCTAGCAACAGCGGCCAGAACAAGCGCAGCAAGCTGAGGGCCAACGAAACGATCGCCTGCCCAAGTCTCCCCAATGTTTGCCAAAGCCGACCCAGTGCTTCCAAAAGGATTTCTAATGAGGACGGTGGATTAGTCGCAGTAATGGTTACGCTGTGCGTCACCAGTTCAGAAGCCCTCCAAGGCCTAATTTCCAAGATATATTCACCAGCATCAAAATAGTTTGTACGGTTTGCATTGATTCTCCCAAAGTAAACGGAATCTTCACTTTCTGCCTCAAACACCGCCACAAGAAAATCGCCGCTATTCCACGTGAATAGAAAATCTCCGCTTTCTTCCACTGCAAACCTATACATTCCAACATTCAGCTCAACATTTAGCGTACTAACCACCAGCGGCTCGCCCAGCACAACGGACTCAATTTCGGTGATGGTCATGCTGTGCTCCTCAAACCCAGAAAACTGCCTTGGCTCAATCCAAATGGAGTATTCTCCAACTGCAAAAAAGCCTCTATGGACGGGATTTGCTTCGTTCACAAACTCAAAGAAAACAGAATGACCGCTCTGTGCTTCAAACACCTGGGCACCAATATTTCCGCTATTCCAGCTGAATAAGAAATAGCCGCTCTCTTCTACTGTCCAAGCAAACAAGCCCACCGTGTCCAGCGAGTGAACCAACAACGGTTGTCCTAACACAACGGGTTCATCAAACAAAAGCGGCTCTTGCGCCGCAGCACTCACCCCACCCACGCCAAACAACAGCGCAAGCACCAGCAACAAGCTAAGCAATTTTTTCATGATGTCCTCCTAGAGCGTGTCTTCAATATACGAAGCGCCTAAAACCAGCATGTAGGGGCGGATGTAAATCCGCCCGGAAGATTAATATTGCGTTATTTTTATAGCCCGGGCGGATTTACATCCGCCCCTACAGGTTACGATTCTCTTCAAATTTGGTGAATTTATCAGTTTGAAGACACTCCCTATCGCCCATATCGAATGTAAAAATACAACCCCACTAGCACCATCACCAAAAACACTGAAACCAGCGAAATTGCTATAATCCAGCTTTGCGTGCGCAGTTCAGAAAAGGCACCCTCGCCCTGCAGCAAATCATAGGCAGCCTCACGGCCCACCAGTTGTGTGGCAACCGGTGTAAACGCAAAAATCCGCAACAGTGCCGCATTCGTGTTTGCACGCTGCACCCGCGGAATGGCAGTGGCAAAAAAGTCACGCCACCAATCCGGGCGGTTGTCCACGGTGTAAACATGGTCGGGAATATAACCATCGTCATCCCAAGCCAGGGCAGAGCTGCCGACCCCCAGCAATAAAATCAAAGCTAGCACAAAAGCAAGCAATTTCTTCATCAGAAAATCCCTCCTAAGTATATTATTTCTTGAGCATTAGAGCAATACGATAAACGCCACAACACCCAACAGCATTACCGACAGCGGCATGTCGCTTCTCAGCCATGCAGGCATCACAAAAATCGCCAGCAAGATGGGTAGCAGGGGGCGAAACATCCAAAACATATCTTGCACAAATCGCCACGCACGCGTAAAAAATGACGGCGGCGGGGGTGGCGGCGGAGGTGGCTCCGTTTCAGTGATGACCATGCTATGGAAACCCATGTTGGTATTGTTGGGGAAAAGCGTGAGCAGATATTCACCCGCTTGCAAGTGCAACATTCTCGATTCCCCGGGGCGCATGCCCAGCCACGTCAAAACGCCATCGTCCCCTTGCACGCGCACATCAAAATTGCCGCTAACCCAACTGAACAAGAAGTAGCCATCTTCCTCCACAACCCAAGTGAACTCGGCTGTTCGGTTGGGTTCGGTCTCCAGCGGCTCGCCCAACACAACCACACCGGGTGGTGGTGGTTCGGTTGCGGTGATCACCATGCTTTGGTCGCTCAGGTCGGCGTAAAAGGGGAAAATCGTAAGCCGATATTCACCCGCCTGCAAGAACATCGTTCTCGCATGCCCGGGCACCATGACTTCCCAACGCGAAAAAAATCCAGAACTATCTGTTCTAACCACATGCAAGTCAAACGCGCCGCTAATCCAGCTGAACCGAAAATAGCCGTCCTCCTCCACAACCCAATTGAACTGGCTGTTTACATTGGATGCGGCCAGCAGCGGCTCACCCAACACAACCACGCCGGGTTCGGGCGGCGGCGGGGGTGGGTCTGTTTCGGTGATGGTCACGCTGTGCACGGCATGAAAAGCCCCCCATGGCGCAATTCTCACGATGTATTCCCCAGCGGAAAGGTGGCGTATGTGAGTGGAGTTGGTTCGATATACAGCCAGCGCAAAGACGCCCTCCCCGCTTGCGGCATGAGATACCCAAATGTCGAAGTCTCCGGCATTCCAGCTAAATAGAAAATAGCCGTCTTCTTCCACCGTCCACGCCAACATCACAATTTCATCCTGCGCAAACACGATGGGTTCATCTAGCACAACAGGATCCAGCTCGTCCCACTCAAACGAGGGCTCCTGCGCAAACGCGCCCACCCCGCCCACGCCAAACAGTAGCGCAAGCACCAACAACAGGCTAAGACATTTCTTCATCACAAACTCCTCTCAACGATATACTCAATAGTATAACATATTTTAACGCGCTGCGCAAGAGGTAAATGAAAAAGCCCCCTCAACCGAGGGGGCCGTGTGCCTATTTAATTGCGTTGCGCGTTGCACCACAACACAAAGCCGTTCACCGCCAGCGCACCTGCCGAATACGCAAACAGTGCCCAAAAGGCCGCGATGAGAAATTCCCCGCTTGCGGGCATCATTGCCATAAAAGTTGAAAGGGGTGCGTTGGTCGCTACAGGCAAGCCAGCGTAAATGGCCAGCAACCCGGCACCGGATATCGCCAGCGACACACCCGGTCCAACCAACGATGGCGTGGTTTCGCCATTGCCAAAGTGTCTGCGCAGCCCAAAGGCAAGCTGCCCAAACAACGCAACCAACACAACACCAATCACAGCCATGAAAGCAATGTCCATCGTGGCATGTATATCCCTTAAGTTCACAAACTCACCCTCTAAGGCATCTGCAACCATCGGTGCCCAAGGCAGATTTGTTCTCAAATTGGCAAGAACCACCACAGCCATGTCGCGGTCTGGGAACATCATCAAGTCAGAGGAATACGCAAATGTGCTACCAGCATGCCCGATGTTTGCAGATGGGCTTCCAGACTCATAAGAAAACCAGCCTGCACCATAATGAATGATAGCACCCCAAGGATCTTCATGCCCTTCAAATGGCGCATCTGTCACATGATGATGGATGTGCGAACGTTGCACGACCCGCTGGAACTGTTCCGACACCGCAATGGTGCCAAAGTGAATGCCTGTCCAGCGTGCCATGTCAGCGATGCTAGCATATATGCCGCCTGTTGGCATGGTTAGGGCTGGAAAAGCCGCGTCGAAAGGCCTTGCGCGCAAAAACCCAAGCCGATGGCCGCCCGCCACTCTGCCTGTGGCATGTGCGTTAACCGCGTTGGTGAACGTGTTATACAAGCCCAGCGGATGAAACACCTCTTGCGTCATGAACTGGTCATAAGTTTGCCCGCTCACCGATTCAATGATAAAGCCCAGCAGAATATAGTTCACGTTGCCGTAGGTGAAATCTGATGAAGGATAAAATGCAAGCTCAATGCCATCCAACTGCGCGATCATCGCATCTTTTGTCTCCACTACAACCGTCGGAAAACGTCGTTCGTCGCTGGTGAACCCGCTTGTGTGGTGCAAAAGGTTGTAGATGGTCAAATCTACCGGTGCACCATTGTAGCGTACGTTAAACCATGGCAAGTGCTGACTGACCGAATCATACACCGTCAACAGTCCCATGTCCTCCAGCAGCAACACACCAAAGCCCGTCATGCTCTTCGCAATCGAGCCGATTTGAAACAGCGTGTCGTGCTGTGTATCGCCATGGAGGATGTACGACAATTCGCCGCCCTGAATAACAGCAACAGCGGCATTCGGAATGCGCGCACGTGCCAGCTCACTGAGGATGTGGTCATGAGCTTCGGGGCTCACTGCCGCAGTTGCAATTGTGCTGCCGCCAAGCAGCAATGCACAAACCAACAAGATGCTAAGAAATTTTTTCATGAAAACGCTCCTTTTGCTTTCTTTATAGATTGTTAACAGTATAGCAAAATCAAGCGAGCGAATCTAGCATCTTTGGGTAGCAATTGCGCAACTAACAGTTGCGGAAATAAAAAAATCCCCTCTCAAGCGAGAGGGGGAAGCTGTTTATTTCTTAGTCAGCCAGGAAATACCAAAGGCCAAACCCCGCAACAGCCACAACGACCACAGCCAACACAGTGATGAGAATCACGCGCAACCAGTTAAACGTGTCCGGGTCTTCGGGGCGGTCAATGGTTGTGTTGTAGGGTTCTGCGTTGGCGCACTGCAATTGAGCAGGCTGCACCGCCGATGCACTCACCGCACCCACGCCAAACAGCAGCGCAAACACCAACAAAATGCTAAGACATTTTTTCATGAGAATTCTCCTTTATCATTTATATTATAGTCACAAATTCTTTCTACGTGATGTGATGAAATAACCAACGCAAAATCAAAATCGGCAGAACAAACAAAAAATAATAAACCCCGATTAGCAAAAAACCTGCGCCACGTAATAAAGACCAGATCGTTCCCAAAAAAAAACGCCGAAAACCATAAACGAACAAATCCCATTGCGTGGGTGGTCCGGGGTTGGCTCGAAACTCCGTCGTAATACTACCCGTGCGCGATACGATCTCACCGCTGTTGGTGCAACGCGCAGTCACCGTCAAGCGGACTTCTAATTCGCCACTCCAAGGGCGTTCCCCACGCGCAGTGAACCGCTGAATGTCTAAAAAATCGCGGTGCGCCTGTGGACCATGCCTAACGCGCCAGGGCAACTGTTCGTTTGAACCTATCTCTGTGCAAGCCGTTAGAATTTGCCCATCTGCAATCACTTCCCACAACAACGGCTGCTGGGGATAAATGTCTGCCGCGAGTCCTTGTTGTAACTGCCGAAACAGGCCGTTTTGTTGACCAACGCCGTCAATCGTCGTTTCTGTAAAACGTGGCCAACGGATGGAAACAAAACCACCCGTGTTCATCGATATATGCAGTTCAACATCACTGGGCCAGCCGTATTGTGCATCCGCTTCTTGCGCAAACGCAGGCACTGCAACCATGCCCGCCAGCAGCACAACCACCAGCAGCACAGCCACTAGTTTTTTCATAACAAAGTCTTTCTATCGTCGCATATCCATCCGACTAACTCATCCAAATCCAGCCGAAGAATATCCATCGCAAGATGAATTGTATCCATGCGGGTTGCAACTGCCATAAGCGTGAACCGGAAACGTTAGCTAATCCGCGCCAAACCACGCGACCTTGAACATGCAACGTGCCATCAAGCACCAACGTGCCGTCGCCGTAAAGATAAAGATTCCCAGTAATAACTAACGACGAATCGGCCGGAATAACCAATGTGGTTGGACCAACCCGCTGGTTCCCTTCGATGATCACATTACCCACAATTGTTTTGGTCACCCATTGGATCCAACCAGCATTGCCCAAAATTTCTGCGCGAATATAATCCGTTAAGCGGTCTTCAAAATTTGTGGTGGCAGTCGGCTTAATCAAAACTTGCCGGTTGCGCAACGCGTCAACATTTTCTATGTAGACAGTCGCGTTATCTTCCACCTCAAAACTACCCCGAAACAATACAACCTGATAAGCATTCACCACTGCGTCACCTGTAATCGTCACACTGCGGCCACCAAACAAACTGCCAGCAATATTGCCACCTTGCGCCAAAATCCAACGGTCAGAGTATATGTCGCCAACTATTTTGCCGTCCCACATCGTTAACCTACCGTAAGTTTCATTCTCAAGCATACGTACGGCAATGCCGTTTGTGAGAATATCAGCTCCTTGTGCAATCTCAAGATTGTACGCCGTGATCAATGCTTCGCCAGCAGCCGAGTTGCCGTGCAGGCGAGCCTGCCAGCGAATACGTGCATGAGGCAGCTGAATGCCCCGCGTGGCACTGGTCACATCACCAGTAATCGCAACCCAAGCGAAGTCGGGAAAACCCTGAATTTCTGCCTGCAACTCCCCTTGTCCGCCATGTGTTTGATTGAAGGCATGCACCGCAGCAATCACCGCAGCAAACTCATCCTCTTGTGCAGCTTGCACGACCAACGCAAAACCCGCCAGCAGCAAAACCACCAGCAGCATGGCCACTAGTTTCCTCATACAAAGCCCTCCCTTTGTCTAGCGCAACATCCCAAGCCAAAAATGCCCACCTCAAACGAGGGGGCATCGCAACAGTTGTTTAGCTAAACAGGCCGCCAATCCAAGCAAAGGCATTGCCAATAAAACGGAACACATCCTGTATGGTGGGAATCGTATACACAATAAAGTCGCGCACGGTGTACGAGACATCACGCACGGTGCCCAGCGGGTCCGTGATGGCATCAAAAATTGCACGCCACCAGCCCACGGTCAGTTCTGGTTGGCGGCCCGGGTCGTGGTTGTTGGGGTCTGGGTCCGGATTCGGCCAAGGGTCGCATTCGCAAAGCATGCCATCGACATTATAGTCGCAATCGCAAAGCACACCGTGGTAGTTGGCCATTGCCGCCACCATGCCGATGCTCGCCAGCAGGCTGAGCGCCAAGAGTATCGCAAGCAGTTTTTTCATGTGGTTTCTCCTTTTAATCTATGTGTTTGCGGCTTGAAGGCTGCGGCCATCAAACTCAGTTTCATACAACCGTCATAAGTATAACACATAATCGTCACGCCGTCAAGCAAAATTTGCAAATAGTTACAACATTGTAACTTGCATTGGCACAAAATTTGTGCTATAATAAGCATATCAAGCTGAAGAGAGGTCTGTTTAATATGAAGAAATGTCTTAGCATTGTTTTGGCAGTGCTGCTGTTGGGTGGCGTGTTTGCCGTGGCTGCGAGCGCGCAGCAAGCCCCTGCGGCAGCAACTGCACAGCACGGGCTTTATCAAAGTCCGACGGTGGATTCGCGCAGCCCAAGTCCAATGGAGCGTTTTCTCGAATTTTTGCGACCCATTATCGATTGGATGGTGAGCACGTTGCCGAACTGGTTGTTCAATATATTGGATCTGTTTCTCTCTGCTGTGCTGATTCTTGCTCTCGTACTTTTGCTGCCGCTTTGGCTCCCGATTGAAATCATCTGGCGGCTGGTGGCTCGCTAACATGATTTACACCATCGCCGACACCCATCTCTCCTTTGGCACCGCAAAGCCGATGGATATCTTCCCCGGTTGGGATAACCATGCCCAGCGTCTTGAGGCCAACTGGCGCAAGCTCGTACGTGACGACGACACCATCGTGCTGCCGGGCGACATCAGCTGGGGCATGACGCTTGAACAAGCCCTGCCAGACTTTCAGTTTCTGCACAACCTGCCCGGCCGCACAAAAGTGATCATGAAGGGCAACCATGACTACTGGTTTTGCACCCGTCGCAAAATTGAAGACCTCTGGGCAGCGCATGGGCTCACCAGCCTGGTGCTGCTGCACAACAACGCCATCGCAGCCGAGGGCATGGCCATTTGCGGCAGCCGCGGCTGGTTTTTCGACAGCGATGAGCCGCACGACGCCAAAGTGCTCGCACGCGAGGCAGGTCGGCTGCGCACGTCCATTCAAGCGGGCAAAAAACTTAGCGATAATCTGTGTGTGTTTTTGCACTATCCCCCCATCACGCAAGACCGCGTGTGCGAGGAAATCGACAGCGTGTTGCAAGAAGAGGGCGTTGCAAGGTGTTATTACGGTCACCTGCACGGCAGCGCAGCCAAGCGAGCTTTCGTGGGCGAGCGCAACGGCACGCGCTACGACATTGTTTCGGCCGATGCGCTGGGGTTTGTGCCGAAGTTGGTTGTGTGATTCGAGATGCGAAACTCTGCAACCCGCGACCCCCGCGTGTAGGGGCGGCTAGTAGCCGCCCGGAAAATTTTAGCACGGGCGGCAGATTGCCGAACCTACACACGAATCCCGAAAGGAACAACATCATGCACCTCGGCCAACGCATCATGATTATGGGCTATAGCGGCAGCGGCAAGAGCACACTCGCTCGGCAGTTGGGCGAGTGCCTCAACCTGCCTGTGGTGCACTGGGATACAATTTGGTGGATGCCCAACTGGGTGGAACGCCCGCTTGACGAGGTCTATGCCATGCACGCCGCCATGATTGCCGAGCCCGCATGGGTGTTTGAGGGCTACAACAAAGCCACGCGCGACGCACGCGCTGCGCGAGCAGATACCGTGATTTTTTTGGACTTGGGGCGCGGCATCCGTGTGTGGCGCGTGCTCAAACGCTGCGTGACGCATTGCAACAAACCTCGCCCATGTATGACAGAGGGCTGCCACGAGAAACTCAATTTGTTTTTCTTGCGCTTTTTGTGGCTTGCACCCCGAAAGCCCAAATATAACGACAAGCTCGTTTGGCTGGCAAGCCTTGCGCCCCACAAGCGCGTGATTATCCTCAAAAACAGGCGCGAGGTGAAGGCGTTTTTGGCACAGCTAAATCTAGATGTTCAACCCGGATTTTGATACTGCGTTCTTTACCGCAAGCAATAACCAATGGTGGATGCCTTAGAGAGGAAAATTATGTTAAGAAAATTAATTATTTGTTTTCTAGGTGCGTTTATTTTCGCTATTTTGGCTGGATGTAGCAGTTCTGAATTTTATAATGCGACGGAAATCGAAATCACGACAACCATAGTTCATCAAATTGAAATTACAACAACCCAAACCACTACAGTCAATGTGGATGATGTACAGCTAAGTTTTCCAGATGAATATATTGTTGAAAGGGGCGATGATCTCGGGCTGGGATTCGAACGCCAGTTCAAAGAGGGATTTTATAGATTATCGTCACCATTTATTAATCTCGCTTCAAGGGAAGAGATGGGTGAGTTTACACGTGGGTTTCCTGGTGGATACGAATTAAATGAACCGCTTACTTTTAGCCTAATTAAACATTTTGATGTTTCGTTTGCTGATTTTTATCAAGCAGCTCAAGCAGAGTATTTGCATTTTCAAACGCTGGGCTACGAAATGGTACATGAAAGCGTTATGCTGCCCAACCCATACTTACTTTTCACTTTCAACCTTGAGCGCATAAATGACTTTTACAGCCTTGACCCAGCGAGACACAGAAGCGCAAGAATGTGGTTGGAAGAATGGCTGCAAACGAACGAGCCTTACGCGTCGTATTCAGCGTTTCGGGCAGCGAACCCGCAGTAAATTCGAGGCGGGGTTTGTTCTGTGTACAGTTAAATCTATCGGCGGAGAGTGATTGACATGTCAACTAGGATAGGGCACAGCGAAGCGACGGCGCTGCATCGCAGGTGCCGCATCCTCATCATGGGCAACAGCGGCAGCGGAAAAAGCACACTCGCCCGCACATTAGACGAGCACCTCGACTTGCCCGTGGTGCACATCGACACCCTATATTGGCAGCCCGGCTGGGTGTTGAATCCCGACCGCGACCAAGCCATCCAAGCCGCCGCCGAGCAACCCGCGTGGATATTCGACGGCAGCAAACAGCTTGACCAAGCCGACACCGTGATTTTCCTCGACATCAATCGCTTCACCTGTTTGTTTGGCGTGCTCAAACGCTGGGCGAAATATTACGGCAAAACACGGCCCGACATGACCGAAGGCTGCCACGAGAAAATCGACCTATCATTCCTCTGCTATATTTGGAGTTGGCCCAAGCGCAAACGCCGCCGCATCTTGGCATGGATGAGCGAACTGCCGCCGCCCAAGCAGGGGATTCACCTTAGAGGGCGACGTGCGGTAAAGCGATTTCTGGCAGAACTGGCGCAATAAAACACGTGCAGGCTGCTTGGTCTGCACGTGTTGCGTTAGTTGAGGTCACCGAATGCGTTATTGCAAGCCGTGCTCCGAAGCTGTAAAATAGAACTTGCATCGCGCGATGCGAAAACACACAAGGAGGAACCCATCCATGACATTTAACATCGGCGAAAACATTAAGCAGCTTCGCGCCGAAAAAGGCGTGACACAAGAGCAGCTTGCTGAGCACCTCGGCATCACCTATCAATCCGTTAGCAAATGGGAGAACAATATCACCGCGCCAGACCTACAACTCATCCCATCCATCGCGGAATATTTCGGCGTGTCCATCAACAAACTGTTCAAGGCAAAGCTGAACCCAGATGACGTTAAGCTGCGAATTAATTCCAACATCTCTATCGACCAGCTTTGGCGGTTTTACGCGCGCAACGGGCTATATGAAGCGCAATGTTATGACAAACAAATCGCTGCCAAGCCGCTTGCGCATGCAGATCTCATGATCGGCGCATTCATTGGCAGCGAGTTGGTTGGTCTATTAACCGTACTGCACGATGGACTGGACGCAATCATCTCTATCTTTTACCTCGCGCTTGACTTGCAGGTGGACAATCGCTACGAATGCGGCGGCGTAATTGAAAATGACCCCTATGGTATCGCCAAACAAATGGGGGTGATGGCCGTTGAGGAGTTGAACAAACTCGGCATCTATTTCATCAGCTACACGGCAGTCAGCGGCAAAGAGAACAAGTTGATGGAATCCATCGGCTTTGCGGAAAACAAGGGCCATGTTGAGTATATTATTGACAGTAGACCAGCGGAGCATTAAACCTGCAAGTTCAAAGAAAGCCACCCAAAGCGGGTGGCTTTTTTGGGCTTATTCTACTTATCCACGCCGGTGGACACAGTTTCTTCTTGTTCTTGTGTTGCATTCAGCTCTTGCTTGGCTTGCTCCACTAGATCGCGACGACGCTTAAGCTCTGCTTCAATGATGATTCGGTCTTTCGGGTCATATTTCAGCAACGAGCGATTGATGACGGTCATCAGATTATCGAAAGCCGGGGCCAGCGTAAACAGCAACCAAGCCCAGCGACGAAAACGCTCGGGTGCCACAGCATTTGGGTCCATCACGTCAATCTGATAGATTTGCGTCCAAGCCTGAAAGAAGTTGTCGGTGAAGCTGCCAATGTTTCGTTTGATTACCGTGTTAACAAATGCGTGGAAGGTCGTGTTCAGCCCTTCGGTGCGCTGGCCGGTTTTATATTCCACATAGTCTAGGAATTCAAACTCCATGATTCGATTGGAAAAACCGGTTAACATGCCCAAGTTTTGAGAGAAAATATCCACCGCAAAAATGGTGATAATCGCCGCAGCACCATTGTAACCCATCAAATACTTCGCCACAAATCCACCAGACATGATGCTGCTACTAATAATCTGGAATCTGCGCGCACCACCCATTCGCTTAACGATTGTGTCCATGAAGGGCAGCATAAACGTCATTGGCGTGCCGGAAATTTGGTTTCGTACGGGGGGAATGGTTTCGGCTCTAAATTGTCGACCAAACAAGTTAACATCTGGCACTAAGAAGCGATAAATCGGGTATTCATCAACGCCGGGAATAAAGATTCGGATAAAACCTTGCACTGTATTATATAGCAGAAATTTATTGTGTCTGATTGCACGCATCGTTTGCAAAAAGCTGAGTTTTTCTTCTTCTTTGCCCTCGCTGGCCCGCAACGCTCTCTCGTCTTCCATTTTTTTCCACACATCAACCCGGTTGCGGGCAAAGGTGTTCACAATGCCGCTGGCCAGCCGAAGCGGCAACGTAATCATATATCCACGCGTGAAAATTCGATAGTCTGTCCAAACTTGGCGATCGCGCGCAAAACCCATGATCCAGCTGGGCAAGTTGCCAATGGGCCAACCGAATTGCCCGCCGGTTTCTTGCCACGTCCAAATTTTAGAACGCTCGGATGAAAACGGCGTAATGCCAACAAGGAACTTTTGGCGCGATATGCCAGCAACTGTGTTCGCTGCGTCCAGAAGTGCCTGCGCGATGGTAAACATTACCACACGCTGAATGGGGGTGAAGCCCATGTCCAACATCCAAAAAAGGCCCATGAACGAACCAATGACATGCATAGTACGTATGATTTTACGGTAAGTTTTGTCTTGAAACGGGCGGCGATCCATGAACTGACCAATGAAAAAGTCATTGATGGCATCAACGATAGAAAGAATAAAACCACTCATGGTGATATAATTGGGATTGACATTGAAGGTAAAGCGCCAAAGCTGGTCGCGGCGATCAAATCCGCCTGAAGCGATTGCAAAAAAATGGCCCAACCCAAAGGTGAGTTTTTCCCACGGGGCAAGGTGGCCATCGGGCAATTCTTCGCCCCTAGCCCACACTACGGGATTGGTTAATAATTGCTGTAGCTCCTCCCGGCCATCATCATTCACCTTGAGTTTTCGCGCAAACTTATCTGCCGTGCGCGTGTGCCAGCGCGGATCAACTTCAACAGTTGATTCCTCTACTGGCAATAAATCTCGATCGTCCATGCAGCGTCTCCTTTTCTATTTCGGGGCTTTATTGGCTAGGTCATCAAGAGTCTTCTACAATTATATCATAAATTTTCATTGTTGTCAATGCGGAAAAACGTGCATATTTCCAAGCGCCCAATAAACACAACCTGCCGCCACATACGCCACCGCAAACTGCCAGCCCACAGCAAACAACGTCCGCTTTGTGCTACCTAGCTCACGCCGCAGTGCCGCCACCGCTGCCACACAAGGCATGCTCAGCAGATTAAATAGCAAAAACGACATCGCACTGGCAGGGCTGAACATCGCCGCCGCACCCAACACGCCCAACGTGGCCACGGCATTTTCTTTTGCGACGAATGCTGTTAATGTCGCCACGGCCGCTTGCCAAAAACCAAAGCCAAGCGGCACAAACAGCCAAGCGATTGCGCCGCCCACAGGCTGCAACACGCCACCCAGCAGCCACACAAACACGCCGGACAGCACAATGACGCTGCCGGCTTTTTTCACAAACTCCATCGTGCGCCGCCACGCACTGCGCGCAATATCCCGCCCGCTCGGCAAGCGATATTGCGGCATTTCTAAGATGAAGTCATGACTCCCCCCTGCCACTGCGCGACACCCCTCCTCACAGAGGGGCCACCTGCGGTGGGGCTCCTCGCTTCGCGGTGTTCTATTATGGCTCGCGGGCGAGGCGATGGCGCTCCCCCTCCACGAAGAGGAATAAGAGTTGCTTTTTGCACACTCATTAAATATCCCTCGCGAAGCGGCTAAACGATTGCAACCCCCACCTGCACGTCTGCGACGCGCTTTCCTCCCCCAATGACCCACCCCACAAATGCAAGCATTTGCGGGGACCCCGGAGGGGAGGCCTTGGCAATACCTACTCAGTTCATAAAGATTCCCCCGCGAAGCGGCTAACGTTTTTTTGGTTACTTTTTTTTCAAAAAAAGTAACGCATCTCGCGCTAAACAGCATCGCCGCCGCGCCGATGAAGTACATCAACGGCGCAAGCCACCACGCACCGCCGAACACGCCATTTGCCATCAGCGCAATGATGGGCAACTTTGCGCTGCAAGGCAGAAAGCTGCATGTGGCAGCCACCGCACGACGCTGGCGTGGACAATCAATGGCGCGTGTGGCTAAAATCGCGGGCACGCTGCAACCCGTGGCGAGAAGCATGGGCATGAAGCACTTGCCCGAAAGCCCGAATTTGCGCAGTGCTGCATCCAGCAAAAACGCCACACGAGATAGATATCCACTGGCTTCCAGCACACTCAAACACAGAAATACCATCATCAACTGCGGCACAAAACCCAGCAGCATGCCCGCCCCGCCGAGCACGCCCTCTTGCACCAGCGAGCCGAGCCATGTGTTGGGCATCGTCTGCCCCAGCGCGGCGATTGCACCTTCTACCCAGCCGCCCAGCCACGCACCCGGCCCCGCCGCCGCAAGATAGTACACACCCGTCATCACCAGCACAAACAGCGGCAACGCAAGCCACCGATTCAGCACAATGTTATCCATGCGCTCGGTCATGTTTGGCTTGCTGCTTTGACGCATGCACCGGGCGGTGATGCGTTCAATTTGGGCATAAGTCGCGGCGATGCTTTCATGTCTGAACACCTGTAGGGGCAGATGCAAATCCGCCCGCAATTCCCCTGCAAGTTTATCCAGTCCGCTACCACGCAGCGCGCTGATCTCCACCACAGGGCAGCCCAGTTCGCGCGCAAGCACCGCCGCCGAAAATATATCCCCGCGTTTGCGCAACACATCCGCGCAATTCACGGCTACAATCACAGGCACACCCAACCCCAGCAACTGCATGGTCAGGTAGAGATTGCGCTGCAAGTTCGTGCCATCCACAATGTTAAGAATAACATCCGGCGGGTGATTCACCAAGGCATCACAGGCCACGGTTTCTTCGGGCGCAAGCGGGGTTAGTGAATAAATCCCGGGCAAGTCTAGCAGCAGCATATCGTTTTGCCCGCGCAGTTTGCCCTGTTTCACCTGCACGGTCACGCCCGGCCAGTTGCCCACAAACTGCCGCTGACCGGTGAGCGCGTTGAACAGCGTGGTTTTGCCGCTGTTGGGGTTGCCTATCAATGCAATTGTTTTCATGGGACATGTGTATGCACGTGCGGCAATGAAAAACACCCCTCCGAAGAGGGGCGTTGGGTTTATTGCACGATTACATGTTAATCAAAATGCGCACAAAGCCGAAGATGGCAAAAAGGTTGATGATCACCAGCGCGATGATGCCGATGATGCCCAACACATTGGCCGTTCTGTTGCCTTCGCAAGGCGTTGTTGTGGTGGCTTGCGTTGTAGTAGTCGCTTCGGTTGTTGCTGTTGTGGTGGTCGTAGCCTCTGTAGTTGCCACTGTAGTAGTGGTTTCAGTTGTTGTTACCGTTGTAGTCGTCGTGGCTTCTGTTGTCGTGGTGGTAACTTCCGTTGTTGTAGCTTCAGTGGTTGTTTCTGCTACAGTCGTAGTTTCAGCCTCGGTAGTTGTGGTTTCCGCAACTGTTGTAGTATCTGCCACAGTCGTGGTTACTTCAGTCGTTGTCTCTACTTCAGTGGTGGTTTCAGTTGCAGTTACCGTGAAGCTTACATTAAACTCCGCCATAAAGACGAAGCCGCCTAATGGCTCAGCGCGATAAACCCCGACAGTCGCCGTGTGCGTGCCAGGAGCAAGCCCTTCACTCGGAAAAACATTGAAGCTAGCGACGCCGCCCACAGCAATGCTAGCCACGCTAAAAGTGTGCGAAAACAAACCCAAAGGCGAAACGTTAATAAAAAGATTGCCTGTTGGCACACTGCCTGTGTTGTGCACTTCAACAATCAGCGGCTCTATGGCACCATAGCCCACCTGTGCTGATGGGAACACATGATCTGCATTCGGAGTTAGGCTGATGGCGTATTGCGGCTGGGTGGCCGGCGTGCTGCGCAACCACTCACGCACCTCAGTGCCTTGAGCGGCCAAATACGCCATCAAGGCATCACTTTTGCTTGCTTGAAGCGATGCAACTAGCTCCCATTCCTCTGGCGTAGCGGGATCCTCTAGCCCTGCTTCGGTCAGTATATTGAGCAATTCGGCTATCAGTTCATCTGAAAAACCAGTGGAGAAATAGAAATTTTGAAGAAATTCAAAGCGGATATATTCAACTCCAAAGTCAATCGCATGCGGCAGGATGTATTGCCTAGCAAGTGCTTCAATCGCCCTGAGGAATGCTAAAGAAGTCAAGTTCTCATTTGCTGCTTCTACAGCAGCCCAGAAAGAGTCAGCAGCTTCGCCGTCAATAAACGAACTGTCGACGACTTCGCCGCCAATGAACGCGTGATAGGCTTGGTAATAAATGAACGCAAACTTGTGACAATCGATGCAATCAAGGCAAATGCCGCAACCTGGGAAGAAGGAGTAGGCGCTCGGCGTGCTGCGCAGCCAGTTGGGCACATCAATGCCTTGATTCACCAAATCTGCCACAAGCGCATCGTTCAGTGCTACGGAAGCAATCAATGCTTCTTCCAACTCACCTTGATTAAACAGGTCCTGTATGGGATTAAAATGTTGCGCCATCGGAGCGAATGAGTCAGCAAGTTCGTATTCGTAGAGGTCAGCAAGAAGACTCGTACGCCACCGTTCAACGTCAGTCTCAATCGCCAGCGGCAGCATGTGTTGCTCTGCAAGCGCGGCCATAAAGCGCAGGTATTCTAGCGCTGTATCGAAATAATTAAAAATCCCACCACCATCATCCATCGCATCAATCACTTCAAAATAAGCTGCATATGCTGCGGCATCAATGAACAGGAAAGAACGGTCGTACGCGCTCGTCGCAAGCATAGACACAAAATAGGCTGGATAATAGGCAAAATAAAACTCAAAGCATTGCACGCAGTCGTGACAAATGTCATCATCTGTGTAGCATTCCGGGAAGAATGAGTAATCGGGTTCGCTAGCCGCCGCGCTGCTCAGCACAGCCACTGCGCCAGCGGCGAGCATAAACACTGCCAACAGGGTCGCCAATAGTTTTTTCATGTTCATGTGTGTAAAACCTCTCTCAACATTAAAATTAAGTAATTCGCCAAATATATTATACTAGACTTGGCGTGAAAAGTCAAGTTTTTTATCAACGATGCATGAGCTTCGTTGATTTTTGCGCAGCGGCGGGGCAAAGCCGCGCCCTACAAGAATGCGGCCCGAGGCCGTGGGAACTTTTCCTCAACGCCGCACAAACCCGCAAGGAGCTTTGCTCCAATCCCGGTAGGGCGTAGCTTCAAATAGTCAGCATGTCTATCGTCAGCATGTAGGGGCGGATGTGAATCCGCCCGAAAGCTTAATGTTGCTATAATGTTATAGTCCGGGCGGCATGATTGCCGCCCCTACATGTTGCGGCTTTATATACCGTTGCAGATAATATCTACCTGTAGGGGCGGCGATTACGCCGCCCGAAACCATAAGCCCCCGCAACTTTCTCTTGCAATTCCCCCAAAAATGCGCTATACTATATACATAATATAGGGAGGGTTACCCATGAAACGATTTTTCACCATCACACTTGCAGCCGCATTGCTGCTTGCACTGTTCGCGCTGCCCGCCTGCAATGGCGGCACCACCACACCCCGCGGCGAACCCACTCCACACCCTTGGGTGTTCGTGCATGGTCTCAACGGCTTCGGCGAAGATAGCGGCATCCCCGTGGCCTACTGGGGCGGCACAGCAGGCGATTTGCTTGCCGAACTGCGCACCGAAGGCTTCACCATCCATGCGCCAACGGTCAGTCCCTCGGGCTCCGCGCGTGACCGTGCAGCTGAACTGTTTGCCCAGCTCACCGGCACGCAAGTAGACTACGGCTATGCGCATGCCTATCGCCACGGCATCGACCGTTTTGGCGTGGCATACTACCCACCCATGGTGCCCGGCTGGGGCGAGCCTGACAGCAATGGCCACCTGCAAAAAGTCAATCTGATTGGCCACAGCTTTGGCGGCAACACCATCCGCGCCCTCGCAGGCCTGCTGCAACATGGCTGCCCCGAAGAACAAGCACACGCACGCGAAACCGGCGAGGAAATCTCACCGCTGTTTGCAGGCGGCCAGGCAGATTGGGTGCACAGTATCACCACCATCGCTACCCCGCACAACGGCGTGAGCCTGCTGGTGATGTTGGAGGCTGACCCGTTGATCTCCACCGTGGCGGCTGCATTGCCACAAGCACAGATTGACGCCGCCATGCGTGCGCTGGGCATTAACATCCCCGGCATGAGCAGCTTTGTGGACTTCTTGGACGCAGCAGAAGATGCCAACAACGCCTTTGCGGACTTAACCCTGCCGGGCGCACAAGCACTCAATGCCATCACTCGGCCCGTGTCCAATACGTTCTATTTTTCCTTTGCCGTGGACGGCACCGAAAACGGCCGCCCCACCAATGATATGGCCGCACCATCTCGTCTGCTGGGCATGCAAATCGGCAATTTCACCTATCCCGCAGGAGGCATCACTGCGGCCTGGCGCGCCAATGACGGCTTGGTCAACACCATTTCGGCCACGCGTCCGTTTAATCATCCGCACGTGCAAGTGCCGGATGGTGGGTTCCCTCAACTGCCTATTCCCGGGCAGTGGTATGTGATGCCCACGGTGCGCGGCGACCATGGCTCCATCATCGGGCTTGGCCGCACGATGGACGATATTCTGCCGATGTATCTTGAGCATCTGCGCATGGTGGATGGATTGGTGGGGTGATGACAACCGCCTAGAATTTGCACTTTCGCCCCCACCCTCACATTCATATTTCTGGAGGTTAGGTTATGAGCTTGAAACTAACTAAATTGGGTGTTGTATTGGATACGGACAATCCTGATGAACTTGCTGATTTCTATGAAAAACTACTGGGCTGGAAAAAACGCAAGTATACCATCAATAGCGTCTTATTCTATGACCCTGATGATGGCATGCCATTTCAAATGATTTTACAATATGAAGAAAATTATGTGCGTCCTGCGTGGCCTGCTGCATCAGGGCAACAACAACAAATGGCGCATTTGGATTTCTTTGTTGAAAACGTTGAACATGGCGTTGCACACGCACTATCTTGCGGCGCGGTTCTTTCGCCGATACAGTTTTCAGATGCTTATCGCGTAATGCTTGACCCAGCAGGGCACCCTTTCTGTATTTGCCCTGAGTAGGGAGTGAATGAGCGTGAGCATTTTTATCGCTCCGCGAACACCACCCCGCCCCTTCGGGGCACCCCTCCAAAGCCTACCCCAAAAAATGCAAGCATTTTCGGGGACCCCGGCGGAGGGGAATTACCCACCCCCAGCACAACGTTGACAATTCCCCTCCGTGGAGGGGTGGCGCAGCTTGCTGCGACGGGGTGGTTTCAAAAGGAGCCACCCATGCATTTCACCCAACTCACCCTAACCGTCCCCGCGCAACACATCGACACCGCAGCCGACATCGCCCACATGGTGGTGTCGCACGGCATTTACGTCGAGGACTACCGCGACATGGAAGCCGACGTGCAAGCCATCACCGGCATGCAAATGATTGACGAAACCCTCTTGCAGCAAGATCGCTCGCAGGGCTTTGTGCACGTATATCTGCCTGCGCAGGTCAACCCTGCCGAGGCCGCCGCATGGCTGAGCGAACGCTGCACCGCCGCGGGCATCCCGCACGAAATCGCCACGCAAGATTGCCGCAATGAAGACTGGGAGAACAACTGGAAAGCCTACTTTCACCCGCTGCCAATCGGCGAAAAATTGCTCATTCAACCCACATGGCAAGCACAAGTTAACCCCGAAGGCCGTGCGGTTCTCTTGCTCGACCCCGGTGTGGCCTTTGGCTCGGGCAGCCACGCCACCACGCGCCTGTGCCTGCAAGCCTTGGAGCAACATATCACGCCCGCCTGCACCGTGCTAGACGTCGGCTGCGGCTCGGGTATTCTTGCCATTGCGAGTGCGTTGTTAGGTGCTAGTGGCGCAATTGGGGTAGATATCGACCCCGCTGCCGTGCAAAATGCACAGGAAAACGCCGCCCGCAACGGTCTTGCGCCGCCGCAGGTGCAGTTTTTGCAGGGCGATTTAGCCCAGCACATCACTGGTCGCTTTGATGTGATTGTCAGCAACATTGTGGCCGACGCGATCATCGCGCTGGCCCCACAGGTGAGCGACTTGCTTGCGCCCGGCGGCGTGTGGCTCAGTAGCGGTATCATCGACACCCGAACGGGCGATGTGCAGGTGGCATTGGCGGCTGCGGGCTTTGCTGTCGCCGCGCAGCACGAGGAAGAAGGCTGGGTGTGCTTGGCGGCGCAGCCTGAACAACATACTAGGAGGATTTAGCTATGACGATTTGGCAAGTGATTTTAATGATCATTACCCTGCCCATCACCATACCTCTGGCATTAATTATGATTCCAATCGTAGCATTGTATTTGATCGTGATGATGATTTATTGGTAGAAACCATATCCAACCTGTAGGGGCGGCAATTTTGCCGCCCGCGATGACCACTTAAGCCAGTATTTTTACTCGGGCGGCAAAATTGCCGCCCCTACATGTTGACGATAACGTCTTTTTGGTGCAACTCGCGCATTTGAAGACACGCCCAGGGCGAGGCTTGCCCCCGCCGTTCCATTTTCGCCCACGCGAATCAACCCCACAGCAAAGGAGCCCCCATGCAACTGATCGTATCCCTCATCGCCATGCTGTTTCAGCTCATCCCATTCACCACCCCGCAAACGCAATATACAGGCGAGCAGCTGGCACGCGAAGTGCGCTACATTCCGGCAACGCTGCCATGCGGCCAAGCCACAGTATACATGGCCGTTGACTTCGGCGACACGCGGTTCATCCAGTTATACTCCCCTGCCGTGCTGCGTGCGTTTTCGCGTGAGGCCGAGCGGCTGCAACGCGAATTTCTGCCCTACGGCCAGCCATATTGGCTCATGTGCGCGCGGCACATTGCCGGCGAAACCAAGCTGCATTTGTGGGGCTACACCTTCACCACCATGCTCGGCGGCGAACGCGGCCCCCTTGCCAGTTATCACCTGCGCCTGCGCGTGGCCGACCTCAACGTAGACGAGGATCGGTTTCCGCCATGGCTCATGCGCGGCGTGGGTTGGGCGGTTGTGGGGTAATCACCGCACCCCCTGTCCTGCGGGACATCCCCCTCTAAAGAGGGGGACTGAGGCTTAAGAGGATAACGACAAAGAAACTTTATGTAGCTATGTTTGCTCGTCAGCGCCTTTGGCGCATTTCCTGTAGGGCGTTGCTTTGCAGCGCCGTGCTATCATCAAAATCTGCGGGCGACCACAGGTCGCCCCTACAACCTACCAAAAGAAAGCGAGATCACCACATGCTCAACGAAACCGCACAGGCGTTAATTCAAAGCGCATTCAAGAAAAAACCAAACATGAACATGACCATCGGCGTGCTACAAGATGGCAAAACCACATGCAAGCTGTTCGATGCCACAGGCGAAATCCCCTACGAAAGCTATGGCTACGAAATCGGGTCAGTTGGCAAAACGTTCACCACATCGCTGCTGGCCAAGTATATAGAATCCGGCGCAATGTCGCTCGATGAATCCGTCGCCAAGTATATTCCCGAGCTGGGCGACGATCAATATTACCCCACGCTGCTGCGCCTCGCCTTGCACACCGCAGGCTATCGCTCCACGTTGCCCATGACCCAAAAAGAAGTTCGTAGCTTGGTGTGGAAGCAAATCACCGGCAAGTCCGCCTCTGCATTGGATTTGCTTGGGATGGACTTTGACAAGCTCATCACCACCGCAAAAGCGCAACAGCTTGAGGACAAAGACTACAAGTGGGCGTATTCTAACTTTGGCATGTCATTGCTGGGTTGCGCGGTTGGGCGCGCTGCGGGCATGAGCTATGCCGATGCCATGACACAGTTTATCGTCCAAGACCTCAAGCTACCCAACACCTGCGTGGGCAATGGCGCAAAGAATATGCTCACCGGCCACGACGTCCATCACCGCGATGTTGGCGTTTGGAACGCCGACCCCAACAATTACACCTCACCTGCGGGGAATTTCACCTCTTGCGCAGAAGATATGCTGGAGTTTGCCCGCCTTAACATCGAAGAATCGCCCTCCTGTTTGGCACTTTGCCACCAGCGTTATGACATGAAGAATAAGCACAGTGACATGGGTCTGGGCTGGTGGATTGACTTCAAGCAACCGTCTATCTATTACCATGGCGGCAACACCGATGGTTTTGCCAGCATGCTCGCCTTTGATAAACAAGCCAAAACCGCCGTGACCATCTTAACCAATGTGCAGATGTATAAGCAGCGCGAGAAGCTGTTTATGGAGATTTTGAAGGCGATATAGTGCATTCTCATCGGTTGTGTCTTCAAATCAGCGCATTGCACAAATTTGAAGAAAATCACCACCTGTAGGGGCGGATGTGAATCTGCCCGCTATAAAAGCAACATTAAACTTTCGGGCGGCATCACTGCCGCCCCTACATGCTGACGATAGGCAGGTTGACTATTTGAAGACACGCCCTAGGGGTGGATAAAAATCCATCCCTATCATTACATCCCCTCTTGACAAGCCCCCCCACAATATGCTACAATATTTAACAACAAAACAATTTATTTAGGAGAATTTTTATGCCTCTCGTCATCGCCCACCGCGGCGCCAACCTCGAAGCCCCCGAAAACACCCTGCCCGCATTTGAACGCGCCCTCGCCTACGGCGTGCACGGCTTTGAAAACGACGTGCACATCACCGCCGATGGCGTGCTGGTCGTCATTCACGACGACACCATTGACCGCACCTCAACCGGCACCGGTCTCGTTTGCGAAATGACCTACGACCAGCTGATGCAATATGACTATGGCAGCTGGTTTTCGCCCGAATTCTCCGGCACGAAAATCCCCACCCTGCGGGAATTCTTCGCCCTGTGCCACGACCTTCCGCTAATCAACGTGGAGATCAAAGAAGAACCCAACGGTTCCAAAGCCGCTGCGGCCGCTGTGGTGCAACTGGCCAAAGAGTGCGGCGTGTTCAGCAACTTGCTGGTGTCGTCGTTTGACATGGAGATGCTGCAAGGCTGCCTAGCCGAAGACCCCACCACCCGCGTAGCATTTCTTTATGCCATGGAAGACCCCGACATGTGCGAGGAAATCATGGATTGCCCCGCCACGTTCGCCAAAAAGCACGGCTTAGCCGCGCTGCATCCCTTTATCACCTTGTGCAGCGGGAATTTCATCGCCGAGTGCAACGCAGCGGGCATCATGGTCAACCCATGGACCGTTAACCAAGAGCACGCCATCACCGCCCTGCGCAACTGGGGCGCACACGCCGTCATCACCGATGAACCTGCACTTGCCATGGGGATTTGTTGTGCATGAAGGAACTAACCACCCGCCAGCAAAATCGCCTTACTCATTTTGACTATGCACAGGCGGGGTGTTATTTCGTCACGTTTTGTGTGAAGGACATGCACGAAATGCTGGGTAAAATTATTGTAGGGGCGACCGTCCTCGGTCGCCCGCATGAAGACGCCACTATTGAAGCACATGTTCAGCTATCCAAAATCGGTGAAATCGCAAACAATGCATTATTGTACTACCACGAGCATCATCCATATGTTCGCATCGACAAATATATCATAATGCCTAACCACATCCACGCGATAATTAGGTTATTGCCCCAAGCGGGCGACCGAGGACGGTCGCCCCTACAATATTTCGTGCGGAATTTCAAGTCATACGTCACCAAACAAATTGGTTTTTCCATGTGGCAACGCTCTTTCCATGACCGCATTATCCGCAGCAAAGCAGAATATTGGCATATTTCTCGTTACATCGAAAACAATCCACAAACCTGGGCGAATGACCGCTACTATGTTCCACCATCCCTACGCAAATTAACCCCCCCGAAAGGAATCCCCCACATGAACGCCATCTTCCACTGCACCTTCAAGCTCAAAAAATCCGCTGACGTGGCCGAATTTTTGCAGGCTGCCAAAACTCTGCACGACGAACACATTTCCAAGCAACCGGGCTTCATCTCGTGGCAGCAGCTGCGCGACGGCGAAACCTGGCTGGACCTGTGCACCTTCGACAGCATGGACAACCTCAACGCATTTTTGGCGAACTCAGAAAACCCCAACGAATACGCCTTGGCATTTTATTCCTTCCTCAACATGCCCAGCTGTGTGGCGCGTTATTATACCGTGGAAGTGTCACACTAACGCCCGCTCGCAACCCATGGTTGCACAATTGCCGCCCAAAATCGCTGGTTGCGCCCACTCGCTTGTGCTATACTAAGATTATATTAACGAAAAGAGGGCACCAACTTGGAGCAAACCCCACTCTCTCGCGATATCGACCTGAAGAAGATCTACAATATCATCGACTGGATTGACTTTGGGCTGGTGGGTGCGATTATTTTGTATTACTCCCGCCTATTCAGCCGCGCTGACCTTTCTGCCATCACGGAATTCGACTATTCCACTTACATGCGTCTGATGGTTGACAACGCCACGGCGCTGGGCGTTGTGCTGCTGTTGGCTTCGCTTGCCGTTTGCGTGGTGTTCATTGTGCTTACGATAAACATGCGCCGCGCAAGGCAAATCAGTGCTACCCGTGCGGTGCTGCGCATGGGCTGGAATATCATCTGGATTCCCTTTGACCTATATTTCCTGTTCCTGATTTTCTTCACGCGTTAGTTGCGGCTTTTGCGCAATGTTCGTGCCACGCACACCAGCATGGCGAGCTCTTCGTTGGTGCAGGTGTCTAGCCATTCGTTGAGTGCTTCGGTTGTGCACTGTGCGAGCATTTCGTTCAGTTCTTCTTTTGTGATGTCAACAAGCATACTGCTCTCCTTTTCACCAAAAATTGTATGTGTATTATAGCACATAAAATATTTGGTGTCAAGTGTTTTTTCAATTTTTTTGAAAGGTCTACTTTAATGCACGCACAACGCCTCAGGCAGCTTCGCAAAGAACGCAATCTAACCCAGCGCAACGTTGCTGATGGTCTAGGCATCGCCGAAAGCGCCTATCAAATTTACGAATACGCAAACAAAAAGCCGGGCTATGATAAACTCATCGCCCTTGCCGATTATTTCGACGTATCCATCGACTACCTTGTTGGCCGCACAGACAATCCATCGGTAAACCAATAGGCGCGTAGGAGGAGAGATCCTGACGAAACTCAACCTTTCGGCTGTTGCCAAGGGCTCCCCTGTAGGGGAGCTGGCACCGCGAAAGCGGTGACTGAGGGGTTGGTATATCAAGTTTTTTTGATTCGAGGACTGCGGGAAACAAGGGCCTTTGGCCCCATTCCCTGTAGGGCGTTGCTTTGCAGTGCCGCTTATCGCACGCTATATCTTTGTAAGACACACTCGAGGGCGTGTCTTCAAATATACGAAATGCTTAAAATCAGCATGTAGGGGCGGCAATTTTGCCGCCCGAAACCTCAACTGGTGTCATGTTTTTTATAACCCGGGCGGCAAAATTGCCGCCCCTACAGGTTGCAGTTATCTTCAAGTTTTGCGAATATGCCTATTTGAAGACACACTCTAGGAGAATAAATGCCAACCACACCAAAACAATCCTCCGGTAATTTCGGCGCGCCTAGCGGCGGGCAAGTCGCTTCGCTGTGCACTAAGCAAGCCCGCGGTAATTTCGGCGAGGATATTGCCGCCGCCCACTTAGCGCAACATGGCTATGCCATCATCGCCCGCAACTTCCGCACCCGTCTGGGCGAGATCGACCTCATCGCCCAAAATGAGCACTGCCTCGTGTTTGTGGAAGTCAAACTGCGCAAGGTTGGCGCACGCGTTGGCGGCGCGGAGTCCGTCACACCCGCCAAGCAACGAAAATTGCATGCTGCCGCTGAAGCATATTTGCAGCATCACGCAGTTCATCTGCCTAGCCGCTTCGACGTCATTGCCATCGAAACCGCACCCAACGGGCAAGTTGCGGCCATACAATGGATTGAGCATGCGTTTTAAACTGGTCTCGCTCCGCGAACCTTCCTCAGTCACGCCCGAGGCGTGCCAGCTCCTTCCTGAGGAAGGAGCTCCCCGAGCCGCGAGGGGTGAGGAAGGTTCGCGGAGCGACCAAACCCGCACACCATCTTCGCGGTGATTGCAATTAACCCAATATTTCCACTGTTACCACCCATACTATAAACAAATCCCGCGCAAAGGAGCCCCCATGAAAAAGTTTCTCATCGCTTTGTTGGCCGGCTTGGCCGCACTGTTGATCGCACTTACGCTGTTTTTTGTGCTCAACACCGACAACAACGCCCCCCCGCGTGACTACGTCCCGCACGCCACCACCGAACCCGTCACCGAACCTCCACCACAACCGGTAGACATCCGCATTCAGTTCGCGGGCGACGCACTCATGCACAGCGGCCCCATTGCTGCCGCACGCGTTGGTCAAAACGAAGCGGGCTACAACACCTACGACTTCCGCCCCTTCCTGCGTGACATCGCACCCTTCATCCGCGAAGGCGACCTCAACATCATCAACATGGAAACCCCGGTGGATGCCTATGGCAACAACACGCGCATCTCCACCTGGCCGCGCTTTAACGTGCCCTTCGAGGTGCTCGAAGCCCTAGATTACGCTGGCTTTAACCACCTCATCGCCGCCAACAACCACACGGTTGACCGCGGCTTCCCCGGCATCGTCGCCACGGTCGATAACTTCCGCCGCGCAGGGTTATCCTCAACCGGCATGTACTCCAGCGAAGCACAGTTTAACACACCCTCGGTCATCGATGTCCACGGCGTGCAGGTGGGCATCATCGCCTACACCGAAAGCCTCAATGGCCTCGACAGCCTGCTCACCGCACACCAGCACACCTTCGCCACCCGCCGCTTTAACTTCTACGATGTCACCAACGGCGTTCCCGCCATGGTCGCAGACATGAACAACCTGCGGGCACACGGCGCCGAAGTGATTATTGTATCGCTGCACTGGGGCGCGGAGTACGTCAACCAACCCACCGTAGCACAGGCGCGCTTTGCCCGCGCGCTCAGCGAAGCCGGTGCAGACATCATCATGGGGCATCATTCGCACACACCGCAACCCATTGAGTGGCACACCCGTGAAGACGGCAGCCGTGGACTGATTATCTACTCGCTGGGCAATTTCCTGGCCGACCAAACCCGCCTGACCCCACCGGATTCTCGCACGCAGTACACCAAGCTGGTCACCGCCAATGTGCGCCGCTACCCCGACGGCACCATCGTGCTGGGCGAAGCCGATGTGCTGCCTATCTATATCATGCGCGACCGCACCGGCAACACCTTGGGTGCCCCCAATCGCATTGCCCTGCTGCCGATTATCAACGGCGAGTTGCCCGAGTTCGTCACCCCGGCCTATCTGCGCACACGCGGCCGCAACGCCCACTCGCACTTGATGCGTATCGTCGGCGGATTCGACGGCCAACCCCTCGCGCCAGTCATTCCTCGCTAACCACCTGCGGTGGAGCTCCGCTGCTTCGCTTGCCTTGCATGAAAATAACACAAACCCCCGTCACAAATCGTGACGGGGGTGTTTAATTGAAGTTCGAGTGGATTGTTTTCCGAAACGTTGCATCAACCCGCAACATGTAGGGGCGGATGCAACATCCGCCCGGAACTATATATTCTAGCTTCAAAAAATCAATCGATTTACAATCGCATCCACCAGCCGCATTGCCCCGCCGCCCAGCAACGGCCACAGCAACCGCAAGCCAAGCTGAATCACCAGCACATCCACTAGCCACAGCACAGGCCGCAGCATCGTGCGCGTAAACACGCACCAAGACGACTGCGGAATTTCCGCCTGTGTACTCAGGTAGGCATTATCCAGCACTTGCACAATCACACGATGTCCACGCGCGTTGGGGTGAATCAAATCCAGCTGTGCCACACCAATGCGCCCGGCAAATGCCGTGTACACACAAGCAATGACGAAAGCATCCGGGTCAAGCGCATGCTGTGCATGCATCACATCGTTGAGCGCACCAATGGCCACGCCCGCCGCACGATATAGCGCAGGCACCGCCGGCGCGGGGTTAAACATCGTCTGCACAATTACCGTGGCATCAGGATTCAGCGCACGCACCTGCGTGATAATCGCAGCGAAGTTTTCCTCAAGAGCAGCCAACATCGGCTGCATAAACCTGAAATCACCTTGCAGCATCGCATCCATCACATGGCCCACCAAGTCGCCATAGCTGCCCGCCAGCATGAAATCATTGCCGCCAATGCTGATGAGAATCACTTCGGCACGGCTGACGTAATCTTGCAGCGTTTCATCAGAAGTCACAGCATTGCGCAACCGATGCGACATATTGCCCGCATAGGCAAAGTTCACGCGACGGTAGCCATGCTGCCGCGCGAACATCTCCGCCGCGCTTTCATGCTGCGCCACACCCCAGCCTGCGGCAATGCTATCGCCCAGCACAACCATCAGTGGCCGCTCATCGGGATATTCATCTTGCGTGCACGGGCAATTGCGACTGAAAGCCGCAACAGCAAACACGCCGCATAGTAATGCCACGCACAGCAATATGCTAAGCCATTTTTTCATGTGAACTCCTTGCAACTTTTTTGAAAAAAAGTTGCGCAAAAAACTTTTCCCGCTTCGCTATGTCCTATTACAGGCACTGCTGATTGATATAAGTTGAAAAAGCAAGCCTCAGCTCCCTCTTGTAGAGGGAGCTCCCCGCGTCGCGCGGGGTGAGGGAGGGGTGCGGAGCACATATTCCGCTGCTCGCTGCATTGCGCAAAGCCTACTCCGCCCGCAAATAAGTATACTCCATGTTTTGCGCCTGCCGGCTGCGCAGCGTCATCGCACCGTCTGCAATGCGCACCGACCACTCTTCATTCGCCACGCCAAATTGCAGTGCTCTGCCATCAATGCTGTTGATAAACAGCACGCCATTTTCCACTTCCCATGCGAACTCTTCCACCGATGCACCGCCGCCGCCGCGCGTTCCCTCGCCGTTCGGCGCAAAGAAATATTGCCAGGTGGGGTGCTCATCCCAGTTCCAAGTGCCGACCACTTGTGCAGCCGTCACAGTTGCTGGTGCGGGTGTTGTCTCTGCCGGAACAGTCGGCTCAGCATCAATCACGTTAGCACCGCCGCCGCCCATGCGTATGTATCGATACGTCGTACCTTCTAAGCTCAGCGAAAGTTCGCCATTGTTATAGCGCATCGTCCAGCGTTCAATGCGTCTGTTAAACTGCAAGTTTCGGTTGGTTTGCGACTCAATGCGCAATGTGCGGCCACTCACGCTCCAATAGAAACGTTCCCGGCCAGCATTGTGGGTACGCGAACCCGTGCCGTCAGCATCAAATTGATACGTCCAGCTGGTATTTTCGTCCCAGCCCCAGCGGCCAACCAGTTCTTGTTCGCTCAGGCCTTCGCCGCCGCCCACAACAACGCCAATCACAAATAACACGCCGATCACCACCAGCACCCAAAACCACCACCGCGCATAGAATGGGCGGCGTTTCGGCACAGGCACCGGTTGCCAAGCAGGTTGCTGTTGCATGGGTTGTTGCGCTTGCCAAGCGGGTTGCGGTTGGTCAAAGGCAGGTTGCTGGTTCACGTTCACGTTGCGTGGGTCGTTGTTCCATGCGGGTGGTTGCTCGGGTTGTGCAGGCTCAAATGCAGGGGGCGATGATGCAGCCGACGACGACGCGCCGCAGCTGGGGCAAAACTTTCCGTTGCCCATTGGGGTTAAACAATACTGACAGTTCATGTGGTATCTCCTTCACCATGCGTTTTTTTCACCCTTTCATTATACACTATTTTCATCAACGATGCAACGCTAATTTTACAAATTGTCTATGTTTTTTCAAAGCCGCGCGCAAACGCGCCCGTATCGCAAAATTTTTATGAATTATGAAAGAAATTTCTTGCTTTTTTTGTGCGTTATGTGATATAATAGACTAAACATTATTAGAGTTTGACGTCAGGCGATTAGATCAAGCAAAGCAGCTTGCTCACCGCAGGTGTAAGGAGTGGATATCATGGCAACTTACTGCCCCAATCCGGCGTGTAACTTAAAACTGAAACTAACCGACTGGAAACCCGCCTGCCCCAAGTGCGGCGTCAACATCCAGTTTTATCGCATTGAAGAACGCCTGACCAACGAAGCCGACCACGTGGAGCTGGCCAGCACCGCCTTCAGCCTGCGCCTAGACCGCGCAAAATCCGCGCTGTTCAGCACGCCCATGGCCAAATTGCGTATGTATCTGGAAATCTTTGCGCCGCTGGGCCTGTTGGGCATTCCTCTTGCCGTGCATGCCATCCTGTCCGCTATCGCCGACGGCGACTTCATGGAGAATTTCATGCCTAGCATGCTGCGCTATGTGGATTTCGACGACCCGGCATCGCTGCTTTCGGGCAACATCTGGGTGCTGCTGTTTGTGCTGGGGCTCGGGCTTGCATTCCCCTTGCTCTGGCTGGCTGTCAACATCTGCAAACCCTTTGGCTGTGGCCTAAAATGGTTCGGTCGGTCGCTCATCATCAATGGCGCAGGTATCGTCTGTGCCGCCTTAGCACTGGTTGCCTTGTTGCAATTTAACTTAGTGCAACCGCTCAGCCTGCGCCAACATCAGCCCGAAACCTTCAATGTCGTCCTCACGCAAACCTTTGAATTCGACGACAATCTGCACCTGCTCTCGCAATCTTTCGTCACCATCCCCGTGCGGCGCAGTCATTATCAATACCACACCATCGAACTTGTCAGCACCAGCGTGAACCCGCTGCAAAACTTTACCTTCCGTCAGGCTGTGCCCGAAGGCACCATCCTCGCGCGCGGCACCACCAGCACCGCATATAACGCCCGCCCCGATTTCAACTACATCGAACCCGACGACGGATATAACATATACACCGACATCATCTGGAACATTGGCGAACTGGCCCCCGGCGATTTGCTCACACTTTCCTTCCGCGTGCACACCGATGAACCCGCTGTACACGGCAACATTGACGCCGACGCCTTTGGCTATCTCGCCAGACGCTATGTGCGCCCCGGCGATTATGTCAACTACAACATTGCGTTCACTAACTACGCCTTGCCCGCCGCCGAACGCGCTGTGCTGCATTTGCAGCCCGAAGGCGTGCAAGTCAGCGAAATCGAATGGGAAATCACTGCCTTGGCTGCAGGTGACAACACCACCTTTGTCTTCGAAACCACCAGCACTGAACCACCTGTGGCGCAGCCCTTCGTCATCGCCGGGCTCATTGGACTGATGCTCGCTTATCTGCTAATCCTCCTCGTGAACATCAAAATCCGCAGGCAAGGCGGCCTGCCGGTGAAGCATTCGCCAAGCTGGGTTGCCTTCATGCCCACCGAAGAGGTCTACGCCTATCTCGCCCGCAGCGGCAACACCATCAAAGACCTGCGCGAGGAAAAAGCCGCCGAAGCCGGTGAACCTGTGCCCACCCGCAGCGAAACCGCCTGCCCGCGTTGCGGTTGCTGCATGCTCAACCGCGAACACTGCGAATATTGCAAATTGCACGCCGCAGCCTTGGCGAAATACGAAACGCAGCTGGCCGTCACCGCTTTGTTGGCGCAACGCCGTGCAGGCGGCAACTGGAACAAGCTGGAAGGGTAACTTGCTATGGGAAACACGGGACGTAATACGTCCCGCCTTTACGACATACACCGAAAAGCGCGCGTAATACGCGCCCACGACAGAGGTAAAATTGTATGCACAACGGAGTATATTTTATAACATTCTGCGTGAAGGATAAACAACCGATGCTCGGCAAAATCCAACATAATAAAATGTTGCTTTCTGACTACGGCAAAGTTGTGCGGCGCAGCGTAGAGAGAATCGAAACCGCATATCCTTCCATCGCCTTGGATTGTTATATCATTATGCCAAACCACGTGCATATCTTGCTGCATTTCATGAACTTTCAAAAAAATCCTCAACCCAGCCGCGTTATACTGCAACTGAAATCTGCCGTAACAAAAACCATCGGGTTTTCGCTTTGGCAAGATGGCGCACACATCAGCGCAATCACAACTGCCAATTATTTTCATGCTGCAAAACGTTATGTACAAGAAAATCCAACGCGCTGGCAAGAAGACAAGTTTTATATGTGAATGCGCACGTATCACGTGCGCCCTACCGTATATGTCTAAAGGCGGTGCGTAATACGCACCGCAGGGGTAGAATAGTCCCCCGAATCTTAGAATATTCTTGCGCCACACTTCTTCTATGTCACCCGCCTCTATCCATCGCCCTATATACCCCTTCTGTTTCCACGCATTAAACCGCTGGCTGGACATATTGCACAAACAAATTGAATTTTTTTGTAAAAAAGGCTTGCAATTTGGATCCATCTATAGTATAATGGATGTACTAACGTCCGCGCGACTGCTGTTTTGACATATTTCGGCAGCGCATCAACGCAAAATTCCCGCCACAGACCTATATATCGCTACTTCATGACATTAAGGAGAGTTTGCATCTATGTCAAACCGACTTTATCAAGGCATGTTGCCCAGATTGGCTGAAACCGCAAAACGCTGCATCGGCACCGTGGACGAAGAAGGCAATGTCTTCGCCTGCAGTGATTCCAGCCGTGTGGGTGAAACACGCAAAGAGAATCTCTCTGCTGTGTTTCTCACCAGCGAACCGCTCATCGTTGGCGCAAATGCCTTTTGCCGCGTCGACAACCAAAGCGGCACCTCCATGGCCTTGTTTGTGCAAGGTGACGATGACCATGCCCTGCAAAGCGCAGCCTTTTGTGCAGCGGCGCTCAGCTGCGTGGAAGAATTCGCCGGCGAACGCTACGACCGCCTGAACTTCATCAAAAATGTTATCCTCGATAACATCCTGCCCGGCGACATCTACCTGCGCACGCGTGAACTGCACTTCAACAACGAAGTGCCTCGCGCCGTGCTGCTCATCCGCAGTGTGGATGGCAACACCGAAGGCGTATATTCCGCCACGCAAACGCTGTTTCCAGACAAAGCCAAGGATTTCGTCATCAACATCAGCGAAACCGACATCGCCTTGGTTAAAGAATTGCGCTCCGACATGGAAGGCCGCGACCTAGAAAAGCTCGCGCGCTCCATCGCCGACGCCGTTAGCCCACAATATGAAACCCAGCCGCACATTGGCATCGGCACCACCGTTTCCACCATTCAAGACCTCGCTGCTTCCTTCAAAGAAGCCCAAGTGAGCCTTGAAGTGGGCAAGGTGTTTGACACCGAAAAGAAAATCATCAGCTACGATTACCTCGGCATTGCCCGCTTGATCTACCAACTGCCCAAGCGTTTGTGCGGCATGTTCCTGCAAGAGGTCTTCAAGCGCGGCACCATCGATAGCCTAGACGAAGAAACTCTATTCACCATCCAAAAATTCTTCGAGAACAACCTCAATGTGAGCGAAACCTCACGCCGCTTGTTCGTACACCGCAACACCTTGGTGTATCGCTTGGAGAAAATCAAAAAGCTCACTGGGCTTGACCTGCGTGAGTTCGACGATGCCATTGTGTTCAAAGTGGCACTCATGGTCAAGAAATATCTCGACGCACGGCCAATTCGCTATTAAGGAGAATCGCTATGTTAATCACCAACACTGATTTCGTGCCCGGCCGTGACATTGACGAAGCACTGGGCCTCGTCACCGGCGTGGGTGTGCCACCGTTCAAACTCACACTGCGCACCGAGCAAATCGGCAAGATCATTGAAGAAGGCGTGGAGCGCGCCAACAACAGCATGATCGCCAAAGCCCAAGCCATGGGTGCCGATGCCATCATCCGCGTATACTACGACAAAGAAGCTTCCGAAACCGGCGTGCAAATCATGGTTTGGGGCACCGCAGTTCGGCTAAAGTAGCCTTGTAGAGACTGTCTTCAAATAAGCGATCAACCTGTAGGGGCGGCAATTTTGCCGCCCGGGCTATAACAAAGATGGCAACATTAAGGTTTTCGGGCGGCAAGATTGCCGCCCCTACCTGCTGACGATAATGTCCAGTTTTGTGCAACTTGTGCATTTGAAGACACATCCTATTTAATCCAAATATCCGATTTTTTTCGAAAGACGCAGTGATGCGTCTTTCGCCCATTTTAGGGGTTCGGTAAATTTTGCCGCGCTTTTTTCCTTTATCTTGCAAAAGTTGTATAGATTTACCGCGCTGGCGCATAGCAGTTTAACAGAGGAGTGTTTAGCATGATAGAGTTCCGCGAGGTCACAAAAGAATATCCCAACGGCACCAAGGCACTGCGTGGGGTCAACCTCACCATAGCCCCGCGTGAATTCGTGTTTGTGGTGGGCTCTTCGGGCGCAGGCAAAAGCACCTTCCTCAAGCTGTTGCTGCATGAGGAAATCCCCACCGGCGGCACCGTGCGTGTGGGCCGCTATGAGCTCAATAACCTCAGCCGCAAGCAAATTCCGCACTATCGCCGTCAACTGGGCATGGTCTTTCAAGATTTCCGCCTCATCGCCACGATGAACGTATACGACAACATTGCCTTTGCCATGCGCGTGGTGGGCAGGCGCGAGCGCGCCATCCGTGAGCGCGTGGCCTATCTGCTGCAGCTGGTTGGGCTTAGCCACAAGGCACACAGCAAACCCAGCGAGCTTTCGGGCGGCGAGCAACAGCGCGTGGCCATCGCCCGCGCATTGGCCAACAATCCCGACCTCATTATTGCCGACGAACCCACCGGCAACATCGACCCCCGCATGAGCCGCGAATTGCTTGATCTCTTCGTGCAACTCAACGAGCAAGGCACCACCATCGTCATGGTTACCCATGCCCACGAGCTCGTGCGGCAATACAACAAACGCATCATTATTCTGGATAACGGCATCGTCACTGCCGACGGCGGCCTGCGCCAAGCCCCAACCCTCGTGCCGCCGCAACCTGTGCGCCGCCACACCACACCCATCCCAGCCTATAACTTCGAACGCCGTGTGGGGTAAATTCAAGTTGTTGTTTTTTCACACTCCGGGCGGGTTAACACCCGCCCCTACAGCCTGTACACGAGGAAAGTCATGAAAAATGATCGCATTCGAAAAAACTCTTTGCGGCTCCGTGGATACGACTATTCTCGCACTGGTATATATTTTGTTACCATATGTGTGAAAAATGGCGAGATGATGTTTGGCCAAGTGATAGACGGTAAAATGCAGTTAAGTGAATATGGCAAGGTCGCTCAAGACGAGTTGCGCAAAACCGCATCTATGCTCAATGTTGACTTAGGAGCATCTATCATCATGCCTAACCATGCTCACTTTATCATCAGCTTAAACAAGCCACAACCTGTAGGAGCGGATATGAATCCGCCCGACCTTTCCTCTATTGTCCGTGCGTATAAAGCCGCAGTTACGCGAAGAATTGGGTTTTCACTTTGGCAGCGTTCTTTCTTTGATAATATCCTGCATGACGATGATGAACGACGATGCATAGAAGAATATATTTTCAAAAACCCCGCAACATGGGAAAAAGATAGGTTTTATTTCATATAAAATCGCCCTCCACCTTGCAGGGAACGTCTTCAAATTGACAAATTCACCAAATTTGAAAAAATCTCCACCTGTAGGGGCGGATGTAAATCCGCCCGGGACCTCAAAATCTGATACATTAAGTTTTATTCCTATACTTCACCATCACAAGGAGACCCCCATGGCAAAACACGGCCGCGGATATTTAACCCGCATGGGCTTTCGCAATATCTCGTCCAACCGCACCATGAGCATGGCCTCTGTGCTGGTGTTGGTTAGTTGTTTAATGCTCATCGGCCTAGTTTTTCTCACCGCCAGCGACTTCAACCGTGCCTTTCAAGACTTCAGTTCACGCAATGTCATCCGCGTGTTTCTCGTGCCGGGACTAGAAGAAAACCAACGCAACGATCTTGAACGCCGTATTGCCACACTGGATAATGTACGCGAGGTGCGCTATGTGTCGCAGGCCGAAGCCCTCGAACACATGCGTGTCACTTATGCCGACGATTTTCGCCTGCTGGACGGCGCCCGCGAAGATTTCCTGCCCCCCAGCTTTGAAATCAGCCCCGCAAGCCAGCAACTAGAATACTTCAACGCCACCGTTCGCCAGCTGGAAGATTTCGACCAAGCCATCACATCCGTGGGGCACATGCAAGGCGTGGCGCAGCAACTGGCCACCATCGAGCGTGCGTTCCTCATCGTGGGCGGCGCATTGATTATCGTGCTGCTGTTAGTGTCGATTTTCATCATTTCCAGCACCGTGCAAACCACCATGTTCACCCGCCAGCAAGAAATCAAGGTGATGAAAAGCGTTGGTGCTGCTCCGGCGTTCATTCGCTGGCCTTTTTTGGTCGAAGGGCTGATTATCGGCTTTGCGGGCTCTGCCATTGCATTGGGTATTGTTTGCTTGGTCTATTTCTTCGGCGTGGCTCGTCTGCTTGGCTCTCTGCTGAGCGTGCTGTTGCCCACTTTCACACCACTTTCGCTGCTGGCACAACTGCCGTTGTTGCTCATCGTGTTTTTTGGTCTTGGTCTGCTCACCGGTGGTGGCGGTTCCATGCTGTCCATCACGCGCTACCTCAAGGAGAATGTCTATGAAACTGAAACTCAAGCGTAGGTTGCCACCCCCCCGTGCCGTCCTTGACGGCACTTGCCCCCCTACAGGGGGGTCTCTGGCGAAAATCAAACGTCGCGGCTTTGCCATGGTCCCCCCTGTAGGGGGGATGTCGCAACGCGACAGGGGGGGACTTCCCAAGCGCGCCATTTCTATTATTCTCACACTCACCCTGCTTTTCACCACCACCGTGTTTCCCTCTGCCCGCACCGAACGCGAAATCCGCAACGAAATGCAGCAGATTCAACGCCGCATCGACGAACAACGCACCGAGGTAACCAACCTGCGCGCCCAACAAGCCAGCCAAGAAGCCCTGCTGCCCGCTTTGGATGCTGAAGTGCAAGCCGTGCAGGAAAAAATCAATCTCATCCAAGTTGAAGTCAACGCACTCACCGCACAAATTGATGACCTCAACGCCCGCATTCGTGAGCTAAACGCAGGCATTGAAGAAAGCCAGGAACAAATCGACCTGCTGTATGCCGAAACGCAAGAACGCACTGAGCAAATCCATGCCATGCAAGAGCTGCTGATGCAACGCCTGCGCCAGCAATACATCAATGGGCCTGTCAGCAATCTGCAATTGCTGCTGGCCAGTGAAGACCTCTCTGGCATCCTCACCGTCACGGAGTTCATCACCCGCCAGGCCGAGTCCGATGCCCAACTGCGCGAAGACCTGGAAGACGAAATGGCGCACATGGCCGTGCTGCAACAGCAACTGCGTGAAGAACAACAGCGCCTGCAAGCGCAGCGCGAACAGCTACAAGACGACACCTTTGCCGTCACACAAAGCCTGCTGCGCCAGCGCGAAGAACAAGCCGTGCTCGACGAAGAAATCCAGCGCATCAACGAAATCCGCAACGAAATTCAAGGCATTATCAACAGCATTGGCCGCAATCGCCGCGATGTCGAGGAAATGATCCGGCGTGAACAAAATGCCATGGAACAAGCCCAGCGTGATATCAACGCCATCATCAACCAACGCATTCAAGCCGGTGAAATCGGCAGCGTGCAAAACACCGGGCAAATGGTTTGGCCCTTCCCCCACCACGGCGCACGCATCACCAGCCGTTTTGGTGCAAGCGAGCCCTTCCGTGGCGGCCGCGTGCACCGCGGGGTAGATGTCTCCATCGCCAACAACTGGGCACCCAACTGGACCATTCATGCCGCATTGTGCGGCGTGGTGGCAGCGTTTGGCTTCAACGCCAGCATGGGCAACTATGTGGTCATCTACCACGGCCACTTTGCCCCCGCCAATGGCCGCATCCAAACGGTATATATGCATCTGCGGTCGTTTGCGCCCGGCTTGCGGCGCGACATGCCCATCTCCGCCGGTCAACATCTGGGTATGATGGGCAATACCGGCAATTCCACAGGCCCGCACCTGCACTTCCAAGTTGATCGCTTCAACGCCGACGGCTCGCGCACGGCCCTCAACCCCATGGATTTCGTGTCCGGCGCGCCATATTTGATAAATTAAGTCTATGGGTGGATTTTTATCCGCCCATTTTTTTATATTTTGACATTTTCAACGACGCTTAAATTCACCACCCTCACCCCTCGCGGCTCGGGGAGCTCCCTCTAGAAGAGGGAGCGGAGGATTAAGGATATAACGACATCGTAACATTCGGCTGCAAGCCCACGCTCCCTCCTTGGGAGGGAGCTCCCCGAGTCGCGAGGGGTGAGGGTGGTGAGCGAATAAAACTATTACTTAATTTACTTCACTATAATGTGAGGAATTTCTTCCATCCGCGCGACAGATTAGTAACATATCGGTCACACGCTCGTAATATTATGCCGAAAGGACTGGTCATATGCTAGTAGATTCGATTTTTCCTGTGCTCTTGCTCATCCCCGCAGGTCTTGGGCTGGTGGCCTTTGGTCATTTTTCTCTAGGCAACTCGGTTGGCGGCTGGATTTTTTCCCTTGCCACTGTGGCCGTGCTGCTTGTACCGCTACTTTTGTTGTTGATAGGTCTACTTTTCACTATTTTTTGGTAAGGAGGAGTAAATATGCTTTGGATTATAATTGGTTCGTTTGCCACAGCCATTGGCGCATTCTTCGCTTTTGTTATGATGGGACATGCGCCCAACTTCTTCACCGCCCCTCCGTTTTTGTTGTCTGTTGCCATGTTTATTTACGGCATGTTCAATTTAGGTCGATGGATTTTCTTCTAACCTGCACATAAACAGAAAGGATTTGATTGCATGAATTTTATCTCTATCAGCTCACTTATCTTAGCCTCTGTCTTGTTCTTGTCGAGTTTGAGCTTTCAAAACACTGCTTTGCTTGGTCCTTTCACCGCATATTTTATTTGGCTTGTCTCCGCTGCGATTGCTGGTTTCGGCATACTTTTTCACTTTTTTTGGCGGTGGATTTTCAGCTAACTAGCCCTCACAGACACAACAGGAAGGAAAAACTAATATGCACCCAATTTTAATTTCACTTGGTTCCTTTATTGCAGCCATTGGCACATTTTTTGTTTTTATTCAGATAGGACATACGCCCAACATCACCCCAGCCCTCCTTTCCTTATTATCTACTGCCCTGTTCATTTTCGGCACCTTCAGTCTGGTGCGCATCTTCCGCTAACCACACCAACAGAAAGGATGATCTCGGAATGCTAGCTCTTGGTCTCGGCTTCATCGCCCACGGTCATTTCTACCTCGGCAACACAGTTGCAGGTTGGGGGTTCACCATCGCCACCATTGCTGCGCTCATTCCCCTGCTGGCCATCTTGCTCATGTGGCTCATTTCCGCTATCTTTTATTAGGAGGTACCGCTTATGCAATGGATTATCATCGGTTCAGCTTTGGCTGCTTTTTCAACGTTCTTCTTTGGGCTAATGCTTAACATAGGTCTTCATTTTTACCTGCCATTTTGGTCTATTTTGATCGTTCCCGCCGCCTTTGCGCTCTATAGCTTCGTCAGTTTAATTCAATGGTTTCTCAGCTAACCAACACAATAACCCACAGGCGGCTACATTATCGTAGCCGCCTGTTAAAATTTTATTGTCGTCATCCTCTTAAGCCTTAGCTCCTTCCCCTGGAAGGAGCTGGCGCACCTCGGGTGCGACTGAGGAAGGCTCGCGAAGCGACTTGTCTACGCACATTCCCCCGCCCCGCAACCGCCAGTTGCGAAAGTTCCACCCAAAATCGCTAGCAAAACCCTCCAGTTTGCGTTATACTAGGTACATACTATAACGCGTGCATCATAGTTTGCGCTAATCAAACTTATATGCGCGAACTGCTCACCGCAGGTGCGTTATACTATATGTATAATCAATGACCGAAAGGAAATTACATTCATGTTCAAACTCAACGCCAACCAACTCAAACTCATGGCCGTCATCGGCATGATCACCAGCCACATGGTCATCGCCTGGTGGGAAATCATCCCCATTTGGCTCGCCTTCCCCATGTATATCGCCGGCGGCCTCACCTTCCCCATCATGGCCTATTTCGTCGCCGAAGGCTATAAGCATACCTCCAACCACAAGCGATACATCTTGCGTGTGCTGTTGTTTGGGCTGCTTGCGCTGCCCTTCCACATCCTTGTCCTTACCATCCCCATGGGCGGCGGCAATCCCATGCTATATCCCTTCTTCAACATCATGTTTAACATCGTGGCAAGCTTGCTGGTGCTCACGATGTATGACAAAATGAAAAGCAAAGTGTTGTTTTGGCTCCTGTTCGTGCTCGTCATTGCGCCGCTGTCTCTTGTTATCTTAGAATGGTACTTCGTGGGCGTGGCCATGGTGCTCATGGCGCACATCATCAAAAACGAAACCGCACGCCGCGTGGTGCCGCCTGTGTTTGCCGCAGTGATATTTACGATCATCGGCTTCTTCACCTCCGCAATGACTACACCAGAGCTGGCAGCACAGTTTGCCGAGGCTGGTGTAAATCTGCCCCGATTGATGAACTACCAATTTTCGCCCGTGCAGATGACCTTCCAAATCGGCATTGTGATTGCAGCCTTCCTGCTCACGCGCTATAGCGGCGAGCGTGGCAAGCGCAGCAAAACCATGAAATGGCTGTTTTATGTTATTTATCCCGTGCATTTTGTGGTGCTGTGGTTGGGCATGTTGCTCATTCGCGCATTCGTCTAGAAAGGTTGACGCTTATGACCGCTATGCACAGCAAAAAAGATGCCATCATCGCACTGGCCTATTTTGCATACTTCATCTTACGCGATTTTGCGGTGAGTTTAAGCTATTCACATTTCTCTGGCGGGTCTGGGCAGATTTTAGAGGATTGGCACCTTATCATTGCTATCACCTGCGTGATTGATATTTTAATTGTGGTTGCGATCGTTAAGTTCAGAAAACAAAGCCTCGCTTCCATCGGTCTGCACAAGCAAAAGCTTCTTTCGGCAATTGGCCTTGGGTTGTTATTTGCACCCATTTTTTTGTTTAGCAGGGTTGTGCCAGGCATCACAGGCGGCTGGATATTAAACGCCTTAGGTTCTTTCCTATTTGCGTTAGCCAATGTGATGCTTTGGGCTGTGCGAGAATATATCAGCTTTGTCGGTTTCATTCAAACCAGATTATATGGCTTAGTCAAAAACGATGCTTGGGCCATCAATCTGGGGGCAGTGTTGTTTGCCTTAGCGCACATTCCATCGCGATTAGTAGGCGGCATACCCCTGTGGGATATCACCTTTATGTTGTTGCTGGTCAACTGGTTTTTCATGCACCGTGCGTTTGTGATGCTCTTTAAAAAATATCATTCTCTTGTGCCTGTTTTCATTATGCATGTCGCCTCTAATTTTCCAGGGCTCTGGCAAGGCGAAGGTCGGATTTCTCCGATGCTGACTGTCATGATTCCAACCGTTGTGTTCTGTGTAACGGTGGAGATTTGGTACTATCAAACTGAAAGGAAAAATAATCTATGTTCAAATTCAACGCACACCAACTCAAATGGATCGCCATGATTGGCATGTTCTTGCACCATGCGCTTTATCCATGGCAAGATATCTTGCCCCTGTGGTTGCTCATCCCCATGTATGCCGCCGGTGGGCTGGCGTTCCCCATTCTGGGCTACTTTGTCGTCGAGGGCTACAAGCACACGTCCAATCTCAAGCGATACATCCTTCGGCTGGCCATCTTCGGCACCATCGCCATCCCCTTCTATATGCTATCGTTGGGACTATTCCGCTTCAACATCATGTTCGCCATCATCGTCAGCTTGTTGTTGCTGTTCATCTATGACAAACTCAAACACAAAGCAGCCCTCAAAGTAGTCTTTGTCCTCATCTTCGTGATCGTATCCATTCCCATGGCACTGTTTTTCGATTGGCTATTCTTTGCCCCCATTGTGGTGCTGTTGTATCATGTGATCAAAAACGAAACTGCACGGCGGCTGGTGCCCGGTATTGTGGCTGGCGGGCTGTGGTTAGTCATTGCTGCTTTTTCCGTGTGGGGTATTCTTGCTGTCACGCCTTACCTCTATGCCGACGGCCCCATGATGTCCGCCGAGTTCGCTCAAGCACAGCGCGACATGCTTTATGGCATGCTGGGCAACACAAATGTAATCATCTCATCGCTGTTCTTCCCAGTGTTTTGTGGCATTGCTGCGCTGCTCATCAAAAACTTCAATGGCGAACGCGGCAAGCGTTCAAAATGGCTATTCTACGGCTTCTATCCTGCGCACCTGGCTTTGATTGCCATTGTCGCGCTCATCACTGGCTTCACCAGCTTTAGCGTGTTTGGGTTCTAGCAAATATAAAACAAGCGGCTACGATATGTAGCCGCCTTGTCTTATGTACTCATAACCACAACCCAGCTCTCGTCAAAACCAATTTGTCGCAAAGTTTCATCGGCATCAAACACAGCTGGACGCTTGATTTTGAATTTGCATGCATATGCCGGGATGTCATATAGTACGGTGAATTGAGAGCCATGCGGCTGCCATGTAAAACAATGACGGCCGGTTTCAACGTGATAACCTTCTAAGTTGCTATTCTTATTCGCTTTCCACACATATTCCGATGTGACAAAACGAACAGTATCATGCTCAAAAAGAGAAAATTCAAGCGCATTGAAGTCACGCACCAAAATAACGGTACGTAGCGGCTCATACAAGTCTTTGGCTATATTAATCCGTTCGTTGTAAATAGAAAGCACAGCAGTTCCTGTTTGCTGAATGTCTTCGTGCGGATTTGAAATACCATAAGAATAGTCTGGTGAGCATCGTCCAGAAATAACTCTTGCTTTCTTTCTCTCATGCGGCTTAGTCATTTTCACAGACTTTACAGACCACGCCATCCCCTCGTGCACAACATCAGCTAAGCCAACGGGTTTCCCAAGATGTTGACCATCAATTGCCTTTGAAAAAATATCACCCCAATCTTCGCCATTAATATCTGACTTTCCTATGGCGAAATGATATGTCATCCATTTGCTGATCTCTATTATGGCAGCGTTTGGAATTTGTCCGAGTGGATACAACTCGAACGGTGCTTTCCCTTTGTTGTCTCGAAGCTTCGGTCTGTGCATGCAACATCTCCTTTAACATGGCTTTAACCACATTCACCGGCACTGCGTTTCCTGCTTGTTTTCTTGTCTGTCCATCATTGCACACTATCTTGAATGTATCAGGAAATCCTTGCAGTCTAAGCATTTCTCGCGGAGTCAAGCGCCGCTTTCCATTCACAAGCAAGTAGTTGTATGAAGCACCAGCACGCAATGCGCATGAGTAAGGATAGCTAGTGATATTTCCACTTTTGTTTTCATGCCATATGCTCATATCATGATCGCTTTGATGCATTTGCTGTCGCTTTTCAACAATGCGTTGACTTGCGAAATATTTCTCGTGAACATCATCATCATTTTCTAATATATCGTTTAAACAACCAGTACCAATTGGTTGAGGAAACGAGAATTCAACAGAATGGTCTAGAAAACCAACTATCAATGTTCTTTCTCTCTTTTGTGGCAACCCATAATCAAGCGCATTAAGGATTTTCCATTGAACGCTATACCCAATTTCCTCTAAGGCAGCTATTATAGTCTGCAATGTTTTTCCGTTGTCATGCCGACTCAATTGCTTTACATTTTCAAGCAAGAACATCTTTGGCTTTTTAGCTTTCAAAATTCTTGTGATTTCAAAAAACAGTGTCCCACGAATATCGTCAAAACCCAAACGATTACCAATGATACTAAATGGCTGGCAAGGAAAGCCCGCAAACAAAATATCATGGTACGGAATTTCATTTGCGTTAATTTTCATAACGTCACCATGTGGCTCTAATCCGTAGTTTTCCACATATGCTCTTCTTGCTTCCGTGTCAATTTCACAGGCAAACACACAATTTCCACCAAGCACAACAGCCGCCTGATGGAAACCACCAATACCTGCAAATAAGTCAATGAACGTAAAGCTCATGACGCACATCCTTTCCAGCCCTACTCACTCTTCAACCGCACCGGCAGCACCATGTAGAGAAACGCCTCACCCTCCGTCGGCAGCATCACCACCGGTTGCACCGGGCCGTTGAAGTTCACACGCACTTGGTCGGTATCGCAAGCCTTCAGCGCATCAAGCAAAAAGCGGTTGTTAAAGCCCACTTCAAACGCTTCACCAGTAATACTGGCCGCCACGCTGTCGCGCGCAGTGCCCACACCGGTGGCGCAGCTGAACTCCAGCCGCCCCTGCGCAGGCTGAATTTCACAGCGAATCGGGCTGCGAATTTTCTCCGCAATAATCAGCGAGATACGATCCACCACACCAATGAGCTCACGCACGTCTGTTGTGGTTTCGGTTTTCGCCGCAGTGGGAATCGCCGCTTGATATTGCATAAATTCACCGTCCAGCAAGCGCGACACCATGTGAATGCTGCCCACATCAAACACAATGTGGCGGCGCCCAACCGCAACCGACACCTCTTCTGCATCATCACCATTGATTTTCATCAGCTCATGCAATGCCTTGGGCGGCACCACAAAGTTCAGCTCATCCCCTTGGTAGTCAATCGCTTCTTTGCGAATCGCCAGCCGGAATCCATCAATGGCAACCAAGCGCAGCTCACCCGGCACCAACTCAAACTTCACACCCGTGTGAATGGGCTTTGCATCTTGGTTGATGGCCACGGCAAAAATCGTTTGCTTAATCATGTCGCGCAGCGTGCCCAGCGGCAGCGGCAGCGGCACCCCGCCGGTGATCGACGGTAATTCAGGATATTCCTCCGTGCTCATGCCATTGATGCGATAACGGCTTTCGCCTGCCGTAATGCTGGCCAGATAGCGGCTGTCGCATTCCAGTTGCAGTGTTTCGGTGGGCAGTTTGCGCAAAATTTCACAAAGCACCTTGGCATTTAACACAATGGAACCTTCTTCGGCCACATTGGCTTGAATTCGTGTTTGCATGCCCACTTCCAGGTCATAGCCGGTCAGTTCCAACTCACCCTTTGCTGCACGGATATAAATCCCTTCCAGCGCGGGAATGGTGGTTTTGCCTGAAATGGCGCGTTGCACGCATTGGCATGCTTCCGAAAGTGCTGCTACCGAGCAAGTGAATTTCATGTGAATACCCCCAAATAAATTTGATTATTTATATACATCGCCGCGGTTGCCCGCTGTGCGGATAAGTATTGTACTTTCATCGTCATAACAAAATGTGATACGATAACCACCAACTCGCAAGCGATATATACCATCTTTCCCTGCCAAGGGACAAATATCTCCCTTTGGTAGTGCAAAAATTGCTTGCAGCATGCGTATCTGATTTTTCGGTGGTTGTTTATCAATAAATTTTCTGGCATCTTTATCTATTTTTACGTTCATTCCAGCACAACCCCCAATTGTGCTGCATATTCTTCTAGCGAAATAGGATCCCCTTTATCTAGGCTTTTTTCATAAGTTTCATCTAATGCTAGACAAAACGCTTGGTCTTGAACTTCTTCCAAAATCATAAGGTTATTTTTTAGCATCGTGAAAATAGCCATCGCAAGATTATCTGGCACGTCGTGTGCTAGCTGTACTAACTGTTCCTTGTAGCTCATTTCCTTCATTCCATTCTATCTATTTATCGTAGTCTTAGTATATGCTGTTAACTCGGTGCAAAACCCCGCAACCTTAGGGTTATCAAGCGCTCGCACAAAACTCACCCATGTGCAGAATATCAAGTTATGCCCACACACCCAATCGACCCCTGTGCATAACACCCTGTAAAGTGATTATCTTTTCTGTGAATAACCCAAATAACTTCCGCATAGCGGTATGAAGCTTTTTGCGCAACTTTTTTTCAAAAAAGTTGCATCGTAATCCACTCACAGCTCTCGGCGGCCTTCTAGGGCCCGGGCAAGGGTCACCTCATCGGCATATTCCAAGTCTGCACCAACCGGCACGCCATAGGCAAGGCGGCTCACCTGCACACCCAACGGCTTAAGCAATCGCGACAAATACATCGCCGTTGCTTCACCTTCCACCGTGGGATTTTGCGCCATAATCACTTCTTTCACCAAGCCTGACTCAAAGCGCGCAAGCAATTCTTTCACACACAACGCTTCAGGTCCCACACCATGCAGCGGCGAGATTACCCCGTGCAGCACGTGATACATGCCTTTGTATTCCCGTGTGCGCTCAATGGCCATCACATCGCGCGGGTCTTCCACCACACAAATGATGCTGCTATCTCGGTTGGCGGCGCGGCACACAGCGCACAGGTCGTGGTCAGTGAGATCGCAGCACAGCGCACAGCGGCGCACCACATCTCGTGCGTGCAAAATCGCGTCAGCGAACTCCTCGGCCTGCGCCTGCGGCATGTTCAGGGTATGATAAGCCAGCCGCTGTGCGGTTTTGCGGCCAATGCCGGGCAGCTTGCCAAATTGTTCGGCCAGCTTGGCCAAAGGTGCGATCTGTTGTTCCATGGTTCTCCTATGTTGTGTTGAAAACCACCCCGCGCCTGCGGGCGCACCCCTCCACGGAGGGGAATGGGGCTTGTTTCTTATGATTTCGCTGTTGTTCACCGTCTAATCCTTGGCTCCTTCTTTTAGAAGGAGCTGGCACACCTCGGGTGTGACTGAGGAAGGCTCGCGGAGCGATGATTTCACTGTTGCCTGTGTCAGCATGTAGGGGCGGATTTACATCCGCCCGTGATAACATCTTAAGCCAATATTTTTGCTCGGGCGGCTTGCAAGCCGCCCCTACATCTCGCCGAACGTTTCGCTGTTGTTAACCGTCTAAGCCTTAGCTCCTTCCTCTGGAAGGAGCTGGCACGCGTCGCGCGTGACTGAGGAAGGCTCGCGGAGCGATTCGCATCCCCTTGCCGTCTAAGCCTCCGCCCCCTCTAAAAGAGGGGGCTCTCGTCGCAACGAGTTGGGGTGCATGCAGGGAACAGCGTCCTTTTTAAGCTCTTCCCTAAAACACCAGCAACATCAAAGCCAGTGCAACAAAAAACGTACTGAAAGCGATAATCCCGTAGAACATCTTGCTTTCCGTTAGCATGGCACGCACATCATCATAGTAAATGTCAACACCCTCGCCCACATGATATGATGATGCTATCGTGATTTCTTGCTCACGCTGTTGTCCTTGGTCATCTTTCCACGTGATGGTGATAGCCGTACTGCGATAGCGCGGGTCTATGCTTTTGATTGCTGCAGTTGCGCGTCTGCCACCGCGTTTAAGCCGATGATAACGCAAAGCAAGCACAATGCCCCAGCCTAGCATACCAATGCTGAAGAGCAGTAGGAGCATGGATTGAAATTGAAACTGAAAGGTGTCCCTCATTTTATTATAAGCCCATTCCCGGCAGCCCCATGCCACCAAGCATGCCCGCCATGCCGCCCTGCGCCTGTGACATCGCACCATCCATGGCAGCAGCAGCTTTGCTCAGTGCTTCATTCACCGCTGCAAGCACCAGATCCTCCAGCATCTCAGCTTCTTCGGGATCAATCACTTCGGGGTCAATTTTAATGCTCATCAGCTGTTGTTTGCCGCTGCATTCGGCGGTCACAGTGCCGCCGCCCACGCTTGCGCTAAAGGTAGACTCCTCTACCTGTTGTTGTGCAGCAGCCATGTCGTCTTGCATTTTTTGCAGTTGTTTCATCATGGCCGCTTGGCCGCCGCCTGCGTATTCTTTGGGTAAACGTGCTTTCATGGTTGATTACTCCTTGATAAAGAATTATGTGAAAGATTTAACTGTCGGTTGATCCTTTTAAACCTCAGCTCTTTCCTCCGGAAGGAGCTGGCCGCGCCGTGCGGTCTGAGGAAGGCTCGCGAGCGATTGCGAGCTTTTTGTTTACACATTCGCTAACATGATATATAACATTGCTTACATTTCCTACGTATACGCGCAATCTTTCCACCACAGTGCGTGCATCTGCCATCTGCCTGCCATACAAGCCGCTTGGCACCCTCTTCGCTGTGCGGAAAATGCGCAAAAAAGTAATTCCAGCCATTTTCATCCATCGTCACATGGCACAGCTTGGGGCAATCCGCAAAGGCATCGGCTTCAATTTCCATCACGCTTTCGGGGAGAATCACATGCCGCAGTCGTTCATTGCCTGCAAAGGCTGCCGGGCCAATCGTGGTTGCCTCACCGGGAATCACCACCACCGCATCATCGCCCTGATAACGTAGCAACACGCCATCCACAAGCAAAAAATCTTCTTTTTGTGCAGGGATAGATGCAGTTGTGGAGTTATCCACATAGGGTGTGCGACAAAACGTGCACAACGCCGCTGGGTTTGCAACCTCCAGCGGAGCCTGACAATTCGTGCAATTCGCAGGGCTTAAATTCATGGTATCACCTTAAACTATGCTGTCGTTATATCCTTAATCCTTGGCTCCCTCTTGTAGAGGGAGCTGGCCGCGTCGCGCGGATTGAGGGAGGGGTGCCGGAGCACAAAATTCATCCGCATCATCATCATCAAAACCTACAACTTCTCCGCCCGCGCAGCCAATTCCGCAAGGGGGTCTTTCGGCGGCGCAGCATCACCCTTGAAGATACCCAGCTTCACCTTGCGGTCACTCACGTCATAAATAGCCTGTTTCAGGCTGCCTGCTTGGTTCGGTTGGCGAATGAAAGCCTCAAACGCAGGGTTGGTGCTTTTAATCAGTATATGTTCACCGCGCGTCACCGCACTCGAGCCTTGCAAAATCCCCGCCAACCCAGGATTCGTCTCACCCAGCTTTGCCAGCACCATGCCCCACTCGGCGAATAATCGATCACCTGTTGCGTGGTCAGGGGAAGGTGTGCTGTCGCTTGCCGCTAAAGCCTTGGCTCCTTCCTCGGGAAGGAGCTGGCCGCCCTCGGGGCGGACTGAGGAAGGTTCGCGGAGCGAGGGTTGTTCTGGCGGCTTCGGCTGCGCACTTTCTGTAGGGGCGGATGCAAATCCGCCCGGGGTTTCCTCTTTTGCGGCAGCTGGGGTTTCGTATGACGCAGGAACTTGCTCGGAGCTAGGCTGTGGTTTTGCGGGAGTTGCATCTTTGCCAAGGGCTCCCCCTTGGGGGAGCTGGCGCACCGTAGGTGCGACGGTGGGGGTCTGCCCCATCGTACACAACCGAATCAATCCCAGCTCCATTTCCATGCGGCGGTCGGTGCTGCGGCGCAGATTTTGTTGCGTCTGCTCAAGAACTTCCATATACTTCAGCAGCTGCGGCACGGTGCACAGCTTGGCCTGCGCCTGATACAACGCAAGATCTTCATCTGTACACAGCAAAAACTCACGCGGGGTTTTCACGCTGCGCAGCACCAGCAGATTCCGCATGTGCACCAGCAGTTCTTCACAAAGTCGCTCCATCTCACATGCATCGTGGTATAGCTGATGAATCAACTGCAAGCACGCACCGATATCACAAGTCAGCAGCGCATCGCACAGTTCGAATAAATATCGTCGGTCTGCCATGCCGATGGCGCGGGCCACGCTCGCCGTGGTGATATTCTCGCCTTCCGTGCGGCAACGGTCCAGCAGCGAGTAAGCATCACGCATGGCACCATCTGCCACGCGGGCAAGCAGCATCGCCGCGCCTTCTTCCAGCGCAAGACCCTCTTGTTCGGTAACGCGCAGCAGGCGTTTAGCAATGTCTTCGGCAGAAATGCGGTGAAAATCAAAGCGTTGGCAGCGCGACAGCACCGTGGCCGGCAGCTTGTGCACCTCGGTGGTCGCCAGAATAAATATCACATACGACGGCGGTTCTTCTAGGGTTTTCAGCAGCGCGTTGAACGCCCCGGCCGAAAGCATGTGCACCTCGTCGATGATATACACGCGATATTTGCCGTGTGTGGGCGTAAAGTTCGTTTCGTCGCGCAGGTCGCGGATGTTATCCACGCCGTTGTTGCTGGCGGCGTCAATTTCAATCACATCAAGAATACTGTTGTTGTCAATGCCCATGCAAAGCTCGCAGGTGTTGCAGGGTTCCCCTTCTTGCGGGTTAGTGCAGTTCACTGCTTTTGCTAAAATTCGCGCACACGAGGTTTTGCCTGTGCCCCGCGGCCCGGTGAATAGATATGCATGCGCAAGCCGCTGCGCTTGCAGTGCGCGGCGCAGCGTAGTGGTCACGTGGTCTTGTCCAACCACATCGCCAAACGTTGGCGACCGCCATTTGCGGTATAATACTTGATACATTGCAAGTTGCCTTTCCCGCATAAAATTACCTACATTAATTATACAACAAACCCTGCACAAAGTCAAATTATTTTTGCGGCGGCGTGGTGATTTCATTGTTGCTTGCAGCTTGTGCTCCGCACCCCCTGTCGCTGCGGCGACATCCCCCTCTAAAGAGGGGGACCAGGGCTTGTAGCCGAAAGTCACGCTGTCGTTATCCGTTTAATCCCCCGCCCCCTCTTTTAGAGGGGGCTCTCGTCGCAACGAGTGGGGGTGTTCACGGAGCGATGACTTCGCAGGGCGATTGTTCTGCGCCGCGTAATACGCGCCGCCTAAAACGTGTGTGGGATATGGTGCGCGTGATACGCGCACTCACTCGCCGAGACCATGCGTGCGTATTACGCACGCCCTATAAAGGGTTCGTTTTAGGCGGGGAGTATCACTCCCCGCAAGCTACACAACATGTCCATCTCTTAAGCCCCAATTACGAATTACGCATTAAAAACCCCACCCCCGCAACGCGAAGGTGGGTTTTCGTGGTTGCTTTAGTTCAACATCAACGTTGCCGTGAAGGCAAATGGGCCGCTAACATTGGTCATGGAGTTGGCGGTGCGCACATAAATGCCGGTTTGGTCAAAGAATAACGGCAACGGGGTGTCGCCGCTGTTGGTTCTAAACCAAACGGTGAACACCGTGGGCGGCCCTTGATACAAGCTCAGCGCATCCAAATAGTCCGCACGGCCTTGCTGCACCAAATAGTAAGCGTTGCCGCCGCTGAAGGTTTGCGTGCTGTTAAACGAACCTGTGCCCCAGATATTATAGCTGTTGCCTGTGCGAATAATCCCAATGCCACAGCCAGCGAACGTTGATCCAACGCTGTTGATATACCATGGCGGCGACTGCGTGACCAGGTTTTCAATGTCTTCCAGCTGCAAGGTCAGTGCTTGCAGTTTCTCCATTAGCAATTCATATGACACAGCGTTACACATGGCACGGTTCATCCTTTCAGCAACATCAAATTTATGGTGTGATCACAGTGTTCGGCACAACCAAGTAAGGCACAGCGGCCTTGGCAGCATCGCTCAACGCAAGGTAGTCATTTTCCTCAATTTCCTCTTGCACCCAAAGTGCCAGCTCATCGTTCCAGTAGTAATACATGCCGTCTGCCGTCACATAGGCATACTCGCCGATGTTACCGGTGGGATACGCGGTGTTCAAGTCGCCCGCAGTGGCAAAAACGCCTTTGTAGGTGCTTGGGGGAAATGGCGGAAGTTGAGATGCGGGCACCTTGCCGTCGTTGCCTAGGGTTGCCACCCCGCCTGTTGCTCCGCGAATCGATTGTAGATACTCATAAGATACTGCGCTTGCCATAGTCAATCACTCCTTATATGTCAATTATTAGGGTAAACGATCCAATGCTTCTGCGGGTGCTGCTTTTCGTCGTCGCTCAGCGCAAGATAATCATCTTCACCAAGCATCACGTGGTCTTGGTCGCACTGGCCAGTTGGCCCAGTTGGTCCGGTTATGCCTGCACCAGAGCCCGTTGGCCCCGTCACTCCAGTGGGCCCCGCAGTGCCCGGGCAGCCCTGCGGCCCTGGCGGACCCGTTGGCCCGGTTGCGCATGTTGGGCAGCACTTGGGGCAACGCCCGCCGCAGCCGTGGCATCCGCACCCGCGCGAGTGATGGTGCTTGGGTTCTTCAAATCTTTCCATCCCACGGAAGTCGCGGGCGGCATGGCTGAGCATGCGCTCGATTTTTTCATCAATGGGATGCGCTTTTCGCGTTTCGTGGTCACTCATATGCTCCCCTCGCTTTCTTGGCTACTATATGCATTTCCACGCGGGTTTAGACATAAAAAAACCAGCCCGATCAAAGATCAAGCTGGTTTGGTTTTCTGCGAACTGTAATAAAGCACAGCGAAGCGACCACGCCCCACCGCAGGTGGCGGCTAGCAGAAAATGCAGGTCAGCACCAAGCGGGGAATAAAGAACGTTGCTGCAATCGTGGTGATGCCGGCTGCTACGCCTAACAGGGTCGTTAAAGTTGAATTCATGCTACTTTCTCCTTATCATTTAATCGGGTTAGCGGGTTACAAAAAACGCAATCACAACGGTCGCAGCCATGGCAACCCACGAGCCCAATGAGCTCCAGCCCCAGCTGCGCAGGAACGACTGCAACGGACTACGTCCTTCTTCCTCAGGCGGGCAAACACACTCGCCATCCACGCAGATGCACTCGGCGCAGTCGGCATCGGGCGGGCATGCACAAACATAGCCATCACTTGCTGCGGCCACCATGCCAAGCGAAAGCGCAAACACCACGGCAAGTGCAATTGCCAACAGTTTTTTCGTCATAAACTTTCTACTCCTTCAACGTTAATTTACAACACTAAAGCGTCGTAGTGCAAGTTTAACACACTTGGTTCGCCTTGTCAACCAAAAAAACTTGGAAATAGAGTGGATTAACCAATTCGGATGAAACTCGACCTTTCGGCTGTTGCCAAGGGCCCCCTGTAGGGGGGCGGTGCCGTCGCAGGCTGGCGCGGGGGGGTTAAGCAAAACAATCCAAATAGAATAATTTTCAAGTTAATCAACTACATAAAAACAGCTCAACCCGAAGGTCAAGCTGTTTTGTTTGTTAAAATTTAGCAGAAAATACAGGTCAGCCAAATGCGGGTGATGAAAAACATAGACGCAAGGGTTGCGATGCCTGCGAGCACACCCAGAATGATTGGCCACCAATTGCGGCCGCAGTCGGGTGCTGGGCAAATGCATTCGCCGGTTTCGGCGCAATCGCAAGCTTCAATGCAGAGGGCCTCGCCAGGGCATTCACACAAATAACCGGTGTCCGCTGTTGCCACCATGCCAAACGCAAACACCATCGTCAGCGCCAGCACGGCTGCCAATAACTTCTTAGTCATAATAATTCTCCTTAGTTTAAATATTAATCCACCAAAGGTAGTATAACATATTTTCCTCGGCTTGTCAACAAAAATCTGCAAGCAAAACGCAATAAAAAAACCGCGAGCCCTAAAGCTCGCAGTTTTCGTTGTTTTGTCTGGGTTTAGCAGAAGATGCATGTCAGAACCAAGCGGGGAACAAAGAACATCGCCGCAACGGTTGTGATGCCAGCCACTACGCCCAACAGAGTTTTCAATGTGGTACTCATAATTGTGTACTCCTTAGTTAGTTAAGTGTTAGTGGTCGGTTAGTTAGCGGGTTACGAAGAACGCGATAACGATGGTGATAGCCATTACAACCCAAGAAGCCAGAGTGCTCCAGCCCCAAGCGCGCAGGAAGGTGCCCCAATCGTGGCCGCCGGTTGTGCCGCCTGCTTCAGTTTCGGTGTCAATTTCAGTCTCGGTGTCGGTTTCGGTGTCGATGCCGCCCAAAACTTCAGTTTCCACATCGAGTTCTGTTTCGCTGTCTGCTACTTCAGTTTCTGTTTCGCCAGCTCCGGTTTCGGTGTCGATGCCGCCTACTTCAGATTGGTCATCTTCGGTTTCGGTGTCGATGCCGCCGCCTACTTCAGATTCGTCATCTTCGGTTTCGGTGTCGAAACCGCCGAGCACGTCGCCTGTTTCGCTGTCTTCAGGTTCGGTGCCTTCAGCAGCAGTTTCGCTGTCGCCAGCTACGGTGCCTTCAGCAGCAGTTTCGCTGTCGCCAGCTACGGTGCCTTCAGCAGCAGTTTCGCTGTCTTCAGGTTCGGTGCCTGCGTCAACAGATTCGCTGTCTTCAGGTTCGGTGCCTGCGTCAACAGATTCGCTGTCTTCAGGTTCGGTGCCCGCATCAACAGTTTCGCTGTCTGCATCTGGAGCAGTGCCAGTGTCGCCAGTTACGGTGCCGCTCGAAGCAACAATGCTTACATTGCCGTAATCAGCCATTACCATGAAGCCGAACGTCAACACGAACGCCAGCGACAGGGCAATCGCCAAGATTTTCTTCGCCATAGGTTTGTTTCTCCTTTATAAAATGTATTACGATACCTTCAAACATCAAGTATCGCACGTAAGTAGTATAGCATAACTCCGCGTCTTTGTCAACAAAAATTTCAATTTTTTTAAAAAACTGTGTACTCGTCGGACAAAATGTGCTTTTTTTTCGCAAAACCCATAGACAAGTGACAAAATATATGATATAATAGTCACACTAAGTCGCCCTTTAAACAATTGCACTGCTGCGTTTGGGGTTTCGCTCAATCCCCAAAGGGGTGCCCTAGTGCAACTCAACCTTTCGGCTGTTGCCAAGGGCTCCACCGTTTGCGGGGGAGCTGGCACGCGTAGCGTGACTGAGGGGGCGAGCTTCAAATTAAATAAAATGCATACAATATCAAAATCCCCTAGGAGGTCCCCCACCATGCCCCAAGAATTCCCCTTCCGTCCCCGTGGCAAGCACGGCTTCGACCGTGAAGACGTCATGAACTTCATTGGCCAACGCCAACAAGCCCACGCCGAGCAACTCTCGCAAATCGAAGAGCTCGAGGCCGCCAAAAACGCTTGGTATACCCAAGCCAAAACCCTTGAGCGCGAAAAAGGCGAACTCACCACCCAATGCCAAACGCTTGAGGAACAGCTGAACCAAAGTGCTAACGCGCCGTTGGTCGGCAACGATGCCGCGCAAACCGCCGAGCTCAATGCGCTCAAGGCGCGTTGTTTCGAGCTTGATCGTCAACTGGCCCAGCGTGACCAAACCATCACCCAGCTTGAGCAACGCGTCGCGCAAGAAGAAGCCGCGCGTGAGTCTTTGCTGGCCGAATTGCGCGAAAGTGATGCCCTGCCCGCTCCGCAAATCGACAGCCTGCAAAATCACCTCGACAAACTGGCGGAATCCGCCGAGCAAGTTGCCAAGCTGCAAGCCGAGCTCAGCAACACCCAAGCAGAGCTGCAAGCTGCCAAAGCTGCACCCATCCCGCAAGATAATACCGCTGCGGTGCAAATGCTGCAAGACCAATTGAATGCCGCACAAGACGAGCTTTATGATGCCGAGCAAGCGCGAGCTGTTCTGCAGCGTGACTATGAGGCATTGTCACAGCAGGCCGAGCAATGCCAAGCCCAGTTGCAGGCACTTCAACACCACAACCAAGAACTGGGTGACGAATGTGAGCATCTGCGCATGCAGCTGAACACGGCCGAGAGAACGGCCGAGCAAGCGCTTCCCGCGCCCGGCAGCAACAAAGAAAGCTCGTTGCGCGGCATGGTGCTGTCTTCGTTCAACTATGCAAACCTTTATGTAGATAATAACATGAAAACCGCGCAGCTCATTTCCGAGTCCACCAGCCGCAACATCACCCATGTGAATGAAGCGTCGGCCAGCCTGCTCAATCAGGTCGAAACCATCGCTGCCGCCTTTGACGAAACCACCGGCGACATCCGCCAGCAGCTCACCACTTTCCGTCAAGAGCTCACAGCTCTGCAAGCCGGCATGAATTATCGCCTATCCAAAGACCGTTTTGCTCCCCTGCTGGAGGAAAACGAGCGTCTGCGCGAGCGCATCGAAAGCGAGCTCAACGCCGAACTTTCCGCCGAGGAACGCCCGGCTGCTCCCGCACCGCAGCCCGTCCCCTTTGCCGAAGAGCTGCCCGACACCTATCAATCCTTCATGGATGACCACCACGAATAAAACATAACAACCCCCGCCGATGCTGGTGGGGGTTTTCGTCGCCACCTGCGGTGGGGCTGGGTCGCTTCGCTGTGCTTTATTCCGGTTTCGCTGTCGTTATCCGTTTAAGCCCCAAGCTCCTTCCCTTGGAAGGAGCTCCCGACCTCGGGGAGGGTGAGGAAGGCTCGCGGAGCGAGGTTTTTGCTGTTGCTTTCGGCTATTCGCTACCCAAAGCACAATCAACGCTGCCGTTATCCTCATAATCCCCAATTCCCCTCCGTGGAGGGGTGCGCCCAGAGGCGCGGGGTGGTTCTCGCGGAGCGATTCGCACCCCCTTGCCGTCTTCGACGGCTTTCCCCCTCTAAAGAGGGGGACTATCAACCGACTGCGCGACTTGCACATTTCACGTTTGCCTGCGTCAGCCTGTAGGGGCGGCAATCTTGCCGCCCGGGATGACCACTTGAGCTAATATTTTTGCCCGGGCGGATTCACATCCGCCCCTGCATCTCGCCACCAGTTCCGCTGCCGTTATCCGTTTAAGCCCTAATTCCCCTCCGCCGGGGCCCCGCGAAGCGGACTAAAGTTTTTTGGTTCTTTTTTTCAAAAAAGAACAGAGAAATCCTTCGCACACGCCGTTAAATTCACATAGCCCTCCTCCGTCACCACAACGAGGTCTTCAATGCGCACGCCACACACGCCAGGCAAGTAAATCCCTGGTTCAGCCGTCACCATCATGCCGGGGCGCAGCACATCGCGTGATTTCTCGCTAAGGCGCGGTTCTTCATGCACCGCAAGCCCAACGCCATGGCCAGTACCATGCCGAAATTCTTTGCCAAAGCCCGCAGCCTTGATGATCTCTCGCGCCGCAGCATCCACATCTTTGCAGGCAACACCAGGCGCAATGGCTTCAAGCGCAGCTTGCTGTGCCATCAGCACCACGTCATAAATCTCGCGTGCCTGCGCCGAGGGCTCGCCCAGCGCAACGGTACGCGTCATGTCGCTGTGATAGCCATCAACAACAGCACCAAAATCCATGGTAATCAAATCTCCATGCTGCAACGCGTAATCTCCGGGCACGGCGTGCGGCTTGCTACCATTCACGCCCGCCGCCACAATCGTGTCGAACGAAAGCCGCTCGGCACCACCGTGCAGCATCGCAAAGTCAAGCGAAAGCGCAACCTCGCGCTCGGTCATGCCCACAGCGATGCTTGGCAACACCTGCGCGAATGCTGCCTCAGCAATGCGCTGTGCCGCGGTTATCTTCTCCACTTCATCACTCGATTTTATCATGCGCAGTTGGTTCAATTGCATGTCCAGCACCCGCCCCGGGGTAATATACACCCCCGGCAGGGCATCGCGCAGTTGTCGCACGCGTTCCAGTGTCGCGGAGCCTTCGAGCCATAGCTTTTTCACGCCATACAGCTTGCACAACGCCTGCAGCCGCCCGGTTTTCACTTCCTCCACCGCGCAAGATGTTACCGCCGCCTGCGCCGCTTCGATATAACGGCTGTCGGTCAATAAAATAGCAGCGTCACGCGTCACCAGCAAGCTGCCATAGCTCGACACAAAGCCCGTCAGATACCGCCGATTGAGCGGGCACTCAATCAGCGCAGCGGTGCGCAGGGGCAGGCATTGTTGTATACGTGCAATTTTGCTCATGTCATTCTCCTAAAACGCTGTTGTTTTTGGCTATTCAGCACCTGTAGGGGCGGCATTCATGCCACCCGAGCTATAAAAATATGGTAAGATTGAAGAATCCCGGGCAGCAAAATTGCCGCCCCTACACAAAGTTCCGCTGTTGTTATCCTCTTAAGCCTCAGCTCCTTCCCCTGGAAGGAGCTCCCCGAGCCGCGAGGGGTGAGGAAGGCTCGCGGAGCGAGGTTTTTTCTGTCGCTTTCGGCTATTCAGTGCCTGTAGGGGTGGCCTTCATGCCACCCGAGCTATAAAACATATGGTAAGATTGAAGAATCCCGGGCGGCAAAATTGCCGCCCCTACACAAAGTTCCGCTGTTGTTATCCTCTTAAGCCTCAGCTCCTTCCCCTGGAAGGAGCTCCCCGAGTCGCGAGGGGTGAGGAAGGCTCGCGGAGCGAGGTTTTTGCTGTTGCTTTCGGCTATTCAGCACCTGTAGGGGTGGCATTCATGCCACCCGAGCTATAAAAACATGGTAATATGAAGATCTCGGGCAGCAAAATTGCCGCTTCTACACGCGCTTCACCAAATGCCGACATCCATCGCTGCGCTCGGTCGCCACAAAGCCCATCGCAGGATAAAACCCTGCTGCTTCATGATAATCATCATTAAACCGCGTATGCACGCACGCAATGCCTTTGGCGCGCGCAAAGTCCTCCGCCATGCGCAACAAAGCCGAAGCGACGCCCTGTCGCTTGCAGTTGGGTTTGACATACAGTCGCTTCAGCCATAGCTCGTCAGCCGAAACCGTGTGCGTACCCACCATGCCAATCACGCGATCGTTGTTATCCACGGCCAGCCAAAATGCATCGCCGCGGGCGAAATAGTTCGCTTGCACATTCAGTAGGTCTTCATTGAGATGCGGCACGTAGCCCAGCGCATCTTTGGCCAGCAGCAGGCAAAAAATCATGTCATCGCGATATTGCGGGGCATAGGGAATGATCTGATACATGCACTATCCTTTCCTGGTCAACTGTCATTATTCTTTTAAACCTCAGCTCCTTCCCCTGGAAGGAGCTCCCCGAGCCGCGAGGGGTGAGGAAGGCTCGCGGAGCGAGGTTTTTTCTGTCGCTTTCGGCTATTCAGTGCCTGTAGGGGCGGCAAAATTGCCGCCCGGGCAAAAATATTGGCATAAGTGGTCATCGCGGGTGGCTTGCAAGCCGCCCCTACATCCCGCCGAAAGTTTCGCTGTCGTTTTCTCCTTAATCCCCAATTCCCTCCGCGGGGCCCCCGCAAAGTCTGCTTTGTGGGGTGGGTGTGGAGGGCTGCGCCCGCAGGCGCGGGGTGGTCTTCGCAGAGCGATTGTCTTGCTTATAATTAATAGAACACAGCGAAGCGACCGTGCTCACCGCAGACGTGACAAAAGGCAGGGAACACGTCCCTACCTTAAGCTTTTTCTTGCTGTAATAGAACACAGCGAAGCGACGGAGCCGCACCGCAGGTGCTAAACCGCGCGGGTCACATTGCCGCTGCGCAGGCAACGCGTGCAAGCATGCACACGCTTGGGCGAACCGTTCACGATAGCCTTCACGCGTTTCACGTTGGGCTTCCACGTGCGGTTGGAGCGGCGGTGGGAGTGCGACACTTTAATGCCGAAGGTCACGCCTTTGCCGCAATAATCACATTTTGCCATGTTGGCACCTCCTTTGCTAAAGAACAGCTAACTTGTAGTATAGCACACTTGCGTGAGCTTGTCAAGCGTTTTGTTTGAAATTTTTCGCAATGTTGTGTCAATCCGCAAGCGAACCCATAGAATATGCTGTTGTTCACCGTCTAATCCTTAGCTCCTTCCTCAGGAAGGAGCTCCCGACCTCGGGGAGGGTGAGGAAGGCTTGCGTAGCGACGCAACTTGCGCCTACATCTCGCCCGCGTCAGCATGTAGGGGCGGATGCAAATCCGCCCGGACAAAAATACTGGTTTAAGGTATTATTCGGTGGCATTGCCGCCCCTACATGCTGGTTTTAGGCGCTTCGATATTTGAAGACACACGCTAGGGGCGTTGCTTTGCAGCGCCGTGCTACCTCAATCGCCTACGAAAACATGTCAATCGTATTCTGAATCGTCCGCAGCAACGAATGCTCATTCTCAAATTCCACATCGTGGTTCAGCGCCCAAATCATAATACCCCCAATGTCCGCATGAATCATCATATAAGCTGTTTTGTCGCGGATGGTTGTTGGGCCGTTGTAGTAGGAATACGTCACAAAGCAGTAGTTAGCGTGGGGATTAAAGTCGCCGTCAGCTTGGCGATAGATGTGCTGGAATGAAAACGTTCTGTTCCATTCGCGCACGCCGCCCAGATTGCCCATGCCATAAAACGGCACGCCGCCATTGAGTCTTTCCCGCGGGAAGGGCATGTGTGCACATGCACATGTGAGGTTATTGCCCTGCGCGTCAATCAGCGGCACGCCGCGCACAGCCAACAGATAAATATCGCGCAGCATGGCGTTATAGGTGGAATGCCACACCTGTTCGGTGTCGCTGTGGTCATAGGTCATGATGTTGATATAGTCGAGAGTCTCCAGGGCCTGCACAGTAAAGCGATATGACGGAATGACCGAAACCATGATTTGCTTGCCAACTTCGTGCAGCATGGAGCCGAGCTGTTCAATCAACATGCTATAGCCCGCGCGATGAGCACGGCTGTTCGCCCAAGTGCCTTCAAAGTTCACTTCCACCCCAGCAAGCCCGTGTTCCATCGCAATGTCAAAGGCCTGTTGTGCAAGGCGCGCAATGTCTTCTGGGTCATCGGTCAGCGGGTTTAAGCCGTTGATGCGCTCGCCGCAAGTCAGTGATACGAAAAGCTTCACGTCGCGGTCACCAATTGCGGCTTGCAAATCGGCGATGTTTTGCGGCGAAGCAGCGTTGCGCACCAGTGTTGGGCGACCATCTTCGTCGGCAAACAGTTGTGTGTTGCCGATGTAAATCGCATGGGTTACCGTGTCAAACTGGTCGGCGTAGTTCGCAATGTCATCATAAATGAACACATTTGGATGGAAGTAGCCCACCACGCGGAAGGGGGCATCCCGCTCCACGGGCTCTTGCAGCGCAACTTCCATCTCAGGCACTTGCACGCGGCGGCGTCTTGCGGTTTCTGCAATCGTCAAGCGAATGGCCGACGCTTGCACTTCGTCAACCACGCACATGCGAAACGCGCCAATCACATCGCTGCCATAGATTTTCTCCCACTGCCCGTCGAGGTATGCTTCAATATGGAACAGACGGACATTACCCGGTTGTCCATAAGCAACGCCGGGTTCCCGCAGCACGATATTGTTAAATGTTTGCACTTCGTCAAGCTGCAGTTCAATGCTGTCGCCGGGGCGCATGGTGTTGGCAGTTGCAATGCTGAAGATGCCAAAGCCTAGCAAGCCCCCAAGCAGACCAATGGAAAGCAAGATAGCAATAATACGTTCGGTCGACATTTTCGTTGAACTCCTATTTCTTTAAGGTATAAACAGTATAGCACAACCACGGAGCAATGTCAAGCGCATCGCCTCTGGCTGCGGGTTGCTCTATGTGGCAATTGCTTCCTTTGCTTCACCTTGCGCAGGGCAAGCATCTTCCGGCAAGCAATCGTTAAACAGTTTGGTATAATTCAGCAACGCCAGTGCCCCAATTAAAAACGCCATAATCACCTGCTGTGCAATGCCGCCTTTGTCGATAAACAGCCAAGTCAGCATGCCCAGCGAAACCGGCACAAGTGCAACCAACACAATCAATGCGCGGCGACTTTTTTGTTTGATCGCCCCGCGCAGCAACAGCAGGCTTGCAGGCAGCACCATGCTCACACCGAATACAATCGCGGTGCCCCAGTGCCCCACCAATTGCCAGCCCCAGTCATCCGTTGTGGGGATATTCACCGAAAGCGCAATGCCCACGCAACCCACAACCATGCCAATTGTGCATAATTTGCTCTTAAAGTCATAGCGTCGCATCATATAACGGTTGTTTAGCACGGCAATGATGGCCGCCACCAATCCCCACAGCCGAAACAGCCATGGGTGTTCCAGGCCAATCATGCTGATGGTATGTTCCGCCGGGTTCAAAATAAACGTGTAGCCGATCAAAAAACTCATGCCTACCACTAGGCACGTCAGGCAGAATACGCGGTTGTTCACCATGGCGAAAAAGTCGTCTTTCCAAGTTGTCATTGCGTTACCCTCGATTCTTTTTTATAAAAATGTGCTGTCTTAAACCTCGGCTCCTTCCTCGGGAAGGAGCTGGCCGACCTCGGGTCGGACTGAGGAAGGTTCGCGGAGCGATGATTTCGCTGTAAGCTGCGTCAACATGTAGGGGCGGCAGTGTAGACTTTCGGGCGGCTTACAAGCCGCCCCTACATCCCGCCGCACGCTGTGCTGTCGTTATCCTCTTAAGTCCTTAGCTCCTTCCTTGGGAAGGAGCTGGCCGACCTCGGGTCGGACTGAGGAAGGCTCGCGGAGCGATGATTTCGCTGTAAGCTGCGTCAACATGTAGGGGCGGCTTGCAAGCCGCCCGTGAGCTTTACGACGGTCGAACGAGTGCCACTGCCCAACTATTCCCCAAACTCCCGCAACATCCCCTGCATCCTCATGCTCAATCCAAACAGATTAATGAACCCCGCGCTGTCGCCTTGGTCATACACATCGTCTTCGTTGAAGGTCGCAAAAGCTTCGCTCCACAGCGAGTTCGGCGATGTCACACCCGCGCTGGTGATATTGCCCTTATATAGCTTAATTTTCACTTCGCCCGTCACATTGCGCTGGGTCGAATCCACAAAGGCATCCAGTGCCTCGCGCAGCGGCGTATACCACTGGCCGAAATACACCAACTCGCCATAGCGCGCAGCAATCAGCTCTTTATAGTGCTGCGTGTCGCGGTCAAGCGTGATCGTCTCCAGCACATCATGAGCTTTATAGAGAATCCGCCCAGCGGGATTTTCATATACCCCGCGGCTCTTCATCCCAACCAGGCGATTTTCCACCAAGTCGTCAATGCCCACGCCGTTTGCCCCGCCGATTGCATTCAATCGTTCAATCAGCGTCACGCCATCGAGTGTTTCGCCGTCAAGGGCGACAGGAATCCCCTGCTTGAAGTCAATCGTCACATACGTCGGTGTATCCGGCGCATCTTCGGGTCGCACACCCAGCTCCAAAAAGCCGGGCTTGCCCAGCGGCGCTTCGTTTGCCGGGTCTTCTAAGTCGAGGCCTTCGTGCGAAAGATGCCAGATATTCTTGTCTTTGCTATAATTCGTGTCCCGGTTAATCTTCAGCGGAATATTGTGCGCCTCGGCATAGGCAATGGCATCATCGCGGCTCTTGATTTCCCAACTGCGCCACGGTGCAATGATATGCATGCCGGGGCAAAAGTGTTTGAAAGTCAGCTCAAAGCGCACCTGATCATTCCCCTTGCCCGTGCAGCCATGGCAAATGGCATCAGCGCCTTCTTTGCGTGCGATGTCTGCCACGCCTTTGGCAATCACGGGCCGCGCAAAGGCTGTGCCCAGCAGATACTCCCGCTCATAGCGCGCGCCTGCCTTCAGCGTTGGCCAAATGAAGTCATGCACAAATTCTTCGCGCAGATCCAGCACATACAGTTTGCTGGCGCCGGTGGCGAGGGCTTTTTCTTCCAGACCTTCCAGTTCCATGCCTTGGCCAACATCGCCGGCCACAGCAATCACCTCACAGCCAGGGTAGTGCTCTTTCAGCCACGTCAGCATCACCGATGTGTCCAGCCCACCGGAATACATCAGCACAATTTTTTTAATCTCTTTGGGTAGTTTCATGTTGTTCTTCTCCTTTTCTGTTCTTTTTTGAAAAAAAGAACCAAAAAACTTTAGCCGCTTCGCGGTGGATGATTATATGAGAGTTGAAAAAGCAATCTCAATTCCCCTCGGTGGAGGGTGGTGTTCGCGGAGCGAGGATTTTTGTAGGAATGTGTAGGTGTTGCCAAGGCCTCCCCCTTTGGGGGAGGAAAGCGCGTCGCAGACGTGCAGGTGGGGGTTGATGCAAAAAAGAACCAAAAAAACCTAGCCGCTTCGCGGTGGATTATTTACGATTTATGAATGTTTCGGCGAGCCGCCTTGCCCCCCTCCGTGAGGGGGGATGTCGCGTAGCGACAGGGGGGAGCACTAGTGCCAAAGCCTCCGCCTTGGGGGAGATGGCATGCCGTAAGGCGTGCAGGTGGGGGTTGCAATCTTGCTGTCGCTATCCTCTCAAGCCCCCAAGCTCCTTCCCCTGGAAGGAGCTCCCGACCCCGGGGAGGGTGAGGAAGGCTCGCGGAGCGACGCGACCTCGCGTGTAGGGGCGGCAACCTGCCGCCCGTGATTTCCGTCCCGCCTGTAGGTCTCACAACCTGCCGCCCGTGAGTCTTATCTTCCTATAATAGAACACAGCGAAGCGGCCGAGCCCCACCGCAGGTGGCTAACACCCCAAGCTATTATCCCCGCAATCAGGTGTCACAATCATCGCGCCAATCACACGCTGATAAATCTCGCGCAGTTCGGCGGTTTCGTCAGCATCCAGTGCATCCCACTGATAATTCCCCTCGTTGCCTGGGAATGACCGCTCGGAGGTATACACATGCCAATCCACAATGCGGCCATCGCGAATGGCCACCACGGTTGGCACAAAAATGCGCAGTTCTTCGGTGTTGTGGCGTTCGCCATCTTCATCCACCAAGTGGAACGGATTCAGCGGCAGCGGCTCAATCACGCGTTCAAATGCCACCAGCAAGTCTTGATAGTACGGATGCCCGGGATTGGTCATCACCGGCACGCCATCTTGCAGTTCCCACGTGGTGCGTATGGTCGTCATGTCAATGTGGTGAATGACATCAAGGCCCATGTCAAGGGCTACGTCAATGAGCAGTGGTGCCATTTGGCGGCACCACGGGCACTGCGGAAAACTGAAGAAAATCAAGCCGGTGCCATTGTCGGCAATGTCCAGTATTTCTTCTGGGGTGATGTAGCTAATCAGATTAAACTCAGGTATGTCGATCGTCTTCATCGTGCGGGTACCGGCAGCATTTTGTGTGCCGTTTAGCGCCTCGTACTCTGCTTGAAAGCGCAGCATGTCGGCAGTGGGCACGCGTGGTGTTTCGGTGGTGCGATTAAATAACGGTGCCACCACAAACACGCCCAGCAAAAATCCCACCGTGAACAGTGCCAGCAAAATCAGTGCCGTTAAAACCTTTTTCTTCATGTCGATCTCCTTTTCTCTTGTGTTCTTTTTTTGCAAAAAAAGAACCAAAAAAACCTAGCCGCTTCGCGTGGGGATTTTTATGAACTGTGTAGGTGTTGCCAAGGCCTCCCCCGCCGGGGGAGGAAAGCCGTCGCAGGCGGCAGATGGGGGTTGATGCAAAAAAAGAACCAAAAAAACCTAGCCGCTTCGCGTGGGGATTTTTATGAACTGTGTAGGTGTTGCCAAGGCCTCCCCCGCCGGGGGAGGAAAGCCGTCGCAGGCGGCAGGTGGGGGTTGATGCAAAAAAAGAACCAAAAAAACCTAGCCGCTTCGCGTGGGAATCTTTATGAACTGAGTAGGTATTGCCAAGGCCTCCCCTCCGGGGTCCCCGCAAATGCTTGCATTTTTGGGGTGGGTCATTGGGGGAGGAAAGCGCGTCGCAGACGTGCAGGTGGGGGTTGATGCAAAAAAGAACCAAAAAAACCTCATGCCGCTCCGCGGTGTATTTTTTAGGGGACTTGTTCGGCCTTTGGCCGCATTCCTATAGGGCGTGCCTTTGGCGCGCCGTGAGCATCCATTTCGTTCCGCTCTCCTTTGGGGAGGAGCGCACGTCGCAATTTCGCATGTAGGGGCGGCTTGCAAGCCGCCCGGGATAACATCTTAAACCATTATTTTTGCTCGGGCGGATTCACATCCGCCCCTACATCTCGCCACTGATTCCGCTGTCGCTATCCTCTCAAGCCCCCAGGCTCCTTCCCCTGGAAGGAGCTCCCGACCTCGGGGAGGGTGAGGAAGGCTCGCGGAGCGACGCAATTTCGCATGTAGGGGCGGCTTGCAAGCCGCCCGGGATTCTCCACCTGTTTGCATCAACCCGCTACCTGTTTGAAGCAATCTCCTACTCTTCCGCCACTCCCCTAAACCCAAAACTAAAATTCCAGCCATTCAGCAGCGATTCTATCGCCGCCACATTCTCATCTGCAGTGAATTGCGCAAACAGCAGTTGCAGGTCGGCTTCAAAAGCGGGCAGCATCATCGTGCGCAGGCAATAGGCGCGATACATATAGTAGAACTCTTCTTTGCTCGCGCGCATATCCACGCCGTGCGCCACAATCACTTCGTTGTCCAGTTCAAGCACGGTCACCTGTTCGGTGTTAAGCACCATCACACGATCAAAGTCTGCGCTGGTCAAATCCAAGTCGCGGCGCAGCACCATGCCAATGGGCATGGCATAGCCCATCGTCGTTGCGAACAGTTCTTCCTGCGCCAGAATAAACAGCGGCGGACCACCTTCACGGTTAGCCTCCACCGCCATGGCACGCATGGTGTCTACTAATATACCGCGTTCGGTTTGAGTCATGGCGCGTTCGCTGCCGTCATCTTCAATCACGCGCAAGGGCAAGCGCAGTCCGTCAATGGCTGCAAAATTGCCATAGAAAAACGACTCCAGACTTTCTTCCGGCACTTCGCGCAGCCCATTTGTGTCATATAGCGCACGGAACAAGCGGTCTTGTGCAGCAATGCTGTTTTGCACCTGTGCCACGGTTTCTTTGTCAATGCCCAAACGAGTGTAGTAGTTGCCAAACGTTCGCCACAGCAAGGCCGTGCGTTGTGCTATCATGGCGCGCATGTATGGCTCAAGCGAGATACCTTGGTTATGCATTTCGCTATTCAGCGCCACAAAAGCAATGGCCTGTGCAGCAGCGCGAGTGCGCAGTTCTTCCATGTCAAGCGGCACGCCATTTGCGTCGCGCTCAACTTCAGCCAGTGCCTGTGCCACAAAATAGCTATACAGCTGCCGTGAAATCGGAATACCTTCAATTTGCAGCATCCACTCTTGTTGCGCAAGGGTGTGTGCGTTTGCAGCCAATGCCACCAGCAATATACTAATTGCCGCCAGCAGCACCTGCGCATATTTCGTCCAGTTATTACGTCTCATCGTATGTTCTCCTTTTGCAACTTTTTTGAAAAAAAGTTGCGCAAAAAACTTTAGCCGCTTCGCGGTGAATTTTTATAGGAATGTGTAAGTGTTGCCAAGGCCTCCCCCGCCGGGGGAGGAAAGCGCGTCGCAGACGTGCAGGTGGGGGTTGATGAAAAAAAGAACCACCCCTGCGGGGAGCCAGTCGCTTCGCTGTGCTTTATTCTGGGCACTGCGATTGAGCTGCGCGTTTAACGTGAGTTGAAAAAGCAATCCGCATTCCCCTCCGCCGGGGTCCCCGGAAAAGCTTGCATTTTTGGGGTGGAGTGTGGAGGGGTGGCACCGCAGTGCCGGGATGGATTTCGCGAAGCGAGGATTTTTTCGGGATGTGTAGATGTTGCACGTGTAGGGGCGGCAACCTGCCGCCCGTTTTTCTCACACTCATCATCGAAATCACCCCTTCGCGGTGAATGTTTTTGGGGGCTCGTTCGGCCTTTGGCCGCATTACGCGTAGGGGCGAGCTGTGCTCGTCCGCAACTCGTCATCTCGCTTCGCGGAGCGACGCAAATATCACGCCTCCAACTTACGCTTCTTCAAACATTTTTTGCACCGCCTGCAGCCCCTCGGCAATTTCCTCATGGGTATAGTCACATGCCGCAAGCTCGGCTTCATTCATGCCAGCCAGTGTGCGGTAAAACTCAATGGCCACTGGCAACATCCCGGGATCGCGGCTTTCTTCCAGCCACGAAAACAGCAGATTTTCTGCCTCGTTCACCTGCCCGCACGCCAGCATATCCTTCAGCCGCTGCAGCAGCAAGCCTTCTTCCGTCACATTGCCATGTTGATCAAACAGCTGCACAGCGTCCGCCTGTTTGTGAAACACCAGCTGCCCCAGCATTTTGGCGATGCCTTCTATCATGCGCATCACATAATCTTGTTCGAACATGCACTCTCCTTTTTCACGTGTTCTTTTTTTGGAAAAAAAGAACCAAAAAAACCTATGCCGCTTCGCGGTGGATTTTTATGTGTTGTGTAGGTGTTGTCAAGGCTTCCCCCTCCGGGGTCCCCGCAAATGCTTGCATTTGTGGGGTGGGTCATTGGGGGAGGAAAGCGCGTCGCAGACGTGCAGGTGGGGATTGATGTAAAAACCCAGCCGCTTCGCGGTGAATTTTTAGGGGGCTCGTTCGGCCTTTGGCCGCATTCCTGTAGGGCGTGCCTCTGGCGCGCCGTGAGCATCCATCTCGCTCCGCTCCCCTTGGAGAGGAAAACACATCGCAACTTCGCGTGTAGGGGCGGCAACTGCCGCCCGTGGATTTTCATGAAAATGTGTAGGCGTTGCCAAGGCCTCCCCCGCCGGGGTCCTCGCAAATGCTTGCATTTGTGGGGTGGGCATTGGGGGAGGTGGCACGCGTTAGCGTGACGGTGGGGGTTCTTTATAATACTGCGTCTTCGGCTTTGGCTGCGGATTCTCCGTCCACAGCTTTTCTGCCACAGGGTGCCATTCAGCAGCATAGGCATCGCACTTGCTGCATAGCGTGTCCACGTCTTCTTGTGCAATTTGGTCGGTGCTGCACGCGCCGGTGCAGTGCACCATTTCGCGCAAAATGTGCGGATTTTCCAGCATCGGACACGGCTTCAGCAGATTATCACAAAACGGCTGACCCTTGTAGAACGCCTGGAATAGCGGCCGTTGCAAGGCCTCCAGCAGCGTGTGTTCGCGAATATTCGAATCCGCATAGTGAATAAACACGCAGGGCTCAATGTCTCCGGCAGCGTTGATGTGGAAGTAATTGCGCCCGGCAGCAATGCAGCCACCCACATAGGGTCCGTCGTTCTGAAAGTCCATCACAAACATGGGATTACCGGTTTTGCCGTTGCGTGTGCGTCGCAGCCAGTGATACATCTCTTCGCGCTGCGCAGGCGTGGGAATCAAATTCACGTCAGCCTTTGCGCCTACCGGCATGTACTGAAAATATAGCCCGAAGCGCACCCCGCGCGCAATCATGTCTTGCATGAAGGCATCGCTGGTTACCGCTTCAATATTATCACGCGTGTAGCACACACTGATGCCAAAGAGCAGCCCAGCATGTTGCAGCCGTTCCATCGCCTTAATCGAGCGTTGATACGCCCCCTTGCCGCGTCGGGCGTCGTTGCTTTCGGGTGTGCCTTCCATGCTGATAGCAAAGGCAATGTTCCCGCATTTTTTCACGCGTGCAACCAGTTTTTCCGTCAACAGTGTCGCATTGGTGTAAATGACAAAGTAGCACTCGCGGTGCTTGCGCGCCACGGTTAGCACATCGTCTGCGCGCATTAGCGGCTCACCGCCGGTTAACATAAACATCCGCGTGCCCAGCGCTTTTGCCTGCCGCACGATGTCATCCATTTCTTCAAGCGAGAGGTTGTTGTGCTTATCATACTCCCCTGCCCAGCAGCCTTTGCACTTCAGGTTGCACGCGCTGGTCGGGTCAAACAAAATCTGAAAGGGAATGTTGCAGTTATATTTTTCGCGGTTTTCACGCACTAGCTTTGTGCCGTTCATCGCGCCAAGGCCAAGCGTCATTAAAAACCGTCGTGTGTGTTTTTTATCCGTGTCGCGCAGCAGATTCGTTGCCATGCGCACCCACACGTTTTCTTCATCCAGGGCGCCTTTTTTCAGTGCCGCCATGGTTTTCTCGGGGAAGTCCCGTCCTCCCACGCGGTCAACCAGTTCCACTAGTTTCACCAAATTTGGCCCCGGGTCTTTCGCAACATAATGCAACAGCGGCCGCAGAACGATACTCGCTCCGCAGCGTTGCAGCTGTTCTTTGATGGTCATATGCTCTCCTTTTTCTTGTTGCTTTTTTGAAAAAAAGTAACCAAAAAACTTTAACCGCTTCGCGGTGGATTTTTATAGGCATGTGTAGATGTTGCCAAGGCCTCCCCCTTGGGGGAGGAAAGCGCGTCGCAGACGTGCAGGTGGGGGTTGCGCAAAGAACCAAAAAACTTTAACCGCTTCGCGGTGGATGTTTTTTAGTGATGTGTAGGTGTTGCTCGTGTAGGGGCGGCAATCTGCCGCCCGTCCTCCTAATGGCGTGCGGAAGATCCACGGGCGGCTACTAGCCGCCCCTACACGCGGGGGCAGCGCAGCTGCCATGACCGTAGGGAAGCGTCTCTGCTGCCCGTGGTTTTTTATCGGTCTTGCTCGGCCTTTGGCCGCATTACGCGTAGGGGCGAGCTGTGCTCGTCCGCAACTCGTCATCTCGCTTAGCAGCGCGACAATTAAGCATTAAGCACTAAGCATTCAGCATTCCCCATATAAGGCCTCAACACCTCCGGCACATGCACCGTGCCATCCTCTCGCAGATGGTTCTCCAAAAATGCAATCAACATGCGCGGCGGGGTAACCACGGTGTTGTTCAGCGTGTGGGCATAATAATTGGACCTGCGGTCTGGCTCCGTCGCTTCGCTGTGCCCTCTTACACGAATCCCAAGCCTGCGTGCCTGTGCATCGCCTAAGTTCGAGCAACTGCCCACTTCAAAATATTTCTGTTGCCTAGGGGACCAGGCCTCAACCTCAACTTGTTTCACCTTCAGGTCACCTAAATCGCCGCTGCAACACGCTAGGGTGCGCACGGTCATCTCCAGCGACTGAAAGAACTCCACGGTATAGCCCAATATCTTGTCAAACCAGGCGGCGCTGTCTTCGGGTTCGCACACCACGATCATTTCTTGCTTTTCAAACTGATGCACGCGAAACACGCCGCGTTCTTCAATGCCATGCGCGCCAACTTCTTTGCGAAAACACGGCGAATAGCCCGTGAGCAGTTGCGGCAAGCTTTCTTTCGCGCTCAGCGAGTCAATATATCTGCCGATCATGCTGTGTTCGCTCGTGCCGATGAGATATAAGTCTTCGCCTTCTATCTTATACACCATGTCCTGCACATCCGCAAAGCTCATCACGCCCTGCACAACTGAGCTGCGAATCATATATGGCGGAATGCAGTAGGTAAAGCCTTTATTGATCATGAAGTCGCGCGCATAGCTCAACACCGCGCTGTGCAGCCGTGCCACATCACCCATGAGGAAATAGAAGCCATTGCCGCTGGTTTTGCGTGCGCTATCCAGATCAATGCCATGCAACGCTTCCATGATTTCCACGTGATAGGGCACGTCAAAATCCGGTACTTTTGCTTCGCCATAGCGCACAAGTTCCACATTTTCGCTGTCATCTTTGCCCGTGGGCACGCTGTCGTCCATCATTTGCGGCAACACCAGCATGATCTCACGGACTTTCTCGCCCAGCTCTTTCTCTAAAGCTGCCAGTTTGTCTAGTTCTGTGCCCATGGCGGCGATTTCCGCTTTCTTTGCGTTCGCTTCGTCGAGCTTCTTTTGCGCCATCAGTCCGCCGATTTCCTTGCTGCCTTTGTTTCGTGCCGCGCGCAGGTTTTCGGCCTGCTGCAACGCCGCGCGATATTGCTCATCCAATGCAATCACGTTGTCCACAAGCTCCAGTTTATCATCTTGAAACTTGCGCTTGATATTTTCCTTCACGGCATCGGGATTCTGCCGCACAAATTTAATGTCTAGCATATGTTATTCTCCTTAATGGGATTATGGGTTGTGGCAAGGGCGTTTATGCGCTGGAGAATGTATCTCCGATAAGTCAAGCGATGCCAAAAATAATTGTAGATTAAAAGCCTGCAATCGCTCCGCGAGCCTTCCTCACCCCTCGCGGCTCGGGGAGCTCCTTCCAGAGGAAGGAGCTAAGGCTTGTTTCTTCAAGTTGCGCTGGCGGTTTATTCTTAAGCCCCAAGCTCCTTCCCTTGGAAGGAGCTGTCACCTCGGGTGACTGAGGAAGGCTCGCGGAGCGACAATTCCCCTCCGTGGAGGGGTGGCGCGCGAAGCGTGACGGGGTGGTCTTCCCCTACACCGTCTCCAGCAACTTCGCAATGCGCTGCAAATCTTCTTGGTTGTGGAAGTCAATCACCAGTGTGCCGTTTTCGTTTTTGCCGCGGGTTTCCACCTTCACACGGCGGCCCATGCATTGCTCCAAGCTCAGCTGCACTTCGTCATAGAACGAAGCACGGCGCGGTTCATAAAGAAAATCAGCAGAAACATCCGGCGGCGCTTGCACTGCGTTTTCGCGCTTGACCAGACGTTCGGTTTCGCGCACGCTAAGCTCCCCCGCCACCACTTCTTCGGCGATTCGCTCGGCCGAACTGTGCAGATAATCCAATGCCAGCAGCGCGCGCGCATGCCCGGCCGAAAGCTTGCCCTCGCGCACCAGTTCCATCGCGCCGTCAGGCAGATTGAGCAAACGCAATGCGTTGCCCACTGCCGAGCGCGATTTCCCCAGCCTGCGCGACACTTCTTCCTGCGTCAGGTCGAAGGCGTCCATCAGCTGTTGATAGCCCGCTGCCTCTTCCATGGGATTAAGGTCTTCGCGTTGCAGATTTTCAATCAACGCGGCAGCCATGGCTTCTTCGTCGGTGAAGTCGCGGATAACCACGGGTACTTCGGCAAGTCCAGCGGCACGCGCGGCACGCCAACGGCGCTCGCCCGCAATGATTTGATAAGCTCCGCTGGGCTGTGGCCGCACCAAAATAGGCTGCAGCACGCCGTGTTCCGCAATGGAACGCGACAATTCCGTCAGCGACTCTTCATTAAATAGCTGGCGCGGCTGCTCGCGGTTGGGTTCAAGGTCCATCACGCGCAGCTTCACCTGCGACAGCGCGGCGGTTTGTTCATCCAAACCACCGTTTTCTTCAAACAGGCTATCCAATCCTCGGCCTAATGCGCTCTTTTTTGCTGTTGGCATATTACTCCCCTTTTATCATTATCTATGCATCCCGGCGCGCCAAAGGCACGCCCTACAGGGATTTGGCCAAAGGCCATTAGTTCGCTTCATAAAACGTGTCTTCTTTCCAGCGCGCGGGGTTCTCTGCAATATATAGTTAAACAACTTGAAAACGGTTCGCTCTACTCCACCCTCACCCCTCGCTACTCGGGGAGCTCCCTCCCAAGGAGGGAGCGTGGGCTTGCAGCCGAAGGTGCGCTATCGTTATCCTCTTACGCCTCCGCTCCCTCTTCTGGAGGGAGCTCCCCGAGTAGCGAGGGGTGAGGGTGGCAAGTATCTAAAACGATTCTCAAGTTGTTCTACTATATTGCCTGATGTTGCGATACGCTTGTACGCCATAAATAATTCGACATCACCACAACCTCCTCATGAAACCCGGCCTTTGGCCGTGTCCCTGTAGGGCGTGCCTTTGGCGCGCCGTGGATTTTATCTCAATAGACTGCAAATGCTAGAAATTGTTTCACGTGAAACAAAATTTATGCGAAGTTAATGTCGCGCATAATGCACGCCCTTGCCATTGCTTTGCAAAAACTCCCGCGCAAGCTCTTGATAGCTGGTGGTGCCGCGCGAATGGCTGTCGTAGTACATCACCGGCTTGCCGAAGCTGGGGGCTTCGCTCAGCCGCACATTGCGGGGAATAACCGCACTGTAGACTCTCCGCGGGAAAAAGCGCTTGACTTCGTCAACAACAGCTTGCGTGAGATTTAACCGACCGTCGTACATCGTCAGCGCAACGCCTTCAATGTCGATGAGCGGGTTCCACAGGCGCTTGACCTGCCGCACCGTTTGCATCAGCTGCGAAAGTCCCTCCAACGCGAAATACTCACACTGAATCGGCACCAAAAAGGTGTCGCTGGCCACCAAAGCGTTGATGGTCACCAAACCCAGCGTGGGCGGGCAATCCATGAAGATGAAGTCGTAGTCGTCACGCACCAGCGCAAGCGCTTGCTTTAGCTTGCTTTCGCGCTGCGGCAGCTCAACCAAGTCGAGCTCTGCGCCCGCAAGGTTGATGCTGCTGGGTAGCAACGATAAATTGCTGAACTGCGTGGGCACAATGGCGTCCGTGGCACGCAGCCCGCCGATGATGACTTCATATGACGAGGTGTGCAGCTTTTTTTTGTTCACGCCAAGGCCGGTGGTGGCGTTGCCTTGGGGATCAATGTCGGCCAGCAGCACGCGGTAGCCCTCGGCACCCACGGCAGCGGCTAGATTGACGGCGGTGGTGGTCTTGCCTACCCCGCCCTTTTGGTTGACGATTGCAACAATTTTTCCCATGGATGATTTATCCTTTCCAATTTTGACGCACTCTTCCTTCTATTATAGCATATTAGATGGATGAGTACAAGCTATAAATGAAAAAAAGCCTGTGATTTTACACACAGGCCATAATAATGCGCAATTCGTAATGCGTAATGAGCAATTAGCGAGGAATGTTTCATGAAAAATGGATAAAGCACAGCGAAGCGACCGAGCTCCACCGCAGGTGGTGTTTCACGTGAAACAATTTTTATGCGAAGTTGGACTAGCGGGTGCGGTCGCTCATGAATAAGTATCCATAAAGGCCAAAGCGACCGACGCCGATATATCTGTGTTCGGGCGACAGAATATAGGCCCTGTGGCCAGACGAGTTCATCCATACAGTTACTAGTCTTTCTGGGGTTCCGGGACCTACAATGGCGTTTCCGCCATTCCATGATAACCGCCCGCCAAACGCGCGCACTACGTTGTACGATGCGCCATGTCTTGCGCCCACAACACGGTATGGACCGACGTTGTGCCCCATCCCAAGATTGAGTTGGCTCATTTGCTGGGCATAAAACCGACCCGACATCATGAGGACATCGTTAATTTGCAGCTCTCTGAGTCTGCGCGACCTGCGCTGCTCATTCACCAGCCGCACAACTTCGAGCTCAAATTCTGTTGGACCTCCGAGTGTTCTATATTCGTTAATCCACGCTCGCCGCTGGCTTGCGGTGAGCCGACGATTGGGCAGCATGGACGCTCCTTCGTTCACTTGCTGTTGCGTTGTGGTGGTTGTTGGAATTGTCACCCTCGAATTCCAAGGCTGGAGCATCAGGACGCCAATCCCCAGCACAAACAACAGTGCAAGTAGCGCGGCCAAAATTACTCTCGTTGCAGTTGTCATAGCATTATCTCCTTTTTATATTTGAATATCTTTAATTATAACTCCTAGTTATCGACATGTCAAGTTTTTTTGAGAAATCAGCGAAATGTTTCACGTGAAACAAAACTTATGCGAAGTTGAATGCGGTGTGTGGGACGGGGAGGCGCGGACGAGCAAAGCTCGCCCCTACGCGTGAAGCGGCCCGAGGCCGTGGAGGTTTTTGTCGCAACGTTAATCAAGCCGCAACCAAGGGCCTTTGGCCCAATTTCTTGTAGGGACGAGCTTTGCTCGTCCGAAATATCAATACCATTGTATAAAAGCGCCAAATGATATATCGCCCGAACCATAACATCCCCACAAAACCGACAAACGAGCAAACACCGAAGTGCTTACCCGTTCGCCGGATGATGTGGGGGTGTGAAAGAGAAAAGAAGAAAGCAAAATTAGATGGGGCTGTGTTCTATCACAGCAGTTGCGAAGGCGCAACTGGTAGCGGCTGGCTTGGATTGTGTGAGAATGAAGAGCGTGCAGCGAAGTGCCCGAGCCCCACCGCAGGTGGTGTTTCACGTGAAACAAAATTTATGCGAAGTTGAGTGGATTGTTCTCGTAAAGGATGCCTGCAAATCAACTAGACTATAATCAGCATGTAGGGGCGGCTTGCAAGCCGCCCGGGCAAAAATACTGGATTAAGTGGTTATCTCGGGCGGCTTGCAAGCCGCCCCTACATGCTGACGATAATTTGCATTTTTGTTCAATGCGAAGTTGGATTTATACTCTTCTGGTGGCCACTAGGCGTTCTTTGGGAATCATCACGGTGTAGATTAAGTAATCGTCGTTTTCGCTTTTTTCGCTATGTGCCTCAATGCCTGAGCTGCGCATAGTGTCTACCGCATGGTGAATGGTGTTGACAAATAGGCGCACATCGCGCACCAGACGCACATGTGGGCGTGCACGCGCTGGCACGTTGACCTCTTGCAGCGTGTTGGTGATGAAGGTTTCGGCTTCGTGCACATTCATCTTGCGTTTGATGATGCGCTGCAGCAGTTCGCGCTGCAACACGGGGTCGGTGACGCGGAGCAGTGCACGGGCGTGGCGTTCGGTGAGCTTGGCGTGCTCGATTTCATCGCGCAGGTCGGCGGGCAGCTTGAGCAGACGCAGTTTGTTCGACAGCGTGCTGGGGGCCATGCCGATTTGCCTAGCAGCTTGCTCTTGCGAAAGGCGATAGCAGGTGAGAAGTTTATGTATGGCGGCGGCTTCCTCGAAAAAGCCAAGGTCTTGCCGTTGCAGGTTTTCGACCAAGGCGAGCACGGCGGAGCGTTCATCTGTGACGTAGCTCATCAGGCAGGGCACGCGCTCGAGCCCGGCAAGTTTGGCGGCACGCAGGCGGCGCTCGCCTGCGATGAGCTCAAATGTTTCGTTCGGCAGGCGACGCACCGCAAGGGGTTGCAAAATGCCGTTTTCGCGGATGGATTCGGCCAGGCCTTGCAGCTCGACGGGGCAAAATTGGCGGCGCGGTTGGTTGGGATTCGGTGAAATGCTGCCCAGCGGCAGCTGCAACACCATGCCGGGTTCGGGTTTACCTCTATCTTTTAACCTCAAACTTACCCCGCCTCCTTTTTTGCGAAAGCTCACGCTGCGGCTTGAGAATTGCTTTAGCGGTTCACTTGGCCGCTCAATCCTCCTTTGCCAATTTATGGTATAGTCATTATAACACATTGTTTGCGGCTTGTCCAGCTTTTTCGGTCGCAAAATTCGACTTACTTTTCTTTCAAGAAAAGTAAGCAAAAGAACTTTAGTCGCTTCGCGGTGTTCTATTATAGATTGCGGAGAACTTTCTGCGGGATGTAGGGGCGGATAGTATCCGCCCGATCCTTTCCATCCCGTCATAAAACTCACGGGCGGCAGGTTGCCGCCCCTACACGCGGGCCGTGGGTGTAGCCGGTGTTTTTGCCCAGATGGCGACAAAACAGACGGCATCTCTGCCGCCTGTGTGGTTATTCTGTTTCTGCTGCTTGGGTAGGATAAATGTGCTGGGGAATGAATCCATCATCTTGCGCTGTGATTTGGTCGGCGTTTTCGTGACCGTCGACTTGCACAACGCTGATGCGTCCGTCATCGCTTTGATAAACAATGGTTTCGTGGAACTGCGTTGGATATTCGACCACGGACACGAAGGTGCCGGTGCTAAACGACACCGAGGCAATCATCAACAGCAGCAGCGGCACTACCAGCAGCGTGATAACGGCGCCAAGCACAACGCGCCAGATGCGGCGTGAGCGATGGTTTCGGATGGCGAGGTGCTCGTTGATGCGGACGAGTTGTTCGACGACAGCGTTGATGCCGGTTTCGGGCGTGATTTCGGTCTGTGTGCCCAGCAGGGTTCCCACGGGCACCTCCAGCACATCGGCCAATTGTGTGAGCAAATCAGCGTCGGGCACCGATAGCCCTTTTTCCCACTTGCTGACGGTTTGGCGCACCACATTGAGCCGAACGGCCAGTTCCTCTTGCGAAAAGTTTTTTGCTTTGCGCAGTTGTTTGATGTTTGAGTTGAGCATGTTAATCTCTCCTTTCTTCGCTTATTATAGCACGAAAGCAGTTGCCTGGCAAGCAACAGAAATTAACAATGGCGTGATTTGTGGTGTTTTGGGGGAAAGGGGGGGCGGCGGGATGTAGGGGCGGATGCAAATCCGCCCGGGATAATATCTTAAGCCAGTATTTTTGCTCGGGCGGCTTACAAGCCGCCCCTACATGCTGACGATAGTCATGTAGACTATTTGAAGACGGAGCCTATCGCCTACGAAAATATATTGATGCGCGAAAGTGTGCTGAGTTAATCATCGCCAGATGGCCTATTCAGTTGCCAACATCGCGCCGCCAACCCACATGCGCACCAGTTCGCCAGTTGTGCCACGCACGGCGATGTCATACACCACACCCTCCCAGCCGGGGACGCCGGGCTGACGGAAGCTGAGCACCCAAAGATCCTCAAGGGGGTCAACCGTGACCATGGAGAGCTCTACGTTGAGGAAATTGCCCTCGGCTTGTTCTTGTGCGAGGATGGCTTCGGCTAAGTCTGCGGCTGCGTTTTGGTCGCCGACCGCAATGGGCTGACCGAATAGCGCAGCTACGGCTTCGCTTGGCTGACGGGTTTCGCCAACTTCGTCCCACATTAACTCGTCGTATAATTCGATATTGCCGTCTTCGTTGATGCGATAGACGCTGCGCCATGGCTGCATAGACAACACCATCATGCGGAACATGATGCCGGGTTCATCGAGGTTGAAGGAGCCGTCGGGGGCGGGGTGGCGCCAGACGCGTTGGTTGGCTTGGCTTGTGCAGCTGGTGAACATGGCTGGTACAAGAAGGGCGAGGATGAGTAGGATGGGCAGTAGTTTTTTCATGGGAGTTCTCCTTTTGATATGGATTTGGGTGGCAAGAAAATTTATGGCTTGGGCGGCTTGCAGGTGACCTGCGATAATCACTTAAGCCAGTATTTTTGCCTGGGCGGATTCACATCCGCCCCTACATGCTGACAAAAGCGACCGAAAAATCATCACAGTGGCTTGCTCTTAATCAGTCGGTTTTCGCGGGGGTATTCCTGTGGAGTTTCGCGCACTTTTTTGATAATAACGAATGTGCGCTCGCCATGGGCGGTGTTGTGCGAGACGGTTTGCGAGACTTGGCCGCCGAGCAGATTGATGGCATTTTCGGCTTGCGCGAGCTCTTCTTGCGTGCGCTCGGGCGTGCCTTTGTAGGCCACGAAGATCCCATCAGGCTGCACAAACGGCAGACACCACTCGCACAGCACGGGCAATGCGGCCACCGCTCGGCTGACGACGATGTGGAATTGTTCCCGAAGGTCGGGATTGTGGGCAGCTTCTTCAGCGCGGGCGTTGTGGACTTCTAAGCTAGCCTTGGGGCCAGTGCGGGATTCAGCTAGGCGAGCGAGTTTACCGTCCGATGCGGTGAGCTTGAGCTCTTTGCCTAGCATTTGCAGAAAGGCGCACTTCTTTGCTGAGGCTTCAAGCAGCACAACGTGGAGATCTGGCCGAGCGATTTTGAGCGGCACGCCGGGGAAGCCCGCGCCGCTGCCGACGTCGAGCACATAATGGTTGGGTTGCAGGTGCGGGGTTAGCTCGGGAATTTGCAGGATGGCCATGCTATCGGCAAAGTGCTTTTGGCGGATTTCGTCCGGGTCTGTGATGGCGGTGAGGTTATACTTTGCGTTTTCGCGCAGGAGGATGTCTTGATAGAGCGCGAATTTGTCGAGTATGTCGGTTTTCACTTTTGTTTTGGCGAGGGATTGTAGGTGGTGTTTCATGGGGGCTCCTTTGTGAATGCTTAATGCGAAGGGGGTGCGAATCGCTTCGCGAGCCTTCCTCAGTCCGCGCCGCGCGATCAAATCTTTCGACGGGATGTAGGGGCGGATTTACATCCGCCCGAAATTTAATAGACTGGACGGCTTGCAAGCGACTCGTGATGATTACTTAAGCCAGTATTTTTGCCCGGGTGGCTTGCAAGCCACCCCTACATGCTGACGTGAATGTCAGCGGAATTGTCGCTCCGCGAGCCTTCCTCAGTCCGCGCGGCGCGGCCAGCTCCTTCCTGAGGAAGGAGCCTAGGGATTAAGGATTTAACGACAGCGAAACATTATGCAGGGGAGGATGCACATGATTTTAGCTTGCGGGGAGTGATACTCCCCGCCTAAAACGAACCCTCTATAGGGCGTGCGTAATACGCACGCGTGTTCTCGGCGAGTGAGTAGTGCGCGTATCACGCGCACCCTGCGGTGCATACGTTTTAGGCGGCGCGTATCACGCGGCGCAGGACAATCGCCTTGCGCAGGTGGAAGCGAAAAACGCCCGCAGGGGTTACTTTTTTTTCAAATACAGCAGCAGAATCTCCACGTCCGCGGGGTTGACGCCGCTGATGCGCGCGGCCGCGCCGAGAGTTTCGGGGCGGGCAGCAGTGAGCTTTTGCCGCGCCTCAATGCGCAAGGCGGTGATGGCTTGGTAGTCAAGATCGCTGGGGAGGGGAACGTGCTCGAGCCGCAGCATTTCTTGCACTTGGGCTTGCTGCCGCTTGAGATAACCCTCATATTTAATGTCGGTTTCGACGTTGGTGATGACTTCAGCGGGCAAGGCAGGGCGTTCGGGGTCGTGGTTTGCGAGGGCGGCATAATCAAGTTCGGGGCGGCGCAAGAGCTCAAACAATGTGGCAGACTTGCCTTGCCAAATGATGCGTACGCTAGCGAGCCGCTGCTTTTCTTGCTCGATTTGGGCTTGCTTGGCTTCATATTGGGCGAAGCGTTCGTTGGATATTAGACCAAGCTTGTGCCCATGCGGGGTGAGGCGGCGGTCGGCGGTGTCGTGCCGCAACAACAGGCGATACTCAGCGCGGGAGGTCATCATGCGGTAGGGTTCATTGGTGCCTTTGTTGACCAAGTCGTCGATGAGAATGCCGATGTAGGCTTCGTGGCGACCGAGGGTGAATTCTTCACGGTCAAGAATTTTGTGGGCGGCGTTGATGCCTGCCATGAGGCCTTGTGCGGCGGCTTCTTCATAGCCTGAAGAGCCGTTGAATTGCCCTGCGCCAAAGAGGCCGAGATGCTCGCGGAACTCGAGGGTGGGGCGCAAGGCGAGGGGATTGACGCAGTCGTACTCAATGGCATAGGCTGGGCGCATGACTTCGGCGTGTTCAAGGCCCGGTATGGTTTGCAGAATTTGATGCTGCACATCTTTGGGCAGCGATGACGACAGGCCTTGCAGATACATTTCGTTGGTGGTGAGGCCACAGGGCTCGATGAAGAGGTTGTGGCGTTCTTTGTCGGCGAATCGCACGATTTTGTCCTCGATGGAGGGGCAGTAGCGCGCGCCGATGCCGTCGATGATGCCGCTATACATGGGAGATTGGTGCAGGTTGGCGAGGATGACTTGTTTGGTTTGTTCTGTTGTGAATGTTAGGTGGCAGGGTGTTTGTGAGAGTTTTATGGCTTCGGGCGGCAGATTGCCGCCCCTACACGCTAAATTGCGGGTGGATATGGGCTCTTCAAAAGAAAACGGCGTGGGGTTTTCATCGCCGGGTTGTTCGGTGGTTTGGGTGAAGTCTATCGACCGGCGGTTCACGCGTGGCGGTGTGCCCGTTTTAAAGCGTTGCAGGGGGACATTCAGTTGCTCAAGCGAATCGCTGAGTTGCATGGCGGCGGGCAGGCCGTCGGGCCCAGATTGGTGGTTGTGCTGGCCGATGTGCACCCGCGCACGCAAGAAAGTGCCCGTGGCTAAGATGACGCATTGGGCGGTGTAGGTTGTGCCGGTGAGGAGGGTGACTTGCCAATGCGTAATGCGTAATGCGCAATGCGTAATGGATGTTACCTCGCCCTGTATCAGATGGAGGTTCTCTTGTTGTTCAAGGCGCAGTTTCATGGTGTCGGCATAAGCGCGGCGGTCAACTTGTGCGCGAGGAGAGTGCACTGCCGGGCCTTTGCCTAGGTTCAGCATGCGAAACTGAATGGTGGTTTCGTCTGCAACTTTGCCCATTTCGCCGCCCAGTGCGTCGATTTCGCGCACGATGTGCCCTTTTGAACTGCCGCCGATGGATGGATTGCAGGGCATGTTCCCCACTGCATCCAGCGATTGCGTGAAGATGGCTGTGCGGCAGCCAAGGCGTGCAGCGGCAAGGCCAGCCTCGATGCCTGCGTGGCCTGCGCCGATGATGATGATGTCGTAGGTGTTGTTCATGGGCTCCTTTTCTGTTCTTTTTTGAAAAAAAGAACCAAAAAACTTTGGTCGCCTTTGGCGATGGTTAGTGAAAGACGAATTGGGGGAATTGCGGCGTGAAAGGGTGCGATTTTGCTGCTCGTATTCTTCCAGATGCCATAAGACATTCGGGTGGCTTGCAAGCCACCCCCTACATGCAGACGCGGATGTAGAACATGAGTGGCTCCTTGGTGAATGCTAAGTGCTAAGTGCTTAATTCGCTCCGCGTGGCTTATAAAATCTGTGGGCGAGCGAGGACGCTCGCCCCTACATGCAGACAAAAGCGACTGCGAAGTCATCGCTCCGCGAGCCTTCCTCACCCTCCCCGAGTTACCACCCCACAAATGCAAGCATTTGCGGGGACCCCGGGTCGGGAGCTCCTTCCTGAGGAAGGAGCTTGGGGGCTTGCTTTTTCGACTTCCATTAATAGTCCACTGCGAAGCGGCCCCCTCAGTCACGCCTTGCGGCGTGCCAGCTCCCCCGCACGCGGTGGAGCCTTTGGCAACACCTACACAACACATAAATATCCACCGCGAAGCGGCTGAAGTTTTTTGCGCAACTTTTTTTCAAAAAAGTTGCAAAAGCCACGCGCTTACTTGCCAACACAGAAGCGGGCGAAAACTTCGTCTACCACGACATCAGTCGCGCGTTCGCCGGTGAGAGCAAACAATTGTGTGATGGCGTCTTCGATGCAGATGGAGATGGCATCGAGGGGATAGCCAGATTGGTGTGCGGTGAGGGCTTCTTCGATGGCGGAAAGGGCTTGCTGGGCACAAACGCGTTGCCGCTCGTTGGCAAGCATGGCCTCGTTGGGGTTGAATGAGCTGGTGTTGAGCAGTTGCTCGATAGCTTGGGTGAGGGCGGGGATGCCGATGCCATGCAGGGCAGAGAGGGGGACTGTAGGGGCGGATGTAAATCCGCCCGAAGCAGAAATATCGCATAAATCACATTTATTGAAAATCACAATGGTGCGGGTGGAATCGCATTGTGATAGCAGTTCATGATCTTCTGCGGTAAGGGGTTGTGAAGCATCAAACACGGCGAGGATGAGGTCTGCTTGGGCGAGGGCCGTGCGGCTGCGCTGCACACCTGCAGCTTCGATGGCGTCTTCGGTGTGGCGGATGCCTGCGGTATCGCTGAGGCGCAGGGTTAAGTTGCCCAGCTGCACGGTTTCGGTGACGGTATCACGCGTGGTGCCAGGGGTGGGCGTAACGATGGCGCGATCATAGCCCGCAAGCAGGTTGAGCAGGCTGGATTTGCCGACATTTGGGCGGCCAACGAGTGCTGTGTTAATGCCTTGCAGCATGAGATTGTCACGCGGGGCGCGGGCGATGAGCGCGTGTAAATCTTGCTGGGCGGTTTGTAGTATATTGCTGATTTCTTCGCTTTGCAGGGCGGGGATGTCTTCTTCGGGATAATCGACCCAGGCGGAAATGTGCGCTTGCAGGGCGATGAGCGCTGCGCGGGTTTGGTCAATCGCTTGGCTGAGTGCGCCGCCCATGGCCGCCTGTGCTGCGCGAGCCGCTTGCTCGCTGGTTGCGGCAATCAGTTGCATGACGGCCTCGGCCTGGGTGAGATTGAGGCGGCCGTTTTCGTAGGCGCGGCGGGTGAACTCGCCCGGACCTGCCGGTTGCGCACCTGCGGCGAATACCGCTTGCAATGCGCGCTGCATCACCACCATGCCGCCGTGGCACTGGAATTCGACGACGTGTTCGCCGGTGTAGCTGTGCGGGGCGGGGAAGAACAAGCAAATGATATCATCGACCACCTGCGGTGGGGCTTCGTAGGCATCAAAAAAAGGCTGGTTTTGGGGCGATGGAAAATCATGTAACGTGCCGTAGGCCATGGTATGGCTGCGCAATTGGCTGTAATCAAGCGGTTTTTTAGGCACGAATAGCCGCTGTGCGATGTCAAACGCGGCGTGACCGCTGATGCGGATCACACCGATGCCGCCGGGGGCTTGGGCGGTGGCGATGGCTGCGATGGTTGGGTTGGGCATGAGAGTTGTAGACCCTTAATTAAATAAGATTTTGAGATTTCGGGCGGCAAAATTGCCGCCCCTACATGCTGACGCGGGTAAGCAGAAGATCCTCGCTCCGCGAGCCTTCCTCACCCTCCCCGAGTTACCACCCCAAAAATGCAAGCATTTCCGGGGACCCCGGAGTCGGGAGCTCCTTCCAGGGGAAGGAGCTTGGAGGCTTGTTTCTTATATGCTCATAAATAGTTCAGCGCGAAGCGGCTAGGTTTTTTTGTAGTTCGCCTGCCCCCTCAGTCACGCCTTGCGGCGCGCCAGCTCCCCCGCACGCGGTGGAGCCTTTGGCAACACCTACACATCCCTATCAAAATCCCCCGCGAAGCGGCTAGGTTTTTTTGGTTCTTTTTTTGCAAAAAAAGAACACGCGCCCCGGTCTGCGCAAACACAGTGCCGCGGCAAGCATGGCGCATGTGGCAATGCCTGCCATGACGAGAAAACCAAAGTGTAAATCGCGGGTGTCGGCTAAGATGCCCATGATGAGTGGACCGGCTGTCATGCCGATGCCGTAGATAGACTGGAAAAATCCCATGGCTGCGCCGCGTTGTTCTAGCGCAACGCGCTCAACACACAGACCCATGAGCAGCGAAAACGTGAGCGTTGTGCCAATGCCGCCAAGTGCTTGCACCCAATATAACTGCATGATGGTTGCGGTGAAGGGTACGAAAACGCAATACAATGCCGTGAAGAAAAAGCCGATGACCACGAGCGGTTTGGCGTCTATCCGCCGCAAGATGAACTTGCTGAGCAGAAAGCTGAGGACTATGCTCGGCACGAGCAGTGCCACTTGAATTCCACCGAGCGCAGCGGGCGTTGCTCCGATGCTTACCGCGTGATTTGGCGTGAATGTGGTAGCGGTGGCAAAGGCAAGCAATTGCACGAATACCGCGAGCACGCTGGTGACGAGCAGATTGCGCTCTTTGGCGACGGCGAGGAAATCACGCAGCTTAAGGTGCGTTTGTGGGGTGGATTGCTTGGGTTCGGTGATGAATAAGCTGAGCACAAACCCTGCAAAGCCGCCAATCGCGCTGACTAAAAATGCCGCTTGCGGGGTGATGGCTGACGCAACCATTGCACCGGTGATGAATGCCAACAATCGCCCGATTTGATTAGCCATGTTGATGACGGTGATGGGGCGTGCGGCTTGCTCGGTATTAAAGTAGCTGACGTAGAGCACCGTCATGGACACCCAAGATGATGCTGCCACACCGCCGAGGGCTCGTCCCAGCAAAAATCCCGCAGGGTTATGGAACAGGAACATGATAAGTCCGGCGAGGGCCGCGCACAGGCAGCCTGCACAAACGAAGAATTTCCGCTGCCATTTGTCGCTGAGAATGCCGACGGGAATGCGCAGGACAAATTGCGTGAAGCCATATGCACCGCCGATGATGCCCATGAGCGACGCAACCGCGCCCATGGTGATGAGCTGCGGGTTAACGAACGGCGTGTGGGCGTATTGCGCGAACCAGAAGATGGCGGCGGTGAAGAAGAGGATGTGTTTTGATAAATTTGCTTTAGTCATTGATTTTTAACTCCGACCACCTTAACTATGGTCTATTCTGGTTTGATGAAGATGCGGGGGTTAATAAAGAGATGCGGCCCGAGGTCGTGGTGCTGCAAGTTCGTCGCTCCGCGAGCCTTCCTCACCCCTCGCGACTCGGGGAGCTCCTTCCGGGGGAAGGAGCTAGGGCTTAAGGATATCACGGCAGTGATTTTTGTGACGAGAGGAAGGAGAGCGGGCGGCAGGTTGCCGCCCCTACACGCGCAACCTTAATGCGTTTATCAATAATCAATCGCGAAGCGGAATGGAATTTTGCGCGATACCCCCACCCGCACGTCTGGCGACGCGCTTTCCTCCCCCAAGGGGGAGGCACAAAGCCCCTGCGTTGCATTTGCTTTGCAGGTTTTGAAGCTTCAACTTCTCATAAACACTCCACCGCGAAGCGGCTAGGTTTTTTTGGTTACTTTGCGTAACCCCCACCTGCACGTCTGGCGACGCGCTTTCCTCCCCCAATGACCCACCCCACAAATGCAAGCATTTGCGGGGACCCCGGAGGGGAGGCCTTGGCAACACCTGCACAGCTCATAAAAATCCCACGCGAAGCGGCTAAAGTTTTTGGTTCTTTTTTTCAAAAAAGAACAAGAAAAATCACAGCAGCACATTTTCGCGGGTGGGGGCGTTGAGGTGGTTTTGGTTGAACCAGAAATCATAGACCGCGGCAACGGTGGGAATGACGATGGCAGAGCCGCGTCCGCCTTCGCCGATGGCGATGACGGCGATTTCGGGGTTATCATAGGGCGCGAAAGAGATGAACAGGCCGTTTGAGGTGAGCGTGTTGCGGCCGTTGATGGTGCGATAAACCTCGCTGGTGCCGGTTTTGCCGGCCACGCGCACGGGTAGATTGTTAAAATAACGCTGCACAAGCGTGCCGGGATGGTTTGCGCTGTCACGCATGACATCGTGCATGAATTCGTAGTGGCGGCGTTCAACGCCCGTGCGGCTGAGGACTTCGGGCTCGTTGACGCGGATGATCTCATTGGTGCCGGGGCGACGCACAGAGTGAATGTAACTGGCGGAAAGGCGCTCGCCGAAGTTGGCGATGGTGGCGGTGCTCACGGCCAACTGCATGGGTGTGAATAGGTTGCCTTGACCGATAGCGGTGAGCAGATTGAGGCCTTCATAGAACGTTTGGCCGCGGCTGGCGCGAAACTCGGGGGAATCCATCACGCCGACGGTTTCGGGGAGTTCAACGCCGGTGGGCACGCCAAGGCCTTGGGCCATGCGATAGGCGTTGATTTGGGCGTAGCGCAATTGCCTGCCCATGTGATAATAGAAAAAGTTGCAGCTGTCGATCATCGCGCGGCGCACATTGACTGGATTGCCGCGGTGCAAAAACACCTGCGGACAACGGAATGTGGTGCCGCCGAAGTGATACACACCGGTGCAGCGAATGGACCAGCTGGGTGTGATGATGCCCTCTTGCAGGGCGGCCAAGGAAAGGGTGGCTTTGATGGTTGAGCCGGGTTCATAGGCACCCATGAGGGCGCGATTGAGCAAGGGGGTGCGGGGGTTGCCGTGCAGGTCTGCGAAATTGACGGCGTATTCGGTGACATCAAAGCTGGGGTAGTTGACGGAGGCGAGGACCTCGAAGGTGCGGGTGCACATGACCACAACTGAGCCGCCAACAGGGACGCCCGTGTGCCGACGCGCGGGGTTAGCGTGCATGCTGGCGGGGAAAAACTCCTCGATCATCGCTTGCAGACCGGAATCGATGGTGGTGACGACGGTGTTGCCCGGTTGGGGTGGGGTGGTGATTTCCTGCGTGGTTTCGCCGGTGTTGCGGTTGATGGTGATGGTCATTTCGCCTTCGCGGCCACGTAAATCTGGCTGGGCAGCGCGTTCGAGGCCAAAGGCACCGTAATCATCGATGAGGCGGTAGGGCTGGTCGCTGTCGCGGTGACGAGCGTGGTCGGCGGCGGTGATGCCGGTGACACGGCCGAGGGTATGCGGGGCAAGAGTGCCGCTGAGATGCTGGCGTGCGGGCACCGCCTGGGTGCGCACACCGGGGAAGTTTTGATGATTCTCCAGCACATAGGATACGATTTCGCTGCTGACGTTGTGCGCGAAAATATAGGGCACGCCGATTCGGTATTCCATGCGCCACATGTTGTATTGAATGGAAGCGATGTCACGCGCGAGTTGCGGCTCGAAATCTTGCAGATCGAAACGCTCGGGTGCTAGCAGGGCATGAAAAGCGTCTTGCGCGCTGGCCCATTCGTTTAGCCGCAGGAAATCATGCGCTTTCATGCGGGCGATGTCCTCTTCGCGGTCTTCTTCAAATTGCGGGTGGCCGTTTTCATCTAAATAGATGGGAAGGGTGTTAAGCCATTCGGCATCGTGTTCATCGAACAATGCAAGCAATGCGGCGAGTAATGCATTGCGGCGTGCTTGTTGTTCGGCGTTTTCGCGGCTGGGGAAAAAGGGGGCCTCGAACACCAAGGCGGTAGAGGTTTCGTTGAACACCAAGGGCACGCCGTTGCGGTCGAGGATAATTCCCCGTGCAGCGGGGATGGGCGCGGTGGTGGTGATGAGTTGGCCGACGTTGACGTAATATTCGCCGCGCAGGATTTGCTGGGCGAACAACTGCAACACAAAGCCCGAAAGTATGGTGACAATCAGACCAATGATGACGAGGGTGCGTAAGCGGAGTTTTTGGAGGTTCATGGGCTTCACTCTTTCTGGGAGGATTAGGTGGGGAGCGGCAAACGATAGCGCGACATCACGTGTAGGGGCGGTTATTAACCGCCCGTGGAGTTAGATGGCGAGAGCGAGAAGAACGGGCGGCAGTGAGATGAAAATCACGGCACGCCAGAGGCACGCCCTACAGGAATGCGGCCCGAGGCCGAGTTATAGCCGCGATGAAGGTGAAAAACGCAGGGGGTGTCGCTCCGCGAGCCTTCCTCAGTCGCGCGCGGCGCGTGCCAGCTCCTTCCAAGGGAAGGAGCCAAGGATTAAGGATATAACGGCAGTGAATTTTGTAATGAGACGAAGGAGCGTGGGCGGCAGTGAGATGAAAATCACGGCGCGCCAGAGGCACGCCCTACAGGAATGCGGCCCGAGGCCGAGTTATAGCTGCGATGAAGGAGAAAAACGCAGGGGGTGTCGCTCCGCGAGCCTTCCTCACCCTCCCCGAGGTCGGGAGCTCCTTCCAGGGGAAGGAGCTTGGGGGCTTGTTGCTTCGGCTTTCATAAATAGTCCACCGCGAAGCGGCATAGGTTTTTTTGGTTACTTTTTTTGCAAAAAAAGTAACGACTGCGCTAGTCAGCCAGCACGCGCTGCTTGCGGCGGGAGGTGCGGCGCACGATGAGGCTGACGAGGGTGAACATGAGCGGGGCGAGCAGGAGGGTGTAGCCTAGGGAAGGCAGACTTTCGCGCAGGAGCATGGGCATGTTTTGCGCAAACGTGATGCCGGGCAGGGCGAGGGTGTCGAGAGTCCAGCGCAGAAAGATGTAGGCTGCGGTCATGGCGATGGGGATGAGCACTTTGGAGACTTTGTTGCGGTTGAAGAAATAGCGCACACCCATGGCGCAAAGGAATGCCGCAACCGCAAGAAAGACCGCATGATAGGTGCCGTATGGGGCTGCGATATCCCACAGTATGCCGGCGAGGGCACCATAGAGCACGGCAGAGGCGGCTTGGTCGTAATAGGCGATGGCGGCAACCAGCATCAGCAGGGGAAACGCACGTGCGCCATACACCACAGGTAGCCATGGCACAAACTGCGCCATAGCTGTCAGCAGCATCAATGCGCTTAGCGCGATGCGGCGGAGGATTCGGTTGCGTTTATCGTTGTGAGTAGACATCAAATTTAGACCTATGGGGCTAATTTACTTACAGAAAAATTGATCTTTTTCCCAAGTGGCGGGATTGTTTTGGATGTAGTGTTGGATGTGTTGCAACTCCTTGTTGTCGCGCACAATGCTATCAAAATAGGAGCGTTGCCACAGAGAAAAGCCAACTTTACGTGTGACGGCGGCTTTGTAGCCTTGCACGATTTTGGGAATCATACGCTTGCTTAAGGGTTCGGGCGGCGTAATCGCCGCCCCTACAGGTTGCGGCTCAAATATAGCTGCGAGAAAATGTACATGGTTCGGCATGATAACATATTCGATTAGTTCAAATTTCAAATGATTGGCTGTATTAATCAGTTCATTGCGGGCAACTTGACCACGCTCGTTTAATTGCATTTTGCCGTTTTTTACGTTGCTAAGCATTGGCTCGCTATTCTTCACGCATATTGTGATGAAATAAACACCGGCACGGGAATAATCAAAACCTGCCAGCCGAAGAGAATTACGCCGAGTTCGCTCGTTCATGAGACTCTCCTTGCGCAGAGACTGGGGGCGGCGATTACGCCGCCCGTGGATTTAGATGGCGAGAGCGAGAAGAGCGGGCGACAGGTTGCCGCCCCTACATGCTGGCGCGAATGTTAGCGGAAATTATCGCTCCGCGAGCCTTCCTCACCCTCCCCGAGGTCGGGAGCTCCTTCCAGGAGAAGGAGCTTGGGGGCTTGTTGCTTCGGCTTTCATAAACATCCACCGCGAAGCGGCGAAAAGTTTTTTGGTTCTTTTTTGAACCCCCACCTGCACGCCTGCGACGTGCTTTCCTCCCCCAAGGGGGAGGCCTTGGCAACATCTGCACAGCTCATAAAAATCCCACCGCGAAGCGGCGAAAAGTTTTTTGTGCTACTTTTTTTCAAAAAAGTAGCAATCGCCTACTGTGCCGTTAGCACAAACACATCGCGCAGGGTGGCGAAGTCAAGTGCAGGTTCGATGACGGCGGTGAGGTGTAAATATTGCTGGCCAGGTTGCATGCGCGCCACAGTGCCCACAATGAGATTGCGCGGGAAGATGCCGCCCAAACCGCTGGTGGCGATGAGTCTGCCTGCCGCGATTGGCGTAGCGAGATCAAGCTGAGTGATGGCGGTGTAGCCCTGCATGGCAAGCTCAGGCGGGGCGGTGGCGACGCCGATTTCGCTAGAAAGTGTTTCATATACCGCGACGTTGACGTGCGGGTTGAGAATGGTGTGTATGGTAGAACTGGTGAGACCAACTTCGGCGACAACACCCACTAGATTCTGCCCGCGAATGACCGGCATGCCAGCACGGATACCCGACAGACTGCCACGGTTGAGCGTGAAAGCGATCACCGCGCCTGCGCTGTGTTCCACGCCGATGACGGAAGCGGGCTGAAATTGCCAGTGCGTGTGCTCGGCTTTGAGCTCGAGCAGTTCGGCGTAACGCGCGGCACGTTGGATGGCTTCGTGATAGTTGATGAGTTGCTCGCGCAGGGCTTCGATTTCTTCCTCCTGCTGCTCAACGATATCTTGCAGATAAGCCGCAGAAGTGAAGGGGGAAGAAATGTCACGCGTGACATTGGCAACCCAGGCTGCGACTGTTTGCAGCGGCGTGGTGATGATCCCCACGGCGGAGCTAATAGGACTGGCTGTGCCCCGCGCAAAAAATGGCAACAGCCCGCCAAGCAACAGCATGGCGAGCACAAGCGCGAGAACACGGGTGGCGGGGGATTTGAGGATTCTGGACATGGTGACCTCGAATTAACTGGATTATGCGTTTAGGTTTTTCGCGATTGCCGCTCGATTTGTTGAATGCTTTTGTCGGGGGTTGGCATGTTGCCGTGTTTACAGACGAGTGAGTAGCCACAGCGAAAATGGAAGAGGCAAGTCGCGTCGCTCCGCGAGCCTTCCTCACCCTCGCCGAGCTCGGGAGCTCCTTCCCAAGGAAGGAGCCGAAGCTTGTCACTTTAGGTTTGATGTCGTGATATCCTTTGATCTCCATGGCTCCTTCCCGAGGAAGGAGCTGGCCGCCTCGGGCGGACTGAGGAAGGCTCGCGGAGCGATTGCAGACTTTAATCTCGCACTTTCGTTGCGGTTGTCCGCAATCAAAAAAGCACAAACGGTCGCCATATTAACGACAACGTTAATATGGTCTAATCCACATTCGTGCGGAAAAGATGCGCGTATTCTAGGCACATGCCGGTGCCGTCAACCACACAGTCGAGGGGGTTTTCGGCAACGTTAACGGGAATTTTGGTTTCGTGTTGGATGAGTAAATCAAGGCCGCGCAGCAATGCGCCGCCACCGGTGAGCATGATACCGTGGTCGATGATGTCGGCGGCGAGCTCGGGCGGGGTTTTCTCCAAGGTGGCACGCACGGCGTCAAGGATTTGGCTGACTGGATCCATAAGCGCTTCGCGGATTTCCTCGGCGGAAACTTCGATGCTTTTGGGCAGGCCGTCCATGAGGTTACGGCCTTTGATAGTCATGGTGCCTTCGCCCTCATAGGGAAATGCGGAGCCGAGGGCAATCTTCACTTCCTCGGCAGTGCGTTCGCCGATGAGAAGGTTATATTTTTTCTTAATGTATGCAATAATGGCGCTGTCGAAGCTATCGCCGCCCACACGTGCAGAGCGGCAGGTAACGACATCGCCCAAGGAAATGACGGCAACTTCTGCGGTGCCGCCGCCGATATCGACCACCATGGAGCCGGTGGCCTCGCGCACGGGCAGACCCGCGCCGATGGCTGCGGCCATGGGTTCTTCAATCAGATGTACGTCTTTTGCGCCGGCGCCTTTGGCGGCACCAATGACCGCGCGGCGCTCAACTTCCGTCACCCCAGAGGGGATGCAGATGAGCACATTGGCACGACTGAATGGTGAATTGTTCATCGCACGGCGAATGAAAGCTTTGAGCATGTCTGCGGCGATGTTAAAGTCGGCGATCACGCCGTCTTTAAGCGGGCGCACGGCAACGATGCTGCCGGGCGTGCGGCCAATCATCTCCTTGGCTTGCTCGCCCACGGCCATCACGCGTGGTGGATTATGCTTTTGGTCAACGGCGACCACGGATGGTTCGCGGATGACGATTCCTTTGCCTTTGACGAATACCAATGTGTTTGCAGTGCCTAGGTCTACCCCGATGTCTTGCGTGAATGGCATGTATACTTCTCCTTCTCTTTGCGGCATATAATCCCCGCCGCATTATATCACACCTGCAGCGCGCAGGTCGCGTGCTGGCATTACTATTATAGTATACCACATATCAGTATAACAGACGAGCTGAGTATTGTCAAGCATTTTGCGGGCTGGGAAATATTTTTTTGCAGAGGATGAGCCTGTTTACGTCGCTGATGGTGGGATGTAGGGGCAGATTTACATTCGTCCGTTCCTCTTCAACCTGCCAGAAAACTCCCGGGCGGCAAGATTGCCGCCCCTACATGCTGACGCGGACAACAGCAAAATCCTCGCTCCGCGAGCCTTCCTCACCCTCCCCGGGGTCGGGAGCTCCTTCCTGAGGAAGGAGCTTGGGGGCTTAAACAGATAACGGCAGCGGAACTTTTGGCGGGACGTAGGGGCGGCTTGCAAGCCGCCCAATCTCTTTTGAGCGCCATATGAATCCCGGGTGGCTTGCAAGCCACCCCTACATGTTGACGCGG